>Ga0316217_10003961_pt1 | contig 16376 bp, 9 predicted proteins | sample 1anoAmetaG_FD_203633 | JGI IMG/M metagenome (GOLD analysis project Ga0316217, IMG submission 203633) | Freshwater microbial communities from Trout Bog Lake, Wisconsin, USA - 1anoA | ecosystem: Environmental > Aquatic > Freshwater > Lake > Hypolimnion/Profundal zone | place: USA: Wisconsin...
CTAAGAGGTGGTTATCTTTATCTGCTGCTTACCTGACTAAAAACGTCTTTCTTTTTAATTCTCCCCTTCTCCTACAACTATTTTTGCGTACCAGTTCTTGGGATTTTGTTCATTAGAAAGGATTAATCATGCTATAGAATGTCCATTAATTACTTGTTCGATGAATAGGAGATGGATTCTTCAATAATCATTTCCTATTACTAGTTGATTACGCTCATTAGTTGGGCTTATTATGAATCTGATGAAGATAGGATTTATATGACCGTAATTTATGTCTTTGTTACTTCTTTTTAAGATTATTTAGATTATTTGCCTTAGAATCTTTTTATTTTGCTCAGATTCTTCCTATTTGGTTTCTCACAATTTTTGGAATCTTTTTAATCGTTGACTTTGAGATCACTATGCTTCACTTAGCTCTCGTATATCGTGACTAAGGTTTCTCTTTTTGAAGGGTAGCTTCTTTTGATTTCATCTTTTGTATTGTTTGAGTTTGTTTCAATTTTTTTCTTAACATTATGAATAGTTTATTCTGTTTGGAATTGCTACTATGCTTGTTACCAAGTTTTTTAGCTGTTTTTGGATACGGACTTTGTATTTGTTAGTCCACTCTTCTGTCTAGACATCTATGGTTAGCCTTTTATCCTACTCAAGTTGCTAGATTTATCGATAATTTTTGTTTTCAATGTATCTTTTGGGCTAATTAATGCCTAGTTCTCGGCTTAGTTCCTTCCATTTCTTGACGCGATTGTATGCTTGGGTCTGCTTCTCTTAGATTTCCATTATTTTATTTTTTCTGGTGCCTTTTTGAGGTGCTTGTAGGGTTCCCATGTATTTTAGGAATGAGGGTAACCCTTCCATTTTACCAAGTAATGAGTTTAATCTTTCTAAGATCATTATTACTGTCGATCTTTCCCTCGTCAATTATCTTTTAGATTTCGTACTCTTATTATCCAATTGCTTGATATGTATGTGATTTTGTCATATGATTCGACTATAAAATAATTGTTAAAGAGACAAACACCTAATTTATATACAATTTAAGCAATATGCCAACAATTTTCCCCAAAACAATTATTCTGTGAATTTTTAGAATGCCAGTTATTATTACTGAGTTATTCTTCATAATAAATGTTCTGTAATGAGAAGAAATGTAAATAAAATGATATGAAGAAATGTTTTAATAATAACAAATATTTAAGCATTCTAAATGATACCCAACACCCGTCAAAATCTTTATAAGCCTGTTTATTATCTCCAACGCCCTTAGAGCCCCAAAAATAACTCTCCCCACATACAGTCTGCCAAAAATTTATCACTTACTATGAGCATTGGAGCTAATCAATCCCCCTATACTGCCTTTCCTGCTCAAAAATCCAAACCATAATCAACACAGCCACCTACTTCTGATACGAATCCCACAAATCCGAGCGACAAATTTTAAAAGTTGTAATACTAGATGCGACTAGTCTCGAAATAAAACTCAAGTTTGAGAGAATAAAACGACCAGCTTCGGAAATAGCTAAACAAACTAAAAAGATAAAACACTGCCTAGAATATTCGTAGCAGCTAGAAGTATCCAAGTGTTTCTCCAGAAAGCTTTATAGATTTAAGGGGAACCATCAAAAAGGAAAGCAGCTAAATCAAGGATCTTAAGATCAAATTGGACATGGTCTCCAAGCAGTGCAAAATGTATGAAGAAATAATCGACAAAATGGACTAGAGGATCAAAAAACTGACCCACGATAGCCACAAGAAGTCTGCCCAGCTAGACTAGATTCAAGCCTAGCTGGGTAAAATCGACCAACTCAAAGACAAAACCAACTCAATCATGAGGCTTTACAACGAGTTATAAAGCAAGTTTAATAATGATCAGCTTTAGTGGATGAAATGGAAGCAAGGTTGGCTTGTAGAGAAGGAATTTTATCTCAATAGAATCAAAGAGCTCGAGAATAATACGCATTAAAAGAAATTTTCGTGATTTAACTTTGCTATGACAAAGTTCTTGAATCTGTTACAAATTTTTAAACGAAAACTGTAATTTAGCAGAAAATGATAAAGTAGCCTAATGCAGATTCAAAATGACTCATAGATAAGTAATTTCAAGGTTTCGAAAGGGTATAATATTAGCATATTAGCTCGTATATTTATCATTTCCAAAGAGTTTCACTGTCTTATATTTCTTCTCCTTCAAGCCACTACTTCCCCATCGAAATTTCTTGCTCTATATAATCTCATTTTTACTTATCTACAAGAGTCTCTTTTTGACTTTCTCTTCGAGTTACTGATCTATTTCAGTTTTGTTGATGAAAAGCTTAATCTTTTTATCAAAAGTTACCTCCTTTACAGGTTTCTTGAACCCTAGTTGTTTCTTAGGCTCGTTTTCTTCAACGCTCATTCTCTGCGATTTGCTTTAAAAGTCTTTGTTGGATTTGGGCCCCGAAGTTTTATTTGGCGAACTGGTATTCTTGATGTTAACATAATTATCCTATTTTAAAGTTGAGAGTACTTCTAACCTTCTGCGCGAACTGTTGGTAGGCAGTCTTCGGAGGAAGATTGACCCGGTTATTCGTTTAATTTCTTGGAGAAAGACTTTTTCTCTCCTGCATTTTTTTGACTGGAGTAGTCTACTTAGGTTTTTTGGCAGCGCTGTTTTTCTACTGGTTAGAGTATATTTTCAATTGTTACCTCAAAGAAGAAACTTACTGCTTGAGTTTTTGGTTTTCTTTCAAAAGATGTAACTCATCTGGGTGGATCTGCATTTACGCCAAAATGTTTTACAATTCAATACGTTTCTTACGCTATCTTTCCAGCTCTTATTGTACCACAGCTAGCTACTAATAATCAACTGTCCGTTTTTTCTAAATACTCAAGGAAGGAGCTGGCCTTTCAAAAGTCGCTTTTTTGACTCTATCTGCAAACTGCAAAGTGGACGAAGTTTCATTCCTGCCATTACAATAAAACTACATACTTGTTACAGAGGGTGATACGCAGATAATCAATCTGATTTTTCCAGAACCAAAAAATGACTCACTTAGAATTCTAGTTAATTTGGAGTCCCTTACTGGGATATGAGTTCTTGATTGAACGGTTAGAGCCTGAATGTTGAATGAATAATACGGATATGCAATGCCCCAGCTTTGACAAGCTTCCATTAATAGATTTAAGTTCCAACAGTTTCAGTTCTTTTTCAGCTTGAGGAAGGTCATAAGGCACATTAAATTTTTAAGAGCCTGCCAAATCTACAACTCTAAGCTATTTAACGGCAATAGTTACATGTGCTGTGACGACTTCATGTTCTTTTGTATCTGGGTTCAACACAAGTTTTTCATACTTTACGTGAAAAATCGAGTGGGATCGGGAACTTTTAATATTGGCAGATGTTGAGCTCGTTGCTCTATTCTAAATCTCTCTTAAAGTGTACTTTTATGCCTTATGCAAGATAGTTGATGACCTACTTTACGTTTATTACTTAAATAGCTGATAGCCCATTTATAGATATTTCTCCATTTTTAGCTTCTCGGATTTCTAATGGCTTCATTCCACTTGACAGCAAGTCAAATATTTTCTCATTATAGATTTCAAAAAAGCTGATAGTAATCCTACTGTTTCGTTTTTTCTTTTGCTCCTCAAATATCAGCTCTAATGCTCGCGGTAAAATCCCTCTTTAAACGCTGCAAATCGTGGTTTTGTAGAAATCGAAGTCAGAATGGTTCTAAGGACAGTTCCCTATGATTGTATAGGTTTTTCCGGCACCAGTTTGACCACTATATAAATCAAAACATACTAAGCAAATATAGTGGAGTCAACACCATCAAAAATGCACTCTACGGCCTCTTGTACAGAACTAAAAATCTATTTTTGACACTAGCTAATCTGCGAATGTTCTGAGATGTATTGAACAAAGTTAAATTTCATGTAGGATGTCATCCCTGGCTTATTGATGGAGATTGAGTTTTTCTCACTAAAAAGATGAGTACTTCATGAAGGGACACAAACTATTCGGGATCTTAGACTTCCACAAAAGGCCTCACTCTCAGTATAACTTTGACTTTATCACTTTTTTATTTCTATATGCGAGGAGTCAAGGGTTATTTTTTGTTATTCATTTGTAAATCAATTATAACACCTACTTTTAAGAACCCATTTGAATAATATCAATAAAAGTAGAAGAAATCATAATGCCTTACTCGATCATTTGCCCAAAAAGAATTTTCTAAATATAATTTCTAATTTTATGCCAAAATAAGCTAAAAAAGAAGCTAAGAAAGGCTTCCCACTTTAAACCACCACTCAAAGCAATGCCTATAAATAGCAAATGAAAGTAAAGGTCATAATATGAAGAAATAAGGTCAAGTCTTACTGGCAGACTCAGGAGTGAAGCTGTAAAGAATCACACAGAATGAGACTATTCCCAACTACATGTCCATTTTCAGCAAAAGTCATTCAGGAGTAAAAGAAGTTCATCAGTTGGATGAATTAGAACAAAACTAGTATCACTATGACCAAAAGGCAAAAAGAGATAGGCATTTCAATATCAAGAATTAATCTTTGCCCAAATAAGTGAATTAATTTCCTCTGACTTCTAATCAGTAGTATGGATGGAGACCTCCAATAGATGATCTTAGTCCCAATTTCGGCGTCAAACAAACTTTTGACTAAAAGCTATTTGTGACTTTAAAAGGAATTAAGCAAGCAAAAAAATGATTCTTATGTAAATCTACTCACTAACTGCCACTAGTCGCTAGAAAATCAGCTTTCATAAGGGTATTAATAAGTTAATCAAATAAACTATTCTTTCTTATAAAAAGATTTTTCTCGAATTCTCGATAACTAATAAGTATTTTCTAGAGAAAGGATTATTCATAATATTTTAACAACCTCTCATGGAAAATCTGCACAAATATTGGTGTTTTGCCTGCTCTAGCCACTTCCAGACCCAGAAGGAAGCTAGCTCGTGCTCATTGTGCCACTCTGAAGCAGTTTAGGTTGCTGATGGCATAATCAGTGATCCATCACAATTCTCAGTCTACCAGATTCAGAATCAGCAACAGCAGACTCAGCAAAATCAAGATAGTCCATCCAATGAGGAAAATAATCTTTAGAGTCTGTCATCCATGTTCGATGCCTTCATCCCGATTTCTGTTCAATTCAGAGTGCCTTTGATAAGGAGACCAACTCTTAGAATCATCCATTTCGTGAATTTCAATGAAGGCCTTGATCCCTTTGAACAATTTTTAGGCGGAGAGAACGGATTACTGAATTTGCTAAATTCTTTGAGATAGCAAGGAAATTTAGTACCTGCAACTGAACAGGAAATAAGCAGATTGTAAAAGGTTGAGAAAGTCAAAGATTGTACAGTCTGCCAATAAGATGAGACTGCTTAATCAAAAACAGGCTATAAACTTTCTTGCGGACATACTTTTCATATTGACTGCCTGGACCCATGGCTAGAAAGAACCAACACATGCCCAACATGCCGTGCCCATATTTGATTTTAATATATTTGTTTTTCTGAATTTTTCATAATTTTTTGAACGAATTTTTGTGTCACTAACGTTAAAGTTAAAATATCACTAAACTTCTAAAAATATTCTAAGAGTAGCTTCAATCATATTCCTAATCTCATTTTACTCTATCCGCTTAAATCCCTTTTTCTTGAAGCTTCAATTATCTTTTAAAATGTGATACTAATCAACAAAAAACAAAAAGGCCGATTCAAAAGAAGACAAGTTTAGACTAACTAACTCTAAGATGAACAAATAAGTCCTTGATTGTTTATTTGAAACTGGATAAGTAGCATGTAGAATGTGAATGCCATGAGCAGTGTTTAAATCAGAACAATATGATATAATATTAATTTATCGATGACTGAAGAAATAGAACCCCACATACTAAAGAAGTACGAGATCGTTGAGAAACTGGGCAAAGGAGCATACGGAATTGTCTGGAAAGCAGTGGACCGCAAACTTAAGCAGGTAGTGGCTCTCAAAAAGGTTTTTGATGCATTCCACAATGCAACAGATGCGCAGCGAACTTTTCGATAAGTCATGTTCCTTCAATAGCTCAACGGTAACTCACATTTTAGGCAGGACACGAGAATATCATCAGATTACTAAACATCATAAAAGCCGAAAATAACAAAGATCTTTATCTAGTATTTGACTTCATGGAAACAGGTACTCATAGAAATATGCAGATCTGCACGTTGTCATTCGGGCTGGTATTCTTGAGGAAATACACAAAAAATTCATCGTTTATCAGCTGTTAAAGGCTTTGAAATATATGCATTCCGGTGAGCTTATCCATCGTGATCTCAAGCCCAGCAACATTTTACTCAATTCTGAATGTCACGCCAAAGTTGCAGATTTTGGACTTGCAAGGTCCATCAATTGTCCGAAGTAAACAAGCGAACAAGTCTTAACGTAGTACGTTGCAACAAGATGGTACCGTGCTCCATAAATCCTACTAGGCTCCACAAAATACTCTAAAGCAGTAGACATGTGGTCAGTTGGCTGTATTTTAGGAGAACTCATAACAGGTAAATCTATTTTTCCTGGAAATTCAACACTCAACCAAATCTAGAAGATATTGGAACTAGTGGGTAGGCCCAACCAAAAAGACATCTAAGCTATATAGTCCCCTTTAGCTGCAAATATCATCGCAAGCACCAATATACCGAAAAAGAAAACCTTTACTTCTATGTTTCCAACTGCTTCGGAGGACGCCCTAGACTTACTTAAACATCTTTTGACCTTCAATCCTTCCCAGCGCTATTCGGCTGCTGAATCCTTAGCACATCGATATGTCAAAGATTTTCATGACTAACTATAGTAGATTGTCTGCAAATAGCCCATAAGTAAGAGTTTTTCTATTTAGAAATATCCATGGATGACAACAAAAAATTCTCCATTCGGTAGTATCGATAGGCTCTCTATTCTGACATAGTGAAGAGAAAAAAAGAACAAAGAAAAAAATGGCAGGCAAGATATCTTCAAAAACTTGGAGTCACAGATATCGCTTAACTTGAGAATTCTCCAGAAAAGATTGAGAAGTAAGAAGAAAATGAGGGCTACAAGAATATGGTGAAGAAGAATTAGGAAAAATATAATCGGCCAGTAACTTCCTCCGTTTAGAAGAAAAAGGAGGAAAGCAAGAAGAAAGGCATGGATTATGCTCAGTACAAATAAAAGTATGGAGCCGGGAAAAGACCTCAAACTGGAATCGGTAAAAATTGAGTTTCATCTGTCTGTCTTTATAATTCATTAAGCAGCCTTGTTAACTTTCACATTCTGCCTTTATTAGCATATTTGTGATCAATTATGCTATTAATCAGAAAAACTATACTTAGAATCATTATTGCAGAATGACTGCTGTACCTTCCACTAAAATATCCTCTTGTAAACTTTTGCAAACTGTTTTGATTTAATATCTATTTTTCCCTAAATCCTTGATAACCTAAACTTGCCCAATTACTGTAGCATCAATTTAGATATCTTTATTGTAGATGATAGATTGGCTCAAATAGATGCTCAAGGGAAAGTTATTTCCTATGATTCTGGAGAACAAGCAACAAACGAATAGCCTGTTCACCGATTTCGCTTTCATTCTTGTTTGGTCAGGAATCGAAGTTTAGTTGGTCGCAGCTAGCAAATTGAATTGCCTACATTCCTATGCCGAATATTTGATTTTTTATTCATGTTTTCGACCCAAGTGACTAAAAAAGTAGATTTGTTTCAAAACTGTCAAAGGTTTGTATATAACTTTTATCATTATTGTTAATAATACGAATGAGAATGAATATCATGTTCATTTGACAGCCTTTAAAGGAATTTGTAGCAGCTAATTAAACCCTGACAGTTATACAAGCTATTTCGCAGCTACACTATGAAAGATTTGATGGTACTACTTTCCTCTCTTTTCACGGTATTGGGCTATTTCGAAGTTAGTGTTGATCAGCATTATAACTATCATTTTCTCAATGCAAATTAGCTCGTTTTTTAGAATTTCTATCTTCATGGTGACTTCATTCAGCTGTAGTTACCTTGAGCCTGTTTTGAAGAGTGCTCTAAATGAAAATGACCCACTTTCTAGCTTTGCTCTTTAGTTCTCTTTCTCACTTATCTTTTATTTTAGCTAGATTTTTCGTTTCTAAGCTTACTTCCGGCCTTAGATTGCCTCAATGAAGGCCTTTACTTCTCTTATTTAGTACATAATCATTTACAAAAACTGCTCCAAAGGATTTATTGCATTAATCTTTTCAAACTCAAGCATTTTGGCTGCGAATTCCTCATTGCGGTTCAAAATCAGTTTTTCTCTGTTTTTTCCTACATGGCTCAAGAAAAACCTCTCCTCATACTCAGGCACTGTTTTTTTCATAGTTAGATCTTAATAAATCAGAGGATACTAAACTGGGTGTTGAATTATTCGCGAGCTTCAGTAGCTTTGAATATTTTCTAGCAAATATTCTGCAGAGAATTTTCACATTGTCTCATAGTCGTTAGATAATTTTCATTGATGTTGATTAGTTATTCCAATTTTTTTGCTTGATTCAGCTTAATCAAATTGTTGAAGCTCACCTCGTAGGCACTCAAAAGGAAGTTGTACTCCTTAATGAGGCACCCTGAGATTGCCTTTATATGCCTAAAAATACTGTCTCATAGTCAGGTCCACCTCTGATGAAAAGCTGGAACAAATCACAGTAGTATAAAAACGGCCTCACTGCTATGCCCTACACAAAATACTTTAAGAACCTTTTTCTTGTTTCGGCGTATTTTGCTTCATTCGAGTTGCTGTCAAAAATTTTTAAAACATACAGAGGGTTATTCTAAGCTCTTTTTCCTGAAATGGGAGGTAAATAAATCCCGAGCCACCTTTGAGCTAGTCTTTTTCTTAATAAATCGAAGTCACTGTATCTTCTTCTGATGGCGTAAGGTCCATCCTTGTCTTTTCCCACAACATTGTACAAAAAATAATTGAAAGCATCTTTCTGGTAGAGTACCGGATCCTAAACAGTGATAACTATTTATCCTTGCATTTAGACGTTGAACTGATGATTTCCTATTTCTTTCATATCTTTCACTTATCTTTCCATTCTACTTATAAACTATAAATAAAATACACGTGAGTTCTCACACACAGTTTACAATCTTATTCCTCATTTCTTTTTCTTTTATTTTGACGCAAGTTGGGAGTACAGAAAATAAAATAAAACAAACATAAAGTATGTTAATTCTATTGAGTCCTTAAAGATAAACTTGGGAGAAGTTCAGAAAATAAAGTATTTTTGAATGCTTTAAACCAAAACATACAAATTCCGTAGCTAATAGGTAGCCCAAAGATCAAAGTAGAGTTTTTATAATAAAAGTATGAATTATTCAGAGTTAAAATTAAAAAGACAAGCCACATAGTTCTGCAAAGAATCCAGATAGAATAGACACATCATTCCCCGATTTGGATATAATCAAACCTCAAAGGCTATTATTTAAAACATTAAGCAGACCCTCCTAAAATTTCGTCTTCAATCTTTCTTCCGAAGAGTCTACGAAATCTAATAAAACAAAGAGCAGCTGAAAAAAGCAGAAGGATCTATCATTGTAGTGGTTGATAATGACAATGATCAGAAAAATAAAAGGCTTGAAGAAGAACAATCTGAAAAAGTGTCATGTCCTTTTTGCGATAATCTTATAACTTTCTAAGAAATCTAAACTCACCACAGCTCATGCTAAATGTCACTTACTTGTGAGCATTGCAATGATATTTACCCTCGAATAGCCCTAAACGAGCATCATAAGATATGCCAGGCTGTATTAAAGGAATCATAAGACGCATTTGAATAAAGGTAAGATTAAAAGTTGTAAATTGAACCTAAAATAGAAAATGAAGAAGAAATAGACGAACTTGAGCTAATTTCGACTTAGCTTGTGAATTAAAATCGAGAAATAGATCGTAATTAAAGCTAACTTATAAGGGCATAGGTATAAAGAACTCTTTACTTTTAAGGCTAAGATTCTGAGAACAATCAGTAGATATTGGCTAATTACCTTGAAGATATTGACATTTTATATTAAGACTATCCTTTCTAAAACTACGAAGAGAATAGTTAGTAGAACATATTTCGGGGACTGAAAAATCCATAAATGCTAAATTTGGTGACAGATTTCTATGTTAAAAGAGATAATAACGAAATAGACGAGTGCAATATTTGCACAAAGTAAAAGGAGGAAGGATAAGCAATAATAAGGCTACCTTGCTTTCATGTTTTCCATGAAGATTGCCTGGTTCCCTGGCTGCAGGTCAAACGCGTATGTCCCAATTGCAAATTCAACCTTAACACAGCTCAGATATCCTGATTAATTGCAAATCATTAATAGAGTATAACTAATTTTGATATTTTAGGAAACTTTAAATTTTATCAGCAGAGACAAAAATGTCACTCTCTTAAATTTTCAATCACTAAGCGATACTGTTTTGGTCAAATACATAGCTAAAACTGACATCCAAGCCTAAAATCTAAATTCTCAGGGAAGTCCTATGAGGTATTATTTAAATTTTTATTAAACAAGAAACAAATGCTTAAAATAAAAGAAAAAATCACCACAAGCAATTATAGCAAAAATTTGAGCTGTTCCCTTTCAGAACGCTACAACCTAAACAGCAAAAGCGTCTCAGTCAAAAACCATTCCAACGACTAAGTCATTTTTCCAAAGTGTTCCAGCAAATTTATGCAGGGGCAAACCTCAGGAATAATCCTCAAGTCCAAAATTGAATCATGTGAAGCCTCTCACAAAAAATAGTAATACTTCGATACTGAAAACTAGATGATTGAGCAGAACAAAAGATGGTTCTAATTCGGTTAAAATGCTGAATGTTTTCGAAGGAACTATTAATCATGCCAAAAGATCAAGACACGCTACTTCTGCAGGTAGTTTGCGGAAAAACTAAGGAGAAGGATACAAAATCGACCTATTGGATCTGTAGAGTCAAGATTGTCCTATATAGAAAGTAGAACATCTTAAGGTCTACAAATTTCTAAATTCTAGCAATTTACTGCATATGCAAGCATGCTATGGAAACTGGCTATTTTGGTGCAATTTTTTATAATTTGCCTAATTTCTGCTTTCTCAAATGTATTATTGCAATTACATAGCTGGGTCAACTGAAGTAGCTTCTAGTCCTGAGATTTCTCGCAGCTATCATTTGCTTCATCAATTAAGTATGCTAAACTAAGTCCTCACTCCAAACCTTCCATTTGTTCCAATACTTAACTTCCCCGTCTATAAACAAATTATCTTTTATGGTAAATATCCTAAGTACAATTCTATGGTTCACTTCTGCATCAGAATACCTTTCCTACCTTGACCTATCCTATTGCCTCTTCTGCCTCCACACTATATCTATTTGCCAAGAGATTCTCTTTAGATTCATTACTAAAAGAAGGATATTCAGTCTGTTTTAGCACCTGACCATTATCAACTTAGTAACAAAAATGATGGTATTCTCGCATATCATTATAGTCATACTCATCAAATTGTACTTTTCAAGCTTGTAGAAGAACTGGCTTATAATGACACAGCAATCCATCTTGGGCTTTCCGCAAATCTACAGCTGGTGCTTTAGTGAAGCTATATCTATTATCTTCACCTATGGCTTTTATATGCCCTCTCCAGCAAATAGTATCGAATCAATCGTCTTTTCTGTTATCAGAGTAAGCGCTATCCTAATTTCGCTCAATAATATCACAAAGTTTTTGAATCACTGCCTCGCAGTCTATCACAAAAAAGTAGATTCATAATACTCCCTTTTATCATCAGTTAAGAGCATCGCATAAAACTCTAAGATGAAGAATGAGCAATATGAATAGCTGATTTAGCTTACAAACTTAAGAATTGAGGAATTCAAAGGCAAATAAGAACATAATTAAAAAGCGGTAGCAGACTTCTTGAGCTTTCTTCCTCAAAAACACCAATCCCAAATTAAATCCTAGAAATCTATGCCCAGAATCAAGTTAATTACAAAAGCCTTTCCCTGTATGACCAAAAAAATGAAAATTCAACTATCAGAGTGCATGTCTTAATAAGCTCTCTACAAAGGCCAAGTTTTTCAGGATTTTACACACAGTTATGATTTCTTCTTTTTGAAGCGAGGAAGAATGGCACATATATCCTTAAGTAGAACTCCCTTTCAAATCGAAATTTAGCAAATGGACCAAAACTAAGTCTATCTACTCAACAATAACTTCATGAAAAAGACACTTCCCAACTATGGGCTCAAATGCTTGTCTTCTGCTATAATCGTCAGGTTGAGAGAGTAAGATTTTCGTAGAATTATCAGAAACAGTCAAGCTGACTTTTAGTACATTTGGACTTTACATGATACGGGACGCCATCTCTTGAACTAATTTTAAACTACCAATTGTAGAAACTGTTACTATAACCATTCGTAATTCTAGTGTCCAAAGCTTCATTATTCTCCTTTTAAAAGCCAAGTTATTTGCAATTACTTAGCAAAAAAGACATCACCTAAAAAACCATTTTTTATAGACACAAACAAAAGAATATCTCGTTTGAAATCTTCAGCCTTAAAACTATTCGCTATCTATTACAGCCTCATGTCACCGAAAAAAGAGTCCTTGTTTCATGACAGCTTTTACTTTAATCAAAATGAAGATAGTTCCTAAAAGGATTTTAGGTTTTAGTACGAATATTTGATCTAATCTATGGCTGAAAAGATGTATCTGAAGGCAAAGCAACTTTAAATATAAAAAGATGAGGTTTGGACGCTGAAATCGGATGTTCTATACGACTACAGAACATATTTCAAAAGATTCAATCCCTCCAATTTGAACGGACTCACTCTTCAAACTCAGGCTGATATTCTATGATCGATTTTTCTATATATATTTCAACCCTCAAATCAAATTAACAACTCCCTTTTCTATGACCCCAATAAAAAATAAAAAAGTTGTTTTTATGATATAGAATTATCGTTGCTAGTGTTTATCGGATCAAGTAAGCATTATTTGCGAGTTAGTTGTATTTTAGAGTAATCTTCCGGGTTGAAACGAATCAATCGGTGCTCGAGACAATTAATAAAAATAATCCAAATGCAATAAAGTAAATAAAAGATATAAGTTGCTATAGAACTTATTGAATTTAATTTTCCATATTAGAAGTCAATAAATATTCCCATGAAACTAGCATCACCCTTCCTCTAATACATCCCTGATTGCAAGAAGAAGATGCGTCGGCTCAGAAAAAAAATATACAAATATCTCACCTCCAAAAACCACACCAAATTCGCACGAAAGCCAAAACAGCAAACGCATGTCGTCTTCAAAGAGGCCAACTTACCACACTTCGTTTAGGAACTTCTCTACAAAAAGAAAAGAGTTGACCTCACCACCATCAAAAACATTAGCGTCGGCTTCAGAATACCAGTCACCGAAATGGCAGCTCTCGTATCAAAGCAAGAAGCACACATCAAAGGTTAGCATATGAAGTGGTAGTTGGAGTAGCAAGAGAAGCAGAGGAGAAAGTAGTAGATTCAGCTTCACAACACTTTTCTCAAAGAGATGCTATCCAGAAATACCATTTCGTCCACTGAGTCATTCGAGTTCAACGAGCTTTAAAGCAAAAATTAGTCTCAGGCTAGAAACATTTGCGACTCTTTCTGCAACGAGTTGAATGTCGGCTCACATCCTGGCGGACAGTTTAGTCTTTTCCGAACGGAGAACGGGTTTTTATAGATAGAAAGTAGCATTATTTCCTATGAAAACCTGTTTAAATGATAGCTAAGTTATTATGCTAGTGTATTTATCATTATTAGCGATGATGTTGCTTAATTGTTTCTACAATATAATCTCTATTAACAGAGTCATATAACATCGCTCAAATATCGCCCATGCAAAGCAAAATATAGTAAATCAAGCAAGACCTCAAAGACGCTCGAAATTTCGGATATTTGGGTAAATACGATTAATCGATCAAACAATACAAAAAGATCATAGACTCTATCTAACAGTAGATCATTTTGAACAACATCTCAAGAAAAAGCGTCGAAGACTGGAGACTATTTCAAGGCGAAGTCATCCAAGAAAAAAACAGTGTCTAGAATATCAAAGGCATGCTGAGTGGAATCAACTTTAATGCAAGTTCTGTTGTAAAAACGCAAGAGAAGCAGTCGCCTTACTAGAATAATTCAATCAATTAGTACGATAACCGCTTTAGGCTGACTAATAATACCAACTTTAGAGCTACCAACAGGGGATTTAGTGCCAATCGGTCAAAACCAAATAACCAACCTGCGAATCAGAATCCTAAAGTCTTCAAAGATCCAGATGTCTGGGATTCACCTCCGGCCATAGAAAAGAGGCAGTCAGTACAAAAAGTGGGCAAAATTAATCAAAACAGCAGTTCTAATCAAAAAAATCATCAGATAAGAAATTTGCCTCCGAAAAAGAAGGGTGAGAACGGAAAAAATACATTTATGAATGACAGATATCCTGAAGGCAACGGTCCTGACAAAAATTTAATATAAATGCTTTAAAAATAAGTCTTAGACAAGAGTCCAAACATTTTGTTTGAACACATTGCAGATCTCTAAACTGCTAAAACTCTTTTACAAGAAGCTGTATTATTGCCTCTAAGAATGCCGCAGTTCTTCACAGGCATAAGAAGGGCTTGGAAAGGTGTGCTAATGTTCGGCCCACCGGGAACAGGAAAAACATTACTGGCAAAAGCAGTGGCGTCAAGTGGAGGGACCACTTTCTTCAATGTCTCTGCAAGCAGTCTTGCTTCAAAATGGAAAGGCTAGTCTTAAAAGCTTGTAAGAATACTGTTCTAGATGGCTAAATTTTACGCACCTTCGGTGATATTTTTCGATTAGATTGATGCCTTGGGAGGAAAAAGAAAGGAGGGCTAGGATTAGTCAAACCGAAAGTACTTTTAAACTAAATTAGAGTCAAGACTGAGCTTCTAGTACAAATGGATGGAACCACCTCCAGTACTAACGAATAAAATAAATTTGTCATTGTATTGGCTGCCACCAACAGGCCTTGGGATTTAGATGAAGCATTGCGAAGGAGGTTAGAAAAGAGGATATATATCCCTTTGCCCACATAAAAAGGGAGGAGATAACTACTCAAAATTTGCCTCAAATAGGTGAAACTTCAATAAGGTGTTGAGATCTAGCACATAGTCAAAAAAACCGATGGCTATAGTGGAGCTGACATATCGAATCTTTGCCGTTAGGCTGCAATGCTGCCAATGAGAAGGAAACTCAAAAACTAGGGAGGATTTAAAAACATTACAGATATGAAGAAGTTTTAGTAGGAAATCAACACTCCTTTAAAGCAATAAGATTTTATCGAGGCGCTCAAAAATGTGAATAAGTCAGTCGGAAGTGACGACTTACATAAGTATGAGAAGTGGATGAAAGAATTTGGAACAGTTTGATTTTTTATTAAATTAGATTAGCAAAGGCTCAATATACATTTCAAACATATCATCAAGTAAGGTACACAAGCCAAAGCAACTTGATTCAAACTTGTGTGCTTGTTCCTTTTTGAACTCAATCCGCAAGACTGAAAAGTCTTAGATCAGTGACTGTGAATCAAAGTAAAATAGAGTTGTACTTTGTGAAAATGAACCTGATCGTATTTTAGTTTTAGTGTAATAAACAGTATGAATCTTGTCCATTTGGTAAAAATAGAGCTATGCTTGTGAGACCTTGTACTAGTATTGCGGAAACTATTAGTTTGGTCTTCTTCCATATTCTGCAGCTTAATAAATCATAATAAAATAAAAGAGCCGGCCGCTGCCAACTGTATCACTATACTTGAACCGATAACCAAAACCAACCGAATATACTCTCAGAAGAGAGAAGTTCTCTTAGCTAATTAAATACTGCATATTCTTAAACTAGAAAATATCTAGAAAATATTTTCTTCTAAAGGATCATATTCCTCAGTATTAGTAAAATCAACAACTGACCATTTATACATTTTTTGCATCATAAATCTTTCTCCACAATTTATTTGGTAACCATTCTAGTGATTTCAACATGAAATAAGCTGGATTCCGATTTATTGAGGGATCTGTGATGAGTTCAGTCAATTTTAAAGGAAAACAAAGATATATATTCTTCATTCGCTGTCCGCCGCTGTTAATGTTATAAGTTATAACTGCGAGATCATACATATTTAATAATGTTAGCAAATCTTGCTATTAGTTCTCGAAAATCATCTTAGTTATAATATCCTGAATCTAGCTAGCTACAGCAAAGAGTTGTGGCCCTAGAAAGCTAAATAGCTCAGCTCAGCAAAATTGTTGCAGAAAAAGATTAGCAGCTTGACAACATAAAACTTGCCCTTTTGGCCT
>Ga0316217_10003962_pt1 | contig 16373 bp, 12 predicted proteins | sample 1anoAmetaG_FD_203633 | JGI IMG/M metagenome (GOLD analysis project Ga0316217, IMG submission 203633) | Freshwater microbial communities from Trout Bog Lake, Wisconsin, USA - 1anoA | ecosystem: Environmental > Aquatic > Freshwater > Lake > Hypolimnion/Profundal zone | place: USA: Wisconsin...
TCCTCCACCTCTGCGCCGGCCAAGCGGCCCGCAGTCCCGACCCCGGCCGCGTCCTCCACCTCGGCTCCGGCGAGGCCGCCCGCGGTCCCGGCGCCGGCAACATCGTCCACCTCGTCGCCGGCCAAGCAGCCCGTGGTCCCGACCCCGGCCGCGTCCTCCACGTCAGCCCCTGCGAGGCCGCCCGTGGTCCCGACCCCGGCCGCGTCCTCCACGCCGGCCGCGGCGAGGCCGCCCGTGGTCCCGACCCCGGCCGCGTCCTCCACGCCGGCCCCGGCGAGGCCGCCCGTGGTGGCGACCCCGGCCGCGTCCTCCACGCTGGCCGCGGCGAGGCCGCCCTTGGTGGCGACCCCGGCCGCGTCCTCCACGCTGGCCGTGGTGCCGACCCCGGCCGCGTCCTCCACGCCGGCCGCGGCAACGCCGCCCGCGGTCCCTGCCCCGGCGCCGTCCTCCAGCTCGGCTCCGGCAACGCCGCCCGCGGTCCCGGCCCCGGCCGCATCCTCCAGTTCGGCCCCGGCGACGCTGCCCGCGTCTGGCCTGCCGGCCCCGACTTCCGAGATCGCGGCGGCGAGGCCGGCCATGCCCGCCATCCCACCCCCGCCGCTTCCCGCCTCAACGGACAGCCAGGAACTGCCGGCCGCCCCCCGTCCCCAGCTCCCGATCGTGACGCCGGACCCGGAATCCCCGTCCGGCCTGGACCTTGAGGCGCTGGGCGGGACGGAGCGGGACCGGACCAGTCCCGCCCGGTCCACCCGATCCTCCAGTCCCGATCCGGGCCCGCTCGAAGTGATCGCCTTCGCCGCCGAGAACGAAGTGGCGGCTGGCCGGCGCCTGGAATTGGCGGCCGAGGTCATGGGCGGGGCCAGGGGCCGGCTCACCTACCAGTGGATGCTGGATGGCGCTCCCATCGCCGATGCCCCCGACCGTGCCGTGTATATCGTGGCTTCGGCCGCTTCGTGGGATTTCGGCGAATACGTGGTCCGGGTCACCGACGCCAGCGGGAGTGCCTGCCAAAGCCCTGCCGTGCGGGTGGGGCCGAAACGGGAGGACGATTCCAGGCCTGATGTCTCCCCCGCCGAGGACAACGATGAGGACAACGATGCGGACGACGAGGAGGCCACCGGGACCAACGGCTGAGGCCCAGGTGCAGGCGGGGCCCGGTGGCAGTCTGGCCGTCACCGGGCCCCGCGGCCTTCAGGTCCGGTCCTGAAGCACGCCCGGCTGTTCCCGGCATTCCCAGGGCATGGCCAGGCGCAGTTCGATCGCCGCCTCCGGTTCCGCCGGGAAACTGGCCCGCTGGACCAGGGTCACCCGCCCGGCGCCCGGTTCCAGGATGAGCGTGTCCAGCACCGCCGGCACTTGTGCCTTGACGCCGTCTCCTGGGTCCAGCATGAGGAAGGGGAACAGGCCCGGGAGCCTGAAGCGGAGCACTCGTTCGCCCCGGGGACCCTGGACCAGTCCCGCCAGATCGTGTGGCGCCAGATTGGTGAGTTCCACCGTCTCCACCCCTTCCAGATGCCGGCATTGCAGGTCCGGATGGGCGCAGTTGGCGAACGCCGGGTCATAGTCGGGCGGGTAGGGCGCGCCACTGGCGGCCCAGGCGGCGTCCCAGGTGCCGGCGAAATCCAGGCGGGGCGGGCAGTTCCGCGGGATCACCCCCATCCCCTGCGCCGCCAGCTGCGGCCGGAACCGGCCGGCGGCCCTTCCGGTCATGACCCTCCAGGCCGCCCGGGCCGTGAAGGGGCAGGCGGGATCCTCGATCTGGGGCGCCGGCAGGCGCCGGGCGCGGGTGGCCTTCAACTGCCACAGGGGGGCGTAGCCCCGCCCCGCCGGGTTTGCCGGCCAGAAGGCTTCCGCCAGGAGGCCGTCGGTGCGGTCTTGTTTCCAGGCCTGGCGCAGCCGGGCCCGGTCGACCCCTGGCAGCCAGGCCCGCCGGGGCACCTTGCGGAAGCCCGGCTCCGATGCCCGCACCCGGGCGTGGCCGCCGAAGGCGTACTCGTAGCGCAGGGGCAGCACGGCCAACGGCCTGGGCCGGGTGAGCCGCCAGGGGCACCGGCGGACCAGGCCCAGGGTCAGGAGCTTCACCGCGAACCAGAAGGCGCGCACCGGCAGCCGGCGCCGCCGGAGCCAGCGCTCGCCGGTCACCTGGAGCCGCTTGTCCAGGAGGATCTCGCCGGGAATGGGTTCGGGCCGTTCCCGGTCCGGGGCCGAGACCCGGAGCCGCGCCAGGAACCGGCGGCAGGGCCTCGGGCCCGGCGCGTGGGCATCGCCCAGGAAGATCACGTCGCACCGTGGCTTGGGCGGGGCGACATCGCTCTCCAGGCGCACACTGCTATGCAGGAACTCGCCGTGGTAGCTGTCGGTGACCGCCAGCGGGCTCTGCTCCTGGCTGAGCTTCAGCGCATGGGTGAAGCCCCGGGCCCGCAGTTCCGGGCCCGCGGGAACCAGGTCCAGGGTCAGCTTCACCAGGACCACGCCCAGCCGCCGGCCGTCCGGGGTGAGGGTGTCCATGGGCAGGCAGGGCAGGGGGGTGAGGTTCGTCAGGGACAAGGAGGGCCTCGCTGGTTGAAGGCGGCGCGGGGCAGGGACTCCGCCCCGGCTCACGGATCCTGTTTCGCCGGCGCTCCGGGGATGCGGTAGCGGATGGAATCCAGCGTGGCGTCCCAGAGGGCCATGGCGTCCCGCCGCCGGAGGCTGGAATTGACGGGCGGATCGCCGTGGCCGGTCACCATCTCGAGTTCGAGCTTGGGCATCACGGCACTGTCCGCCTGCCCCAGGCAACGCCACAAAAAGGAGTAGCCAACCGTCCGATTGCCCTCTCGGATCCGCTCGACTTTCTCGTCCCCCGGGTAGGGACCGACCATCCGCGGCCTCAGGCGGAGCAACCGGATGCCGGCCAATTCGTTCAGGAACCTGTTGCTGGTGTGTTCAAAGCGTTCCACCAGGTTCGGGGAATGGGCCATTGCCGTTCCGACCGTGCCGGTGGAGAACCGGATGAATACGTCCGGGTTGGACGGGAAGCTCGCATGCAATGAAATGTGTTCTGAGGAACCCTTGGTTGGCTCACCGGGAAAGTAGGCGTTTCGGAAGCAGAATCCGGGCTCCGGGGGTGATTCCAGGGGGGCTCGCATCTGGATTTGATGGAAATAGTTCTCAAGCTCATTGGCACGGGCCTGCATGTCTGCTGGATCAGGAGTAGACGAAACCTTCGTGGCAAATCCTTGGTTGTTCGTCCAGAAAAATCCCTCCAAATCTATATAGCGGCCTTTTGTTTCGGTATTCTCCCATGAAAATATAAACCAAACATATGGCCTTTTCCCCCGAGTTGATTTTATGATTTGAATCCCACCCATGTCGTGTGGTAATTGAAGTAATTGCGTTCTTCTATCTACTATTTCTTTAACTATTTCTGGAGATTTAGCTGGAAAAGAATTGATAAATGGACCGGCATAGTTATATCCTTGACGTCCCCAAGAAATGTCAGCAGTTTCAGGCAGGTTGATTAAAAACCGACCGGCAGGGACAGGAACAACTGGAATTCTGTGCATTTTGCATCTCCATGGCAAGCCAAAATCAAAGAGATAGGTCAAGGCAAGGACACCAAAAGTTGGAATATTAGCTAGTTGAAGTTTTCGAGGAAATATCCAAAAATTTGCATATGGCCCAGAGGGTGAAGTAGCGTGCCGCTTCATGATCAAAAGCCTCCTGGTGTTTGAATCCAGAGATCGGCCATATCTTGCCTTGCAATCCATAATGCTCAAGGGCTCTTCCGGATTGCCATGAAACAGTACCATCCCCGCTGGTGTCCTGGTCCTGTATTGAGCAATCGAACCATCTCTTGGATTTGCTTGTTTCGTGGTATTTCAATTTCAAATGTCTGGTGTGCTTAATTTGATTGGGAATTCTAATGGCAGCATCACGGATTTCTTCTTCGTTGGGCCAGTTGCCGGAGTGAGCATAAGATGAAATTTGCCATCGGATGGACCCATAGGTTGGCCTTTTTATGTCGTTTCCATAGAACGCATAGGTCGGGGCACGGGGGGCTTTCTTTAGCATTCTATGAAATGATTTAGCCGTAGTTATATTTTCTAAATAATTGTCCCACGGGATTTTTTTCCTGGTTTTTAATATCCCTGCCGGGTCCAGCAGATCAGCATCAATAAGCCGGTACCATGCTTGTTCTTCCTGATAGATTTCGCGGTAAGGATCAAATTGAGGGGTCCTGAACTGGGGCACGTATTGTCCGTTCTGCCCCGGCGCCTCGACCACCAGCCATTCCTTCGGGTAATCCCCGGTCGGCAGAAGTTGCAGACACCCGGGACTGTTGCCCATGACCGGCGTGGTCTCCTCCCGGTTCCTGCCCATGAGGACCACCGCGCCGTTCTTGAGGTCGGCGATCCTCCCCTCACCGGGGTATTCCGGTTCAACCCCGGCGACCATGCGCCGGTAGGCGACGGGAGTGCCGATGGCCGGCATCGCTCCGTGGACCACCCCGAGGATCAGCTTCTCCCCGTCGCTGCCAAGGTCCATGGCCGCCGCGGCCCGGGCCACCAGGCCGCCCATGGAGTGGGTCACCAGGATGACCTGCCTGCAGGTGTAGAGGGGGGCGCCGGCCGGGTCGAGGGCATCGCTGTAGGCCTGGATGATCCGCTTGATGTTCATCAACAGGCTCTTGGCCGAGGCCTGGTTCGATTCCAGCCAGTTGTAGCCTGAGGCAAAGACAGGCATCGCCTGGCTCTGGATGTTCTTCAGCTGGTCCAGCGGCATGCGGCAGTGGGAGAGCCCTTCCCGGTCCAGGAAAGCTCCATAGATCCGGGACCATGGGCCATCCACCAGGATCTTGGAGCTGTAGGGAATGGGCAATTCGCCCTCGTTCCAGAGATGTTCGGGCATTTCATAGGGATAGACAGAATCACGGTAGTTGGCCGCCTGTTCGAGAAACCTCAGGATTCCGCCATAGCTGTCCCGATGGACCGATTCCCAGCCACGGAACCGGGCGCCGTTCCGGGTGAATGGATTGATGGCGAGGCCACGCTTTTTGATCAGCTTCGGTTCCAGGAAGCCGCCGTCGTCCACGACCGTGGTGTCGGGGTTCAGCAGGGTCTGGCGGTACTCCGCGTCGTAGGATTTCCACTGGTTGACCCGGCTGATGCCGGATGCCATTCCGTTGGGAGGCCGCCACGGATCGGGCAGTTTCTCCTTTTCCGGCAGCTCGAGCCGCTCCCGGACCAGCTGTTCGCAGCCGGGCTTGATCTTCAGGTTGGACCCCGCGATCCCCGGCACGAAGACGATGGGGATCACCTTCCGGGGCGGCCTCTGTTCCGGCTGCCGCTCGACGATGGGCTTGCCCGGGCCGGTGACCTGGTGCCCGCCTCTACCCATGTTCGGCTCCCCTGGGCCTGGCCGGTTCCGCCGGCGGCGGCGGGTTGGCCGGCAGGGTGGGCTGGCCGGCGGCGTCGATGGCGCCGCGGGGCTGCGCGCCCATCAGGCACTGCACCCGGCCGGTGGTGTTGCCCTGGTTCATGGACACTGGGTCCTTGTCCCGCACCACCGGCTTGCCGTTCACGGTCACGCTGGCGTCGCCGGCCAGGAAACGCACCTCGCCCGCGCTGCAGCCGGACTTGACCCCGCCTCCGGCGCCGGCTTCGTCGCCGGTGACCTTGGCGATGCTGGACTGGTCCGCCAGCACCACGGGGGCGCCGCCGTAGGTCACGTCCGGGGAGACGCTGAGGCTCCCGTCCAGCCGGGCCACCACGGTGTAGGGGACCGGGACGTTGTTGGGCGGGGTCCTGCAGGGATCCGGGCTTTCGCTGACGGCGATGAAGCTGGCGCCCTGGCGGGCTCCTTCGGGCCTGGGCATGGCTGCCTCCTCAGTTGATGGCCACGTTCTTGCCGAGGATTTGCACCGGGCCGGCGCCTTCGATGCTCAGTTCGGTGCCGGACAGGGTGATCCTGCCTTCCTGGGTCATCAGCAGGCTGGCCTTGCCCACCTTGATCTCCAGCTGGTCGCCGGCGGTGATGGTGTAGCGCTTGCCGACGGCGCTGAGCTTGTCCAGGCCGACCTCTTCCATGGAGCCCAGCCCCACCGCCTCGTTCTTGGCGCCGCCCACGGTCACCAGGTAGGCCTCGCCGACGGTGAGGGTGCGCACTCCGCCCACCTGCTCGGTGCTGGCCATGAGCACGGTCTCGTCCTTGGCGGCGCCCACGTGGATGCTCTGGGTGGCGCCCACCGAGACCTCCTGCGCGGCCCCCACCTGCAGCCGCTGGTTGATGCCGATGGCCACCTGCTCGCTGGCGCCGACCCGCTCGGTGCGGTTCATGGCGACGCTGATGGTCTCGTCGTTGCCCACGGTCTCGGTGCGGTCGTGGCCGACGGCGGTGGTCTCGTCGTGGCCGACAGTCTTGGCGCGGTCATGGTCGACCCGGTGGCTCTCGTCGTGCTCCACTTCGATCCGCTGGTCCTTCTCGGCGTGCAGCCAGACTTCCTCGGCGCCCTTGCGGTCCTCGAAGCGCAGGGCGCTGGCGTGCCGGTGGTCGCCGTCCCGGCTGGACCGGGTGAGGACGCCGCTCTGGGTGCGCTGGCCGGGCAGCTCCCAGGGGGGACGGTGCAGCTCGTTGTAGACGCAGCCGGTGATCAGCGGGCGGTCGGGATCGCCGTCCAGGAACTCCACCACCACCTCCTGCCCGATCCGCGGCAGGGCGATGAAGCCGAACCGGGACCCGGCCCAGGGCGAGCTGACCCGCACCCAGCAGGAGCTGGCGTCGTCCCGGGCGCCGAGCCGGTCCCAGTGGAACTGGATCCGCACCCGGCCGTGGCGGTCGCAGTGGATCTCCTCGCCGGGCGGGCCGACCACGATGGCGGTCTGGGGGCCGTGGACCAGCGGGCGCGGGGTGGCCAGGGGCGGCCGGTAGCGGGTCGCCAGGGGCACGCAGGTGAAGCTGTTGCGGTAGTCGGCCTCGGCCCGGCCGCGGTGGTTGTTGCGGCCGGCGTGGCTGACGCCGGTGATGAAGTACTGCCGGTCGTGGACGGTGGCGCCCCGGCGGTAGTGGTCCAGCAGTTCGAAGCGGTGGCCGCAGGCCAGGGCGCGGCAGTTCGAGCCGCCATGGAAGGTCCCGCCGCGCAGTTCGTGCTCCTCCATGCGGCGCCGGGCCAGGGCGGCGCCGGCCTCCAGGTCCTTGAAGCCGTACGACCCGGCCGGCTCGTAGTGCTCCATGGCCGGGCCGGGCGCGGGCAGCCGGGTCGGCTCCCGGGCCTGGATCGGCTCCCGGGGGCTGGTGAAGTCGAAGCTGCGGGTGGCGTGGGCGGTGGCGGCCAGCTGCCGGGCCTCGGTCCAGGTGTCGATGGTGTCCTCGGTGGCGGCGCCGGGCAGGCTGTTGAAGGCGATCCGGGGGATCCCGGGCAAGGCCGGGGCCAGGGTGGAATCGTCCGCCAGCACCAGGACGTGGCCCTCCGGTTCGAACCGGAAGTGGTAGTGCACCCCGTGGGCCTCCAGCAGGCGGGACATGAAGCTGAAGTCGGACTCCCGGTACTGGACGCAGAAGGGCAGTGGCGGGTAGCGGGCCTCGTCGAGCCTGGATTCCCAGCGGGCCAGCGGCTGGTAGTCGGCGAACAGCTCCCGGAGCAGGTCGGGCAGGTTCTTGTGCTGGAACACCTTGCAGTTGACCCGGTGCTGCAGGAAGTCGGTCCAGGGGCCCAGGGCGGCTTCGTACTCGGCCAGGCCGCCGTCGCTGCCGCAGTGGCGGAAGCCGGTGACGTGGCCGTGGAAGCTGCGGGCGCCGCCGTCGGCGGTGCGCAGGGACAGGCCCATGGGCCTGGCCAGGAAATCGGCCAGGGCCAGGTCGCCCCGCTCGGAGAGCAGGCGCAGGGTGAACCGGAACGGCCCGGACACCGACTCGGTGCCGCTGAACTGGTCCAGCAGCAGGCCGGTGCCCGCCACCGGCGGGCGCAGGGTGAACAGCCGGGTTTCGGATCCGTGGATGAGGTCGCTGGGCTTCATGGGCAGGCTCCGGCGAAGCCGGGGTCCCGCGTTGCGGAACCCCGGCCGAGTGGGCTCGGCGATTGGGCTCAGGCGATGGCCTTGTTGGCCGTCAGGTCCCAGCCCGAGTTGACGTTGCCGCCGCCCAGGCCGTCCGCGCGCTTCTGCTGCGTGTAGACCCACTTGATCTTGCCGTAGCTGAACTTGACCGTCTCGGACGGGAAGCCGTCCTCGCTGCTGGCGCCGTTGGCCTTGATCTTGGAGACCAGCACCTGCTCGAGCTTGATCTCCATGTACTTGACCTTGTCGCCGCCGGCCCGGCACAGCTCCAGCGTCACCTCCTTGATGTGCCGGCCGGTGCAGCAGGCGTCGTAGAGCTTGGGGCTGGCCTTGTCCAGGTGGTGGACGATGTCGAAGGTGCCGTGGTTGACCCGCTCGGCGCTGGCGCCGCCGGTGGAGCTGGCGGTGACCGAGGCGGGCTGCTCCATGCTGTGGCTGAAGCTGAGCACCTCGATCCAGTCGGCGTGCTTGCTGTCGGTGCTTTCGCCGGGGATACCGTCGATCTTGAGGAAGGCGTCGAATGCCATGGGACTGCTCCTTGGGGTTGGGGGGTGGGGGTTGCGAGTGTGCCGAAGCGGCCGGATCAGCGGGACGGGGCGGGCAGGTCCGCCACCAGGCGCAGCGAGACGGTGAGCTCGTCCAGCTGGAAATGCGGGCGGAGGAAGGCCGCCGCCCGGTAGCTGCCGGCTTTCCCGGGGATCTCGACCACTTCGACGCGGGCTTCCCGGAGGGGAAACTTGGATTTCGCCTCCTGGGATGCTGAGTCGTCCAGCAGGACATACTGGGCGAGCCAGTTGTTGAGGTAGTCCTGCACTCCCTGGCGGGAGGCGAAACTGCCGATCTTGTCCCGCATGATCGCCTTCAGGTAGTGGGCGATGCGGGAGACTGCGAAGATGTAGGGCAACTGGGTGGAAAGCCGGGCGTTGGCGTTGGCGGCGTCGGTGCCGTAGCTCTTGGCCCGCTGCACCGACTGGCCGCTGAAGAAGGCCGCGTAGTCGGTGTCCTTGCAGTGCACCAGGGCGATGAAGCCCAGGTCGGACAGGAGCTTCTCGTTGCGGTCGGTGATGGCCACCTCGGTGGGGCACTTGGTGCAGATCTCGCCGCCGTCGGTGCGGAAGGCGTGGGTGGGCAGTTCCTCCACCAGCCCGCCGCCCTCCACCCCGCGGATCGCCGCCAGCCAGCCGTATTCGGCGAAGGCCCGGGTGAGCCGGGCGCCGTAGGCGTAGGCGGCGCTGGACCAGAGGTAGCGGCCGTGGTCGGAGCCGTCCACGTCCTCCCTGAACTCGAACCCCTCCACCGGGCTGGTGTCGGGGCCGTAGGGCAGCCGGCCCAGGACGTGCGGCAGCACCAGCCCCACATAGCGGGCGTCGTCGGATTCCCGGAACGACTTCCACTTCGCATATTCCACGGTGTCGAAAAGCTTGGCCAGGTTCCTGGGCCGGCCGATCTCCTGGAAACTCTCCAGGCCGAACAGCCGCGGGGCGGCGGCGGAGATGAACGGGGCGTGGGCGGCGGCGGCCACGTGGGAGAGCTCCTCCAGCAGCCTGAAGTCCTCCGGGGCGCGGGAGAACTCGTAGTCGCCGATGAGCGCGGCGTACGGGGCGCCGCCGAAGGTGCCGTACTCCTCCTCGTAGATCTTCTTGAACAGGGCGCTCTGGTCGAAGTCCGGGGCGGTGCGGAAGTCCTTGGCCAGTTCCGCCTTGGTGACGTTGAGCACCTTGATCCGGAGCATCGGGCCGCTCTCGGTCTGGGACACCAGGTGCTTGAGGCCGCGCCAGGCCCCTTCCAGCCGCTGGAACTCCGGGTGGTGCAGGATGGCGTTGAGCTGGGCCGAGATCAGCCGGTCCAGTTCGGCCACCCGCAGGTCGATGCTGGTGGCCAGGTCCCGGTCCAGCTGGACGTGGCCGGCCAGGATCTGGTCGATGAACTCGCCCACCAGGCCGCGGGTGTGGACCTTCTCGGTTTCGCTGGCGGCCACGCGGCTCTGCTCGACGATGGCGTCCAGCAGGGTGGCCAGGGACTCCGGGGCCTGGGCTTCGCTCAGGGTCTGGGGCTGGGGTTCGAAGGCGGCCATGGCTCAGGCTCCCTGTTCCGGGGCGCCGGCCAGGCGCTGCAGCTGCCCGGTGTCCCGGACGATGCCGTCCAGCAGTTCCTCCAGCTTCTCGTTGCCGACCATCTTGTTCTTCAGGTCGGCCAGCCGGGTGCGCAGCTCCAGGAGCTGGCGCAGGGGCTCCACCTGGCGGACGATCTGCATGGGTTCGAAGTCCTCCAGCCGGTTGAACGCCAGTTCCACCCCCAGCAGCCCTTGGCCGGGGCCGAGCCGGTCGTCCACCTTCAGCGCCAGGCGCGGGGCCATGCCGGCCAGGACATCGTCGAAGCTCTCGTTGTCCACCTGGACGAAGCTGCGGTCCTTCAGCCGTTCCGCGTCGGCCCTGGGCTGCCCGCCGTAGTCGCCCAGGACGCCCAGCACGAAGGGCAGTTCCTTGGCCTCGGCGGCGCCGCCGACCTCCACGTCATACATGATCTGGACCCGGGGCGCCCGGTCCCGGCTGATCTTCTTCTGGGTGCTTTCTCTGGCCACGGCAGGTTTCCTTTCGTCATTGGACTGCCCGGGAGGGCAGCGAGTGGTTGCGCAGGGCGGAGAGCCTGAGCGGGTCGGGGCCGCTGACCAGGCGGTAGTTGAAGCGGACCCGGGCCTGGCCGGAGGACCATTCCAGGGTGCGGGCCGAACCTTCGGGCGCCCCGGCCCGGGCCTGGGCCAGGAGCCGGAGCAGACCCATGCGGCCGGGGGCGCTGTGCACCTGGACCGTGGCGCCGCTGAAGGCCACCACCTGGATCCGCGCCCCCTGCAGGGCGGACTGGCCCGGCCAGGAGAACCCGGTCCAGGTCTGCGGGCCGTTGCGGTAGTGCAGCTTCTGGCCGTCGATCTCCAGCAGGATCTCCTTCATGCCGGCCACCGGCACCGGCTGCAGCTCGAACCGGGAGGCGGACGCCTGGACCAGGGCCGAGGCCTGGCAGAGCCGGGAGACGCCGTTCAGGAACGCCGCCCGGAACGCCACGCCCCGCCCGGCCCAGTACCGGGGCGCGAACCGGTCGCCCTGCTGGACCACCAGCGGGCCGAGATACTTGTCCATGAAGCGGGGCAGGATGCCCTCGCCGGGCTGCAGGAACCGGTGGATGTCGGCCAGGGAGGCCTCGCTGCCGGAATCGGCGAAGGGGTACTTGTCGGCCAGGGCGGTCCAGTGGCTCCAGACCTGCTGGGTCCAGGCCCGGTTGATGTCCTGCTCCGCGGCCGGGACCAGGGCGGCGAAGGCCTGGACCAGGGGGCGCAGCAGGATCGGCCGCAGGATCTCCCGGCCGTGGCCGTCCACCCGGGACAGCAGGCCGGTCTCCACGAACATCTGCGCCTCGGCCAGCTCGGAGCCGGCCCCCAGCAGGGTGCTCTGGAGGTATTCCCGGGAGGCCCGGTACGGATCGCCGCCCTGGGCGATGCCGCCCAGCCGGGTGCGGGCCTTCTGCAGCAGCTGGAGGTAGCCGTCCAGGGGCGCGCTGCCGCCGTCGCCGGGGCCGGCCAGCTGCGAGAGCGCGGCGAAATGGCCGCCCAGCGGCCCGTGCTGCGGCCTGGGCACGGCCGGGGTGCGCTGGCCCAGGAGCTTGCCGGTGCGGGCCAGGACGCCGTCCTTGAGCCCGCCGAGGGACTTCTCCAGCTCGCCCGGGTTGTCCCAGGAGGTCTCCTGGGCGGCCCGGGCCAGGATCAGCCGGAGCGGCGACTGCTGCGGGTCGCCCAGCCGGCCCAGGGCCTCGGCGGCGGCTTCGGCGTCCCTGAAGCCGTGCACGCCGACCCCCAGCAGGAAGGCGTCCCATTCCCGCCGGTACTCGGCCTTGTAGAGCTCCTCCAGGCCGCTGCGGACCCCTTCCGGGGCTTCGGCCGGCAGGTCCTGGGGCCGGGCCGCCAGGACCCAGTCCGAACTCTGGACCCCCTGGCCCAGGTCGCGGAACGCCGCCTGGAAGAACGTCTCGTAGGCGTCCCGGGTGAAGCTGCCCGGGATCGCGTGGCTGCCGGCCATGAGGTCGAGGTCGCGGTCCTTGAGGATCCGGGCCACGGTCATGGCCTCGAATTCGGTGTTGGCGCGGGCCTTGAGGGTGTTGTAGAACTGCTCCAGGGGCGTCTTGAGCCGGGCCTGGGCCCGGAGCCGGGCGCGCGCCCCGGCCACCAGCTCCGGCCGGGTGCTGATCACCGGCAGGTCCGGCTCCCGGAGCTGGGACAGGTAGAAGGCCACGGTGCGCTCGGCGATGCCCAGCACGGGCCCGCCCGCCCCCTCCAGGGCGGGCCGCCAGCAGCGCGGGAGCTGGTCGGCCAGGTGGCCCGGCTCCATGCGCTGGCGCTCCTGGAGCATGAGGTAGGTCTTGAGGGCGTGGTAGAGCTGCTCGGCCTCCCGGTCCTCGCCGGGCGCGGCCGGATTGCCCCGGCCCGCGGCGGGGGGCCGCGGCCCGGTGCCGGCCCTGGCCAGGGTCTGCTCCAGGCTGGCCTGCACCGGGGCGAGCATCAGTTCGGAGACGCCGAGGAAGTAGCGGCGGCGCAGGGTCCGCTCCAGATGCGGGCCCAGGTACAGCCCCCAGCCCAGGGCCCAGGGGCGGCCCTCCCGGCGTTGGCGGCCGAACTGCTCCAGGCGCGCCTGGAGCAGGTCCAGGCCGGCCATGCGCTCGCCGAGCCCCGGCCCGGCCAGCAGCGCCTGGGCCCGGGCCAGGTCCTGGCGGGAGGCGGCGCAGAGCTTGCGGTTGCCGGTGAACGACCAGGCCCAGAGCCCGGCCAGCAGCCCCAGCAGGGCGGTGCCGGCCGCCATGCCGGCGATCCGGGGCCGGCCCAGGCGGCCGGCGCCGAGGCTGCCGGAGAGGAACCGGTCCGGGAAGATCACCTGGCGGAACAGGTGCTCCAGGAAGCAGGGCGCGCCGGGCCCGGCGGCGGCCGGAAGTTCCTGCAGCCCGAACGGCGCCAGGGGGCCCGGGGTTGCCGGGGCCGGCCCGGCTTCCTGGATGGCGCTGGTGAAGTAGAAGCCGCGGATGAAGGGCCGGGCGTGGTAGGGATCCTGGCCCACCAGGTGCTCGGTGAAGCCGCGCACCGCCTGGCCCAGCCGGTGGAACGCAGCGGGGAAGGTGACCCAGGCGTGCCCGTCCCGGCGCCGTTCCAGCCGGGCCTCGGCCCGCGCCGCCAGGCCCCGGCGCAGCTGGGCGAACTCGGCTTCCACCGCGCCCACCGGGTCGAAGCCGCTGCCCTGGTCCTGGGGCAGGGTCGCGCCCCAGACCTCCCGGCGCTCGGCTTCGCTGGATTCGCCGAAGAAGTCCTGGAAGCCCTGGAGCAGGTCCATCTTGGTGAACACGAGGTAGACCGGCAGCTTCATCCCGCACCGGCGCTCCACATCGCCGATCCGGCCGCGCAGCTGCCGGGCCCGGTCGGCGAAGGCCCTGGAGCCGGCCTGGAGCAGGTCCGGGAGCTCCACCGCCACCAGGATGCCCTCCAGCGGGCCGGCGGGGCGGTGAGCCTTGAGCTGGCGCAGGAAGGCCTGCCACTCGGCCTGGTGCCCGTCGTCCAGGTAGCGCCCGGGGGCGTCCAGCAGGATCCCTTCGGTGGCGAAGGCCCAGCGGCAGCCTTCGGGCTGGCCGGGCTCCGGAGGTTCCGGGTTCCGGGACAGCGGGAAGGTCAGCCCCGAATGGTGGACCAGCAGGCTCTTGCCGGCCTGGGTGTGGCCCAGCAGCAGGAGCCACGGCAGTTCGTACAGGGCGGCCCGGCCCCGTGTGGCGCCCAGGTGCGAGGCCTGCACGGTGCGCACCGCCCCCTGCACCTGGTCCCGCGCCAGGCGCTTGCCGCCGGCCGCCGCGGCCTGGGCCTGGGCCGGAGGAGCCGGAGGCCGGGACCCGCGCAGCCGGCGCAGGTGCAGGACGGTCACGGACAGCAGCAGGACGAGCAGGATCCCCGCCAGCCGGCCGGCGGCGGATACCAGGCCCAGGTGCGGCCCCAGGAACCAGAGCGTGGCGGCGCAGGAGCCGAGGCCCAGGGGGACCAGGACACCGGGGCTGCGCAGCGAAGGCAGGCTCATGACAGCTCCCGCACCGGCGCGGGCGGCCCCTGGGGCCGCCAGAGCAGGCTCCGGTCCTCCAGGCGGACCTCCACGTGGCCCAGGTCGCGCAGGGTCCAGCGGCCGCCCCAGACCAGGCCCAGGGCCTCGGCCTCCTCGCCCAGGGCCTGGTAGGCCTCCCTGGCCCACGGGGTGGCCTCGGAAAACACCGGGACCCCTTCGGCCAGGGGCGCGAGGTCGGCTGCGAGGCCGTACTGGTGCAGGCTCCGGTAGGCCTCGGCCCGGGTGACCTGGCGGCCGGACTGGGCCAGCGCGGCCTGGCGTTCGGGACTCCGGTAACCCTCCACCAGGGCCAGCGGGTAGCCCCGGTCGGCCAGGCGGGCCATGAGCGCCAGGATGCTCTGGCCGAACGCCGGGTCCAGCCGGGTCCAGTCCCGGTCGGCCCCTTCCAGGCCCGGGAAACCGGTGTGGGTGAAGCTGGAGGGAGGCAGCGGCGGCGGCGGCGTCAGCCCGCCGGGCGCCAGACCGGCGGCGATGCGCTCGCTGTCAGGGGCGGCCGGCGGAAGGGGCGGCTCCAGGCGGAACCGGTCGCCCAGGGCCAGGGTGCCGGCCACCATGCCCGCGGCCACCAGGGGCGGCGCCGCCAGCCAGAGCCGGCGCAGCCCGGGACGGGCGTTCCCGGACGGCGGCCGGGCCGGGGCCGCGCGCCCGATGGATATCCATGGGGATGGAATGGGCATGGTCATTTGCCTTGCGTGAAGGTTGCTGTAGTTTTAATATCTCAAAAACGATGATATTTTCCTGACAGGCATAGAATGCCTTTTTGGTTTGTTATGTTCCGACTCCATTCAGTTCGCCGGCGGCCACCGGGCTGGTGCGCTTCAGATCCAGAAGTTCCCGGAGCTGGGCCAGGGTCGGGCCGTCCTTGATCACCTCGGCCAGCCAGGCGTCCAGGGGCATTTCCGCCCAGTTGGCGGCGCGCTCCACCAGGAAGGCCACCGGGCTGTGCGGTTCGGCGCCGCGGAAGAAGGCCGCGGCGGCCCGGAGCGAGCGGATGGCCTCGGCCCGGGCGCCGAAGGCCCGGCCGGCCGCCGGTATCGACATGGGCGGCTCCGGGGCCGGGGTCCCGGGCGGGCCGGCGGGGGCCAGCCGCTGCCGGGTCTGGGCGGCGAACTCGGCGCAGGCGCCCAGGGTTTCGGCCAGGGCCCCCAGGTCCGGGCCCTGGGGGCCGAACCGGCGCTCCAGCACCGCCGCCAGGGACCGCACCGCGTCCAGGGCGGCCCGGGTCTGGTCCTGGAGTTCCTGGTAGAAGCCCGGGCCGGAGGCCAGCACCGCCTTCTGGAACGCTTCGCCGGTGAGCTGGCCCTCCCGGATCGCCTCGTCCCGGGCCTCCGGATCGCGCAGGGCAAGATTGTCCACCCGCCGGGACTGCTCGCAGGCCAGCCAGGTGAAGCCGCCGGCCGCCGGGGCGGTGAGCGGGAGCTGCCGCGCGGTCTCGGCCAGGTGGCTGTCCAGCCACTGGATCCGGCCGGCGCGCGCCTCCGCGGAGCCGTCCTCCAGGGCCGGGTGGCAGCTGTCCCAGAACCGGTCCAGGAGGCCCTCCACCGTGCCCAGGCCCCGGGCGAGGCCGCGGAAGCTTTCGGTCCAGGCCAGGGCCTCGGCATGCCAGCAGGCCACCTGGAGGTCCTTGCTGCGCTCCCGGAGCAGGGCGCCGCAGAGTTCCCGGACCCGGGGCCACTGGGGCGCCCGCAGTTCCCGGACCCAGTCGCCCTGGGCCAGGCCGGCCTCGTCGCCCTGCCGGGCGGCGCGGATATCGTCCAGTTCAGGGGCCAGGGCCAGGTCGGCCCCGCCGGGCTCGTCCGGGGAGATGGGTTGCAGGAGCGGGTCGTCCATGGGGGTTCCTCCTTTCATGCCTGCAGCCGGAACACCGCCCGGGCCGGGCCGGCGCCGGGCCGGCTGCGCACCCAGGCATCCAGGCCCAGCCGGGGCGCCGGGTCCGGGACCAGCCGCGCGGCGGGCGCCTCGGCCGGGTCCAGTTCCAGTTCCAGCTGGCAGGCCAGCAGCGGGCCGAACTGCAGGGCCAGGAACCGGCCCAGGGCCTCGGCCCCCGGGCGGCCGGGCAGGAACTGCTGGAAGGCTGAGGCCGGCAGTGGGCCCAGGTGCAGGCGGACGGTGTGCTGCGGGTCCCAGAACCGTTCGCCCAGGAAGGCGCCGGCGCCCAGGTGGAAGGCCGCGTCGCCCAGCCGGGTCTGCTGGCCGGGCGGGA
>Ga0316217_10003964_pt1 | contig 16368 bp, 11 predicted proteins | sample 1anoAmetaG_FD_203633 | JGI IMG/M metagenome (GOLD analysis project Ga0316217, IMG submission 203633) | Freshwater microbial communities from Trout Bog Lake, Wisconsin, USA - 1anoA | ecosystem: Environmental > Aquatic > Freshwater > Lake > Hypolimnion/Profundal zone | place: USA: Wisconsin...
CCTATCCCTCTTCCTGAAGCCCCAGTCGAGGCCGCAGCCCGACGACCTATCCCCTTCGCCTTATCCCCTTCAACACCCCATCGTCGTCACTCTGCGTCAATCTGCGAAATCTGCGGATCGTCTCCCGCGTCGTCTTCGTGGTCCTTCGTGCCTTCGCTACTTCGTGTTCACGTCGTCGTCTCGTTCCCCGGCGCTGCTATGTGGCCGGCGCTTGGACCGTCGGCCTCACCGTGACCGATACGACGTTATCCCTGTCTACTACCATTGACACCAAGACCATCCACGTCGCTATGGCCCCAGCCCTGCAGATCGCTGGACCACAAAGCGCGGCGGAAGGCCAACTGGTGCAATTCACCAGCACAGGGGCCGGAGCCAGCAGTGCCATGTGGAGTGTTGCCTTGAACGGCACTCCCATCACTGACCTGACCGGGTCGGGAAGTCAGTTTGATTTCACGCCGGTGGATAGTGGCAGCTATGTCATTACTGCGACATCTTCCAGTCCCGTCAGCAGCGTTTCGTACAATCTGGCGGTTGCGTATGTTCCGCCCACGGTGATGATCTCCGGACCCGCCGTCAGTTTTGCCGGCAAGTCCCCGGTGTTTGGCAGCCAGTTCTCCACGCCTCCCGCCGCAGGCGATACCTTGAGTTATCAGTGGCAAGTTCTCAATGCAGATGGATCGGCGGCATCCTCTCCCGTCACGGGGGGGCCAACGTTTGTTGCACCAGGCACCTTGACACCTAATAGTTACCAACTCCAACTCACGATCACCGACCAGCATGGCGGCGTTGCCGTTCCGATCTCGGCGAACTTCAGTTTTGTCGTGCTGTCGCTCACGGTTTCGACCTCCAGCCAGTTCGACTGGGGAGCTATTCCCACCACAAGCGAGTATAGTGATCGCAGCCCGATCACAGATGCCATCGTGCAGCAGGCCGACGGAAAGCTGGTCGTGGCAGGCGACGCCACCATACTTACCAATGGAGACCACTACGCATTTCTGGCACGCTTCAACGCGGACCTGACGCTCGACACCTCGTTTGGAGCCGACCACACGGGAATCGTGATTGTTGACATGGATGAAGCTGTCGCGCCCGGGCAAATTTTCAAAGGGTCACGGATCTTTGCGCTGGCGATCAATCCGGTCAACCAGGACATTGTGGCGGTCGGCGATGCTGCAAAACCCGACGAACCGCCGATGCTGGCTGTGGCCGAGTTCGTCGCGGCGGACACCGTGACTCCGCAGGGGCAGTTGGTACTTGCGGGAACCTTGGACCCAGCGTTCAATAACGGCCACCCCCAGACCCTTGCGGGGCCCAACACCGTCAGCGCCGGCTGGGCCGTATCAGTTCTGCCCGATGGCTCGATGTTGGTGGGTGGAATGGAATGGACCATGGGGACCGATGCGGCCACCGAGACTGTCAAACAAATAGAAGGTATCGATTGGGATATCACCGTGGCCGTCGATGATTTCCTGTTGGTGAAGTTGACTCCCGATGGGCAGCTTGATACCAGCTTCAACGGTACGGGGATTGCCCAAGAACCCGACCTGACAGGGCTTCCGGCGTACACGCCGTTTGCGGCGGCAGTGGGAGAACCATCGCTCCCTACCGGATGGGATGGTTATTGGGGAATGGGTTTTTCGACGCCCAGCAACATCCAAACTCTTGTGATATTGCCGAATGGACAGATTCTGGCCGGTGGCTATGCCCATCGATTCGCCTTGGATGGAGATGGCAACTTACTTGGGGAGGGTGTGGATACCGGCTTTGCGTTGGTGCGCTACAACGCCGACGGGACTATCGATACAAGCTTTGGAACCGACGGACAAACCTTCACAAGCAGCGACGTATTCAATCAGACACCGGATGGCACAGCTTATCTCAGCGCCATGGAAGTGCTGCCGAACGGCAAGATATTGACAGCCGGACTTGCGGATTCAACTGACGCGATAAACGCAAACTCCTTTGGTGCCCATGTGGTATTGGCCCAATACGATGCCGACGGCCAACTCGATACGAATTATGGGTCGGGCGGCATCATCAAAGCAGATCTCATTGACCAGCTTTCTGGCGCCAGCACCTTTGATAACGATGGGGAGACCCATAATCTGGATTGGCGGCCAGAAGACGGCGCCTTTGCCTTCCAGCAGCCGGATGCAAGCCTCCCCGACGGCAGACTTGTGATGTCGATGATTGTTCTGAATCAGATCACTACTACGACATCTTTCTGGCAAATGGCGGCGCTAGATCCAACCACCGGGGCGCTGGATAGCAGTTTTGGAATCGGAGGCACAGGACAATTCGACGTTCCCGTCCCCGCCCCACCCTCAGGAGAGAATTGGTACTTCGCTACAGCTAATCGATCCTCAGCGATACTTCTGACCGGCGATAGTGTTGTTGGCGTCGGTGATTTGTTCAATGTTCAACCCAACATCTATGAAACGATGGTGTTACCTCTCGTGGTTCGATACCGGCAGACGCCCTCGCCAATTGCCAGCAATTTGGCAGCTGCCGTGACTCTGGCTGGTGACATCGCGCTCACATGGACCAATACGGGGTTCGGGCAGGACGGTTTTGAAATCAGGCGAGCCACGTCGGAGGAGGGCCTTGATGCCAGTGCTCAAATCGCAAGCGTTGGGCCCACGCAGACAGATTATGTCGATACGACCACTGCGCCTGGCACCACCTATTATTACTGCGTCGTTCCTTTTTCCACGGACTCGTCGGGAACGATCCAATTAGAAGCTGGCACGGACCCTGTCAAAGTTCAGAGCTTTTCTGGCAATGTCTCATCGGTTCTTCAACAAACACTATCGGTGCCACTCGATGGTTCACCCGTGACTTCCACTAGCGCCTTGCAAACGGGCGAGACTTATTTGCTGGTGGCGTCGGGAGCCTTTCAATGGGACACCGTCGATCCCGCATCTTCCGATCCTGCTTATTATTGGTATTCGGATTCGCCCGTCATCAACATCACCAGCCTGGTCTGCAGCGATGGCACCGCGACCGCCACGCCGACATATGAGGACAATTATAAACTTGGCGACAAGGTGCTCATCAGCGGCGCAGACCAAGCCGGATATAACGGCCTGGCGACCATTACCGCCTTGGATGCTTACAGCTTTAGTTTCGCCGTGCCCTCGGGTACTCCTGCCTTGGCCACAGGCCAATTGTTGACTGTCCAGAAGTTTCAGCCAACCACTTCAGGAAACACTTTTACGCAGCGAGCAACACCGGTATCGCTGACCAGCTTGAGCTGTAGTGGAAACACCGTCACGGCGCTGACCAATACCGCTCACGGCTACAGTACTGGCGATAAGGTGTACGTCAGCGGGGTGGATCAAGACCAGTACGACGGCTTATTCACCATCACTGCCCTAAGCGATACGAGTTTCAGCTATACCGTTGCCTCGGGTACTCCCTCAGTGGGCACAGGTTCGGTGTGCACCGCGCAGAAAATCAACCAGGTCCAGTACGGAATTGGGCTCGACGATACAGGCACGACTGAACTGAATCAAGTACCGAATTGGGGATCGGCGGATGATGCCAACCACACCTACACACTAGCCTATATAGGGCAAGGCACACCGTTGACGTTCCAATTGCACGATGCCAACAGTCATTATCCTACCAATACCTCGACGACCGGCGGACTACAGATACAGATTTACGCCGTTGGCATGACGGGATCATCCTCGGTGTCCAGTACACCCATTATGCGGATCACGTCGCCTGCGGTGCCATTAGGCGGAACATCACCGGTCATCAGCTCCAATACCCCGCTTGACATTATTTCGGCCAATCCCGATGGCAGTCAGACGCCGTGGGCTCTATGGCTGATTTCGTCAACGGGAAACCGGGTTCTGCTCGCCAACAGCACCCAGTCGGTCGGCCAGTTGCCCGCTAGCGCCGCGCAGGTCGCAACCCTCAATCCGGCGCTCTACCCCAATGGCGTGTATACGCTCCAGCTTACATCCACGCTCAGCGATCCCCAGACTCATATCGTAGACAGCCGCCAAGTAGTCCTTGCTACAGCTGTCAAGGCTGGGAACTTCGCATTGCCCATGGCGGATGAATGGGGGACGCTGGGCCGACGCACGACCACCGTCTGCAAGATCTCGTCGAATAGCGCAAAGAGCGTCCGGCTGACCTCATCGGTCACTGAGTCGTAATCCGAAATAACGTCGCCGTGATCGGCTGCCATGGCTCTCTCGGAAAACAAGCGGTATGTTGCGTGAGACTGAACAATGAGAAGTCACGCCAGAGCTTCTTAAGCGTACCTGATGACGCAGTCTTTTCCCAATCGATCGGGAAGCCATGCGAAGATGGAAATTCATGCCCGCATCACTCGCGATTGCTGGTCTTGGCGTAGAATTGCGCCGAATACTGCGCGTGCGGCAACATCATCAATATATTGCGAGGCGTCATATCACGTTCCCATGGCCCCCACACCGGCCGACACGACCTTCCGGACTCTCGCCGGATACCCCTTTCACCTGGTTAGATGATCCGGCCCCGATGTACGCTCCTCGAGGTTTTGCACAATTTGAGTGAGGGCCGAAAGATGCTTGGTAGAGGTGCGGTGAAGGAGCTCTCGCAGTGAATTGTCCTTCCTGACGGCTGCGGTTTGGGCCACGGTCCAGCCGTTGCCGTCCTTCAGGTTCAGCAAATCGGGGGTAATTAGTTCTGCGGGAAGTTGACTCAAGTGACCATGACTTGCAGCCGCATGAGCCACGGTCCAGCCATTTCTGTCGCCAGTCCGGAGCATGTCCGTTGTAAGCAATCTGGCAGGGATTTGGTCCAACGCTCCCCAAACGGCTGCCACGTGGGCAACCGTCGCACCAGAAGCATCGACAACTTGAAGCAGGTCCGCAGGGGTTCTAGCCCCAGGGACTCTCTCAAGTTGTCGCTGGAGCGTCGCGACGTGCTCGACACTCTCGCCGGTATCATCAGTCAGACGCAATAATGCGGGTGTAATGAGCGTCGAAGGAATCAGCTTCAACTGCCCATGGAATGCAGCGGCATGGGCTACAGTCCAGCCATTTTTGTCAGCGAGACGAAGGTTACGAGCAGTGAGTGGTTGAAGGTGCAACTGGCCCTCTGCGGCGGCTTGCACCAGCATTTCGTAGGATGGAGAAATTGCCATTGGGTAAAGAGTGGTGATCTTCTTGAGCGTACCGAATTCGTGGCGTAACGCAATACCAAAGTCGCTCCGGAGCCGAGAACATACTGGAATCGCCCTTACTCCTACAATGCGCCCTACAATGAAAACAGACCGATTTTAGTGGAAAGTTCGGGAAACTTTGATAATGTAATGCAAACGCAGAACCGCTTGGAAATCAGCCGGTTTCCACGATTTCTCGTGTTTTTCTGGCGTTGTTGGCGGTTTGCAAGGGTAGGGGAGGAAGTGATACCACGAGGCCTCTGTGACTCTGTGTTAAAAAGAGTCCGTCAAAACCTCCGCCGACAGCATGAAATTCCCCGCGCACCCACTATAATCCCCTCATGAGCCAACCATCCCCCTCCGATTCCATCCACTCCCTCGACCCCGCCTCGCTGACCCCCGCGATGCGCCAATACCAGCAGTACAAACAGCAATACCCCGACGCCGTCCTCTTCTTCCGAATGGGCGACTTCTACGAATGCTTCTATGAAGACGCACGCACCACCGCCCGCGTCCTCGGCGTCGCCCTCACCACCCGCTCCAAAGGCGAAAACGCCGTCCCCATGGCCGGCATCCCGTACCACGCCCTCGACACCTACCTCCACCGCATGCTCGCCGCCGGCCACAAAGTCGCCATCTGCGAACAAATGGAAGACCCCAAAACCGCCAAAGGCCTCATCAAACGCGAAGTCACCCGCCTCGTCACCCCAGGCACCCTCACCGAAGAAACCATGCTCGACGGCCGCGAAGAAAATTTCATCGCCGCCCTCGTCTTCAGCGGCAAGCCAGAAGCCACAAGCCAGAAGCCAGACGCCCCCGCCGCCAAGGAAGGAGGGCTCGCCGCCCTCGCCTGGTGCGAACTCTCCACCGGCAAGTTCCTCACCCTCACCGCCTCCCTGGGTGCCTGCCAGGAAGAACTCGCCCGCATCGCCCCCCGCGAACTCCTCTTCGCCGAAGCCTCCGACCACCGCATCCCCGACTGGGCCCAGCACCTCCACCACTCCCTCCACCTCACCCTCACCCCGCGCCCCGCCTGGCAGCTCGAAGCCCACCACGCCTCACAAACCCTCAAAACCCACTACGCCGTCGCCACCTTCGCCGGCTTCGGCTACGCCTCCGAAAACGACCTGGCCATCCGCGCCGCCGGCGCTGTCATCGCCTACCTCCACGAAACCCAGAAGGCCACCCTCGAACACCTCCGCCCACCCCAAGCCTTCCAGCGTAGTAACTACCTCGTCATCGACCCCGTCAGCCTCCGCTCGTTGGAAGTCCTCCGCAGCCTTCGCGCCAACGCGACCGAAGGCTCCCTTGTCGCCGCCATCGACCGCACCCAAACCCCCATGGGCTCGCGCCTCCTCCGTAACTGGCTCTGCTTCCCCCTCCGCGACGTCGCTGCCATCACCCGCCGCCAGGACGCCATCGCCGAGCTCCTGCAAGCCGACCACGTCCTGACCAAAATTCGCACCGTCTTAGCCGACTGCTCCGACATCGAACGCATCACCGCCCGCATCTGCTGTCGCCGCGCCTCGCCCCGCGATCTCCTGGCCCTCGCCCGCTCACTCGAAACGCTCGTCGCCGTCGCCAACCTGTTGCGGGCCCTGTCTGCCGCCCCGTCCGCCGATCTCGTCGAGACCCACCCCGCCCCTGCCCATTGGGCCCAGCTCCTGGACCTCACCACCGCCGCCACCCAGATCGCCGCCGAAATCCGCGTCGCCATCGCCGACGATCCCCCCTCCCACCTCCGCGACGGCAACGTCATCCGCGATGGCTCCGATCCCGAGCTCGACCGTCTCCGCACCCTCTCCCGCGACTCACGCACCTGGCTGGCCGAATACCAAAGCAAGCTCGTCGCCACCACCGGCATCTCCACTCTCAAGGTCGGCTACAACAAAGTCTTTGGCTTCTATATAGAAATCACCAACACCCACGCCGACAAAATCCCCGTCGAGTTCACCCGCAAGCAAACCGTGAAAAATGCCGAAAGATACATAACTCCCGAACTCAAACAATACGAAGCCGACATCCTCACCGCCCAGGAACGCTCCGTCGCCTTAGAGCAAGACCTCTTCGAGCGCCTCCGCCTCGCCCTGGCCCAGGAAGTCCTGCCCCTCCAGAATCTCGCCCACTCCGCCGCCGCCCTCGACGTCACCTGCGGCCTGGCCCACCTGGCACGCTCCGGCCACTACTGCCGCCCCCACATGGTTCACACCCGCGAATTAAAGATCACCGACGGCCGGCACCCCGTCGTCGAACAAGTCCTAGGCGAAAAATTCGTCCCCAATGATACCGCTTTTAACGATCCCACCACCACCCAACTGCCGCCGACCTTACCCCCGGGCACCTCCCCGGAACCGCCGGTGTCGCAGCCGTTTACCCCTCAACCAGGCATCACCCTGCACCTGATCACCGGCCCCAACATGGCCGGCAAATCCACCTACATCCGCCAGGTCGCCCTCTTGGTCCTCATGGCCCAGTCCGGCGCTTTCATCCCCGCCAAGGAAGCGACCATCGGGCTGGTGGACCGCATCTTCACCCGCATCGGCGCCTCGGATGACCTGGCGCAAGGCCAATCCACTTTTATGGTGGAAATGACTGAAACCGCCAACATTCTCCATCACGCCACCGAGCAATCGCTGGTGATTTTGGATGAAATCGGCCGTGGGACTTCGACCTTGGACGGTCTGGCCTTGGCTTGGGCCATTACCGAGTTCATGGCCGACACCGCCCAGGCGCGCACGCTCTTTGCCACCCATTATCACGAGCTTACCGAGTTGGCCGAGACCAACCCCGCGGTGGCCAACTACAACGTGCTGGTGCGGGAGTGGGAGGACCAGGTGATCTTCATGCACCGCATTGTAACGGGCGGCGCCGACAAGAGTTACGGCGTCCACGTGGCCCGGCTCGCCGGCGTCCCGCGCAGCGTCGTCACCCGCGCCCGCCAGCTCATGAGCCAGCTGACGGTGCACGTAAGCAGGGGCAGCGGAGGTAAAGCCCGCGCCGCGGCCACGCAAATCGCCCCGCAGATCAACATGTTCGATAGCGTCCAGCAACAAGTGCTCACGCAGCTGCGAGCGCTGGACATGAACCGGATGAACCCGATGCAAAGCTGGGAAGCGCTGCGGGCGCTGCAAAGTCTGCTGGAAGAGAAGAAATCGCCCTGAGGTAAGCCGCTTCATTACGATCAAAAAATAAGGGCCGCCTTTGAGAGCGGCCCTTATCGTTGGGTCTGTTGCAAACCTATGTAGCGGGAGGAGTTAAGCTTGGCGACGCCGCGCCAGGAGGCCCAAGGCACCCAAGCCCAGCAAGCCCAGGCTGGCCGGTTCGGGGACTGGCGGGGAGGGCACTTGGCCCACGAAAGCTTCGCCGCTGACTTTGCCGGTGGTGGTGCTGATGAGCGCATCGGTGGGGGCGTAATTGGGGTTGGTGAAGAATGCGGTCGCCGATTCGAGCGAGAAGTCCATGATGCCCAGGTCGGTGGGGTCGAAGCCGGGGATGGTGGAGGGGGCGACTCCGAAGAGGGTATTGATGTGGCCAGACGCGGTGACGTGAGCATTGGTTTGGCCCACGGTTGCGACGAGGCTCACATTCGAGAAGGTGATGTCGAGGAGGGTTTCTTCGACCATGGAGGAGGCGGGCTTGGTGCCATCAAGGGAGACAAGGCCCTTGATGACCAGATGCCCGGCCGAGCCCACGAGGCTTACTTCCTGGGCGCCGCCCGGCGCGGTAAAAGGGCCGTCGCTGGCGGTGAAGCTCATGGTCAACCCCATGGACCCGGCGACCGAGTACTTGGTGGTGCCTTTTTTGCCCCAGACGGTGAAGACCTGGCTGCCATCGGGATTATTCGATGGGTCCATAACATCGCCCGCATCTGGCAGGGTGCCCGAGTAGGAGTAACTGGTCACGTCGGAGAACGGCGTGGCCGATCCGGTGTTGACCGTTGGAGGCAGGCTCACGCTAAGCGTGTCGGCCCCGATGCCATTGGTGGCGAAAGTGGCTTCAGCCTTGTTAGCGGAATCCAGACCGAAATCGTGGTCCAACAACGTATAGTTGATGGTAGCGGCCTGAGATAAAGGAAGGGAAACAACCCCCAAAACAGTGAGGGTGGACAGAGCTGCGACAGAGCGCAGCTTCCAAGTGGTGACCATATACTCTCTCCCAAAAAAGGGGACACTGGGGTCACAGGAAACTGTCTCTCTCTCACTCTGCCTATAACATACCACCGTTCTTGGAGCTCGCGAATATATTCTTTGAAATTGACTTTTGTTATTCTAAAGCTAAAAATCGCAAATGCGTCTGTTTGTAAGTTGTTGAAAATAAAGTAGTTGCGGATTTTTCCGAGAGGCTGTGGCGGGAACGACGGGAGGGTCTTTCCGCTGCGTTATCCCAATAATCACATATGCAAGTCCGCTGATTAATCCGTTAACCTTTGCCCAGCTTGCCAATGGCCCTCCTTATGCGGCATCATGAATATTGGAGTTGCCGCGTGCAGGGGTCGCGGATTCGCACTGGCGTTCATGCTAAGATCAGGACTTCATGGAATGCCGGATTTGCGCGGATGGAGGTCGCGAAAACGATGCGGCATGAATAGATGGTGTTGTGTATGTGCAGATGAGTGGCGTTTATATTATATGACTAGCATTGCAAAATGTTATGGGAGCTTGTGATGGTTGGTACAGCAAGTCGCCCGCGCATCGGGATTTCGATGGATACTGGAGGGCCGGACGAAAAGCGCAAAGTCTACGAGCTCAATGCCGATTACGCCGACGCCATTCGTACGGCCGGCGGCATGCCGGTGTTGCTGGCGCACACGGCGGATGAACACCTGCGGGCGGAAATGCTCGCGGGGCTGGACGGCTTGCTCATCCCCGGCGGGGCGGATTGCGATCCGACGCTTTATGCCCAGGCCAAACATCCCCGGTCCAAGCTGATGGATCCGCTGCGGCAGAGCTTTGATCTGGGGCTTTTGGCGCTGGCGCAGGGGCGCAACCTGCCGACGCTGGGCATTTGCCTGGGCTGTCAGTTGATGAACGTGCAGCGTGGCGGGACGCTGTACCAATGTGTGGCGGAGGCTTTTCCGGAATCGCCGGTGCACCACTCGCGCCCGGCCGGCGCCGACCCCGTGAAGTATTACTCGGCCTATCATTCGTTGATGATTCGCCCGTCGACCCGGCTGGCGGCGATTTATGAGAAGTCGAACGTGGAAGCCAATTCGCGGCATCGGCAGGCGGTGCATGAATTGGGGGCGGGGTTGATAGCGGCGGCGTTTGCGTCGGATGGCTTGTTGGAGGCGGTGGAGGATCCGGCGCTGCGTTTCTGGGTGGGGGTGCAATGGCATCCGGAGAATCTGCGGGGGTCGGAGCACGAGCGGCTTTTCCGGGCGTTTGTCGCGTCGGCGGGGGAGTTTGGAGAGGATGCCGGCAAGGCTGACCGGCGCTAAGCGGGGCTGAGATTTCCAGGGTGGCGACGCGGAGGCGCGGGGCCCTGCTTGCGACTATACTACCAGCGGTTCGGGAAGACGGTGGTCATTGGAAATTGCGGTTTGCATGGTAAGCCAATTGTGGAGAAATGCTCATGCCTTTTGATTTTAAGCCGGTGTTTGGGCGGGCCCTGCCGTATCACGCGTTTTTGGAAAAGCATGGGACGGCCGAGCATCGGGAGCGGTGGGGGAAGATGTATGATCAGGCGGTGTTGACCGAGGCGCAGCGGGCGTTGCTGGGGTCATTTCGGCGGAAGATGTCGGTGTTGTGCATGGCCGGGGCGTGGTGTGGGGACTGCGTGAATGCGTGTCCGATTTTTCAGCGGATTGCCGAGGCGGCGCCGTCGGCGATCGATTTGCGATTTATTAATCGGGCCCAGAAGTTTGATCCCACGCCGCCGGCGCGGGTGGCGGAGGAAGGCGTGGCATCGAGCGGGGGCGGTGATGGGGCGGACATTCGGGCTCGGCCGCTGGGCAAGATACTGATGCGCTGGGGCATCCTGGCGCAGCAGCATGTGGAGAAGGCTTACCTGTATCAGCAGGAGCAGAAGGCCAAGGGGATGAACGTGCGCATCGGTGATGTCATGACGAGCATGGGGGTGCTGTCGGAGGCTGACCGGGACCGGGCGTTGGCCCAGCAGGCGGGCTTTGGGTCGCTGGAGGATGCGGACCGGCAGGTGGCCATTGAACTGTCGATATGCGGGGCGCCGCGTGTGCCGATGCTTGTGTTTTTATCTGAAGATTGGTATGAATGTCAGCGATATGGCGAGCGGACGCTGGCGACATATCGGGCGAAGGTATCGCAGATGCAGGGGGCTTCGTGTCCGACGGGTTTGTTTGCCCCGCCGCAGGATCTGCTTTCGGCGAACATGGCCGAGTGGCTGGAGTGTTTTGAGCGTATCCAGTGGCTGCTTTTGACGAGTCCGCGCCTGATGAAACTTCACGGAGAGATCTGAGCCCCATGCGTGTTCTGGCCATCGGCGATATTCACGGATGCACGTTGCAGTTGGATGCTCTTCTGGAGGCCATGTCGCCTGCGGGGGACGATCAGATCGTGACGCTGGGGGACTACATCGACCGCGGGCCCGACTCGGCGGGCGTGATGAACCGGCTGCTGCGGCTGAAGCGCAGTTACAACCTGATCCCGCTGCTGGGCAATCACGAGCTGATGTTTCTCAAGGCCCGCACCGATCGGGATTGGTACGCCGGATGGATGAAGAATGGCGGCGATGAGACGTTGCGGTCTTACGGCATGAAGCCTGACACGCCGCCGAGCGCGTTGCTGTCTTTGATTCCGCGTGAGCATGTGGAGTTTTTCGAAAACGATTGCCGCGATTTTTACGAAACCGACACGCATTTTTTTGTGCATGCCAATGCCCATCCGGAAGCAGCCTGAGCATAAGCTTCGATGGGCTCGTTTTGAGCACGCGATGCCGCACAGATCGGGCAAGATCATGATTTGCGGGCATACGCCGCAGTTCAGCGGCAAGCCGCGTAACCGCGGTTTTGCGGTGTGTATTGACACGCAGGCGTATGCGACGGGGACGTTGACGGGAGTGGAGGTGAACAATGGGCGGGTGTGGCAGGTCGATGCGGAGGGGATTGTCAGCCGATCGTTTTTGAGCGATTACCTGGAGAAATAGGCCACGGTGCCCACGCGCATCGTGCCGATCGGGCCGCTTACATGAGTGCTCACATCGTTTCGGTAGCGCGGGGGAAACTTCCCAGTACGGCCAGTTGCAGGCAATGCTGTTTGGCTTCGGCCAGCGCGGCGGCGACGTTTTCGTCTTCGTGGTGGCCGACGAGATCGACGAAGAAGTAGTACTCGAAATTTCGTTTTTGGCTGGGGCGGGTGTCGATGTTGGTCAGGTTGATGTTGTGTTTACGGAATATGGCCAGCACGTCGACCAAGGCGCCGCTCTTGTGGGCGGTGGTGAAGATGAGGGAGGTTTTGTCGTCGCCGGTGCGTTTGGCGGGCTGCTTGCCGATCACGAAGAAGCGGGTGACATTGGTGGGGTTGTCCTCGATGTTGGCGAAGAGGATCTTGAGGTCGTAGAGTTCCGCGGCCAGGCTTGAGCCGATGGCGGCGGTGTGGGGTTCTTTGGCGGCCATTTCCGCGGCGCGGCTGGAGCTGGCGACGGGCATCAGCTCGGCATCGCGGAGGGTGGCGGCGATCCAGTGGCGGCACTGATTGAGGGCTTCGCCCTTGGAGTAGATGGTGCGAATTTCTTCGGGTTTGCAGTTGGCCAGGAGGTGGCTGTGAATGGCGATCATGACTTCGGCGATGATGGTGACGACGCGGTGTTCGAGGAAGGCGTCCATGGATTCGATGATGCCGCCGACGGTGGAGTTTTCGATGGGGACGAGGCCGAGGTCGGCATGGCCGCGGGCGACTTCGTCGAAAACGGATTTGATGTCGGCGACGGGTTCGTGTTCGACGGAGGAGCCGAACTTTTTGACGCTGGCGAGGTGGGAGAAGCTGCCTTTGGGTCCGAGGTAGGCGACGCGGAGGGGTTTTTCGAGGGCGAAGCTTCCGGACATGAGTTCGCGGTAGATGGCTTCGAGGCAGGAGTTGGGGAGGGGTCCGCCGACTTGGGAGTTGGCATTGCGAATGCGTTCGAGGACGATTTTTTCGCGGTCGGGGGCGTAGACGGGGGTGCCGGACTGATGTTTGATTTTGCCGATATCGACGACGATGCGGGCGCGGGCGTTGAGGAGTTCCACGAGCCGACGATCGAGCTCATCAATTTGTTGTCGCAGTCCGGAGAGAGGATCCGTCATCGAATAGCCCTCGAGTCTCAAGAATCATTCCAATGAGCCGATCCAATGGGTCGGATCGACTCGGCGATTGTAGTGCGGGCTTCCAAGCCTGCACGAATAACAGACGTGACTGGGCAGGGTTGGAAGCCCGCCCTACAAAGGCCAAGGCAATGGGGGCATCATACCATAGCTGCGGCGGTCGCTCACCCTATGTGCTTTGCTCGGCTATAATTGGCGTTAAGGAGACCGACACGAATGAATTGGCAGCAACCGCTTGCGAAGATGTATACCGAGCTTTCCGTTGGCGAAGTCGTGGAGCGGATTGCCGCGCGCAAGGCCGAACTGGGGCCCAAGGTGGTGATACTCGGGCACCACTATCAGCAGGACAACATCATTCGGTTTGCGGATATTGTGGGGGATTCGTTTCAGCTCTCGCGGGATGCGGCGAAGTTGCCTGGGGCGCAGTACATTATTTTCTGCGGCGTGCATTTTATGGCGGAATCGGCGGACGTACTGACGGCCGACGATCAGCAGGTGATTCTGCCGGACCTGGGGGCGGGGTGCTCGATGGCGGATATGGCGAATCTGGAGGATGTGCAGGATGCGTGGGCGTATTTGACGGCGCTGCACCAGGACATTCCGGGTTTTCAGCTGGTGCCGATTACGTATATGAACTCGACGGCGGCGATCAAGGCGTTTGTCGGCGCGCATGGCGGGGCGGTGTGCACGAGTTCGAATTGCGAGAAGGTTTTGAAGTGGGCGCTGGGTGACGAGACGCCGAGCGCTGCTTCGGCGAAACGGAAGGTGGTCTTTTTCCCCGATCAGCACCTGGGTCGGAACACGGCGTTTAAGATGGGTTATCCGCTCAGCGCGATGGCGACGTGGGATTACAAACAGGCCGACGGCGGCTTGACGGACGAACAACTGCTTGGGGCGAGATTCTTTTTGTGGAAGGGGCACTGTTCGGTACACATGCTGTTTAAGCCGGAGCATGTGGATGAGGCGCGGGCCAAGTATCCGGGCGTGCGTGTGATCGTGCATCCGGAGTGTACGTGGGAGGTGGTGCAGAAGGCGGACATGGCGGGGTCGACGGACTTTATTGGTAAGACGATTGCTGCGGCGCCGGCGGGGTCGTCGTGGTCGGTGGGCACGGAAGTGCACATGGTGCATCGGTTGGCCAAGACTTATCCGGACAAGCACATTACGACGCTTTCGGAATGCCAGTGCTTGTGCACGACGATGTATCGGATTGATCCGCCGCACTTGCTGTATGTGCTTGATGAGCTGGCGGCGGGGCGGGTGATCAATCGGATCAGCGTGGATGCGGCGACGAAGAAGCAGGCGCATATGGCGTTGCAGCGAATGCTGGATATCACGGCGGGGACGTCGGTCACGGGGCCTTGTTTGGCAAGTCTTTGAGATACTTTTGCCACTTTTTCTCGAGGCCGTCGAGATCGTCGCCGAAGGCATCTTTGAACAGTTTGATTTGCTGGTCTTTGTCGAGCACGCGCAGGGGGCGGAGCTGTTGAAAGGCCGTGAGGTACTTTTCCAGGCCTGGGCGTTCGAATTTATAGAGGTAGTGAAAAAGGGCCCAGCCCTCGGCATAGAACATGGCCAGGTCGTGGTCGGTGTAGCTGGGCTTGGATCCGCCGATGATTGTTTCCAGGGGCAGCAGGCCATTGGTGTCGGTGTTTTTGAGGGCGGTCTTGATGACGTTCAGGCGGCCGTAGTTGAGGATTCCGGGGCCGCGGGCGCCGTTGCGGTCTTCGACTTCAAAGGCGCAGGCCAGGCCTTCGGAGAGCCAGAGGGGATATTCGACGAGGCGTTTTTGGATGCCGGTGTTGAAGGCCAGCTGGTGGCAGGCTTCATGAACGGTCTTGATGGTGTTGATTTGATTGACGGCGATGTCGACCTTGTTGGTGACCATGAGGATCTGCTGGTTGAGCGTATTGCGTTTGGCGGTCAGGGAGGAGGCAGTGGCGGTTTGGCCGGTCTTGCGGGCGGTGTCGATTTGGGCCGAGAGGTCCTTGGCGATGGCCTTGAGCTGGTCGATTTTCTTTTGCACGTCTTCTTCGGCGGGGGCGGTGGAGTCGTCGAAGAAGGTGGCGCGGTTGGTTCGCTGTGAGTAATAGCCGGCGGACCAGCCGAGATCGGCACCATCGACGGCCTTGGCGTAGCTGAGGTAATCGTCGCGGTTTTTCAGCAGGATCACCACGAGGCGTTCTTTGAGAAACTCGGGGCGGAGTTTCTTCATGTTAAACCAGAACAAGAAGGAGTCGTAGGCCCGTTCGAGGGCTCCGGCCCGCTGGTTGGTGAAAGCCTCGGTGGTGTCGTAAATCACGACGAAGTGGCGGGTAAAGCGGGTGTGGAAATCGCGGCCGAAGCGGTCTTTGAATTCGGTCTGCAGCTTGTCGGCCTGGCCCTTGTTTTCATCAAGCGGGACGTGCTGATCGTAGGTTTGGAGCAACTGGTAGGCGGCGCGGCATTCGGCATCGATGGTCAGGGCCTCGTGGGCCAACTCGCGCATGGGGGTCCAGAGTTCTCGATCGCGACACCATCGGGCGAGTTCCAGGCGGCCATCGACATCGTCGGGTTTGAACGCCTGACGTTTGTCGGCGATTATCGACAGGTCTGCCGCGGCGCTTCCACCGGGGGCCTCGCCGGGAGCTAATGGCGTGCTGCTTAGCATCGCGACTGCAGCCAGCACCAGCAATATCCAGCTTTTGCGTGCGTCCCTCATGGCTGAATTCTACCGTCGGGAGAGTCGTAAAGGAAAATCCTGGTTAGCCCAGGGAGGATTCCATGGCTTCCGTTGCCGATATGGTGTGATCGGCTTTTTTGCGGGGCACGTAACTGGAGACGACGAGCTGCGCGATGGCGAAGAGGACCATGAAACCCAGGACCCAATGCATGCCGGCGACGATCGCGGCGGGGGAATGGGCCAGCAGTGCGGCGTGGGGGTCGGGCAAGG
>Ga0316217_10003965_pt1 | contig 16367 bp, 20 predicted proteins | sample 1anoAmetaG_FD_203633 | JGI IMG/M metagenome (GOLD analysis project Ga0316217, IMG submission 203633) | Freshwater microbial communities from Trout Bog Lake, Wisconsin, USA - 1anoA | ecosystem: Environmental > Aquatic > Freshwater > Lake > Hypolimnion/Profundal zone | place: USA: Wisconsin...
CGTCTCCTGCAGTAAGAACTGTAGTAAAACCCTGCTCACAATTTGAACAAGCAGTTCAGCTCAGCAGCCTGCCTTGACTCTGAGTAATCCATTCGTTAGAGCAACTTTGAAGAGGGGTTGAGAGCCAAATTCTAGCGCCTGAGACAGTTTATCTATCAGCTGGGCGAACTCAGGACCACTCCCATCAACTCGGACGTCCTCTAACAGCTAGAAATCGAAGAGGAGGTCTACCTCAATGTGGGGCCTGAAACAGTCACGCAATAGGCCTAAAAGCGGATAGAAAAGTACCGAATCGTGAACATAGGATGACAAAGACCAGGAAGCTGAAAAGGAACTGGAGCATCTGCGATCTAAAGATCTTGATTTGGCTGATCTGCAAGCATAGTGAGCAGGATGGGCTTGCCATCAGTGAGATCCACAACGCGAGCGAGAGCTGGGAGCTAATTTCTTCACTGATCCCTGGCACCACTGCCTAATCCTGCCTCTTCAAGTGGCTCAGCCTGAAGCGCCACAAAATCACTCTGCATAGTTGGTCCCAGGAGGAGGAGAAGATACTGATCGAACTTGAGAAGTACCTCTCTTAACATTCAGCAAGCACGCAGAATCCCGCAACAAATGGAAGTACATTTCCGAAGAACTCTACACTCTGAACCCCAAAGCCGACAAAATATATCGGCATCCCAAGCAGTGCAGAGAGCACTATGCTAGTTTTTTGGACCCTCAGATCAAGAAAGGGCCATGGACCAAGCACGAGGATGTTGCTCTGCTTACGCACATCATTGAGAACGGAGGGGAAAAGAAGTGGTGCAAACTTGTCAAAATACTGGAGGGACGCACTGAAAACGCTATCAAAAATCGGTTCCAGCTCATTTTCGCCAAACTGCGCAAAAAAAAGGAGAACAAAAACAAACTTGAAATCGAACTTATCAGTGACTATGTGAGAGACAACGGCGGAGTCATACCTCCCATCAAAAAGCTTTCCTAATCCTCTGAAAACCTTCCAATCCCAAAGCCATCAGTTTTCTAACTTAACCCTATTATGCAAGAAAAAGAGCATCCCTTAGAACCAACCTTTCATCTGCCTATAATCCCTTTAGTGAACTTTTTCCCTTCCTGTCGAATTTCAGGATCAGCCTTCACTCCCTTCCTGCATTAACCCCTGTACCAAAAGCTGCCCGATCGGGTTTACTACGAGCTGGCTGGCAAACAAGTGGAACAATAGAGCGACTCGGAGCATTAGCTTTAAAAGAAGTAGTGAGCTATTGGTGAAATGTGTTGCCTTGCCTCAGATGATTTACTTACATACCTCATTTATATCACTGCTTAGCTATTGGAATAAATGGCTAATTAGGCTAAACATACATCAATCAATAAGAGTTGCTCTATGCAGACATACTCTTCTTTCTAGCTACTACCTTCTGCTGCTGCTGTTGCTGTTGCTGTTGCTGTTGCTGTTGCTGTTGCTGTTGCTGTTGCTGCTTGCCTTTGCTTCGGCTCCTACTCCTGCTCACCTGCGCTTGCTTGGGATCAACGAATCCATGCTTCACTTCCACCTGCTTGGGTTTGTTGCGAGCTTGAGATGGAGATGGAGAATGAGATGGGCTTACTACTCTGCGGATTGGTTTTGGAGACTGCGAACGAGAGACACTTTTTCGAAGTCTATTCGGCTTTTGTTGAGGCTGTTAAGCCTGTATCACTCGGCTTTTGTTCATGTAATTATTTTTATAGGGTGGGAGTGAAGTATCGTCATCAGTTGACTCCTGATAGACATAGTTCTCCCTTCCCGCGGGAAAGAAGTCTTAATCGTCAATTACATTCCTGGTATAGTAACCTCTGTTAAGCTTCGTTTCTCTTCTTTGATAAGGCCTTTCTCCTTAGTTCTCTCTCCTTTGATGGTTTCCTTCTACACGGTTTCCATATTGACGGGCTCCTTGCTGGGAGTTCTCATGTTGGATGCTTCCTTGTTGAGAGTTTGCTTATTGAGGCTTTCGTTTCGGAATGTTTGTTTCGACTTCAGTGCATTAGCGAGCGAAATGACCTTCCTTGTTGCATTTGTAACAAATCTTTCTGCCTAGTTAATTGTTTGGCCTTTACCTCCCGTTGTTATGAGATGAGTTTTGATTGTTTGACGCCTCTTCGGGACAATCTTTGGCCATATGGCCCTACTTTTTGCATTTGAAGCAACCTTTTGGCCGACTAGCTCTATCTGCAAAATCATTCATTCCGCCATTCTCTGCGGCTTAGGGACACTCTCTGCTGAAATGACCTTCTTTGTGGCATTTAAAGCATGTCTTTGAGGGATTTCCTCTTTGCTGAGTGGGGTTTTAGTTTCCAGCTTCAGGGCACTATCTTGAAAAATGACCTTCCTTTTGGCACTTGAAGCACTTTTTAGGCTTGAACTCTCTTTAATTTTGATTGCTATCCCCAGCTTCTGGGCACTCCCTGGAGAAATGTCCTTCTTTCTTACATTTAAAGCATGTATTTTTGTCGCCTCTATTGTTTTAATTGTTCCTTGGGGGTCTATTGTTGCCTCCATCATTGTTACTGTTCTTGGGCCTAGCGAAGTCCACTCTGATCGATTGCCCATTGAGCTGAGTGCCGTGGCATCTAAATAAAAGCAAATGTACTCTTTGGCCTTTTCTGCCTACTCCAAACTGGCAAAAGTAATGAAGGCTATTCCACCCCTTTCATTCTTCTTGTGATAGAAGTCAACTATCTAGCCATGGGACTGGAACAGGTTCCTGATTTAGTCTTAAGTGGTCTAGGTTAAGGGGAAGTTACCTCTAGAGATAGGCCGCTGACGAACAATCGGGGCTATTTGTCGGGCTGGGCTTGAAATTTGGCGGGAGATTGGGGTGGAGAGACAGGGTTGGTAGCTTTTATGGCCCTGTTTCTGGGGGGCGTGACGCTGTGGCTGTTGCTGGGGCTGCGGGGCATAGAGAAAAGAATGTAAAGTTCGGAGAAACTGAGTATTTGAGATATTGAGTGTTTATAAAAGTAAATATAAGTAGACTAAACAACTCCATTTGTTTAACTTTGGCCGACCCACAAAATAAACCCTCTCAGATTAGTGAGAGGTCTGTTGGATGGATGAGAAGCTCATCATAGAAGATAGTAGCTTTCTAGGGATTTCGTTAGTTGGCAGTTACTCAACAAAAGATCATCATGTCCTCAATCATCGGTCACTGGCAGCCACTGTTTCCTTGCCAGCCTCCATCGCCATCTTGAATAGCTAGTAAGCTGCAGCCCGCTTGCTTTGTGGCACCTGGTGCGACCCTCCCTTCACCTGCACAAACAGCAACCCTCCATACAACTGCGTCCAGCCCGCATGCTGCCCATCCGCAAAGAAAGGCGTGCTACATACTCCCAAAAGTACTAAAGATTCGAAGGCTGCAGCTTAAGCTTCTCGATATTGCTGATAGTGTCAGTAAAAGGCACCACATCATCCCAGTCTCCATTGTAGAGGATTACGTGGTACTTCTCGAGGCGGTCCAAGAGATACCTATACTCCTGGAGGGACCCGCGCAGAGATATGCTGTACTTGGCTGTTATCTCGTCTGACTAGGTTAGAGCATTGCTACGCATGGGCCGTTCCACTTCATGCCGTCGGTTGCGTGGTATTCTTTAGCGTGGGCGTTGAAGTAGTCCACCAAACCGTCTTAGTAGACACATGCTGCACCATAGGTGGGCGAACTTTTGTTGTATTTGCCTTTGTTTATGATCAAGTTCTTGAGGATGCTGCTCTGATAGACCTGCCTTTGTTTGACTGGTCCCAACCCCTGTTGTGCCTGGCTGGAGCTGTTATAGAAGCAATAGCCATAGACGTTGTAAAGGTTGACCTCGTCCACATTAGTAGCGTACTTGTAGTAGAAAAACCTGCAAGCAGCCGAAGTAGAGTCCACCAGACAGGCACCAGCATAGTAGGGTTCAAGGTCAGGGTCAACAAACCCATGTTCAATCATAAACTGCACACTATTGCGCTAGATGTCCCCATTCTCGTAGGTCATTATGCCGTTGCCCACAAGGATGCCTTTGAGGTTGATCTGCTTGGACTTGGTTTGAGTGTTGTAGAGATCTATTTTGCAGGCCAGGTCGGGGATGTACTTCCCCGCGTAGGACTCGCCTGCAAGCCAGAAGATGTTGGCCGAGAGTTCGGGGTACTTGACGAAGAAGTCTAGCAAGGCATCCATGTTGTCTTGGGCTGTAGTCTCGTCGTTGTACTGGAAAGTGATATCTTTGTTGATTGAGAAGCCCACTCCCACAGGTGAGGACAGGAAAAGAAGGTGGGACTGTTTGTGCCAAGAGAAGGGGTTCTATGTGAGTCTGTCTCCCACTTTGTACCTCACTCCGTCTTACAAAAAGTAAGGCCCAATCTACTGCATATATCCTATATCGCGTGAGATGTACCGTAGAGAGAAGAGCAGCCCGGCCCCCCGTTGAGCCACAGAGTCAAAGGCACACTGATATCCGTGCTCGAAGACTCAACCAGCACATAGTGAACCTTCCTGAGCGTAGAGGCAGTATTGAGGTAGCCTGACCATACTCTTTGCTTGAACTCCGGCCCATAGCCCTGGCTTAGTCCATTGTTACGGGTACAGTTGGCATGAGGTCCTAATCTACAGCCGCGTAGGCAGAGCTGATGAGCAGCAGACTTAGGATCAAGGGGTTGAGGAGCATTGCTTATGTCAATTATAATTCTATTACTCACATTATCACCCAGAAAGGGGCAAACAACCTTAGATGTAGGCTGAGAGGTCATTTATTGCTGTTATTGCACTGTTCTTCTATCTTTTGGTTTGTCGGCTGCCAGGTCTTAGTAAATAATAAAATGCAATAAACAGACAGCAGAAGTTTCAAGCTCAAAATCGATACAAACCAAATAACCATCAATCTTAAACCAAACCGCTTGAGAGTAACTTTAGTCAATTATGTGGAATAGCGGCTTCTGCAGCAAATCTACTAACAAAAGAATCTTCCGACAGCCTCAGCCAAAACCTTCGCCAACTGTGGTGAACTCTACAGCTGGCTGTAGAAATACAAAGATTATCCACAGTACTGGAACATTCAAAATAGCAACATTACTGTCACCTTCGAAAAGTCCAATCTCCTGAACCTGACTCTCATTAAACTGTAACCCCCTGACCTGTTCATCTGTCTAAGCTAGACCGAAGAAATCAAGCAGCACATCGCTCATATCTACGCCTAGCTGCAGAGTAGCAGGCAGAGGTAGTAGGAGTTCAAGAAATAGTTGGGGCAGAAGTAGGCAGCCAACAACGATTGCATGCAGCAGATCAAAAGAGACGTGGCTGAGTTGCAGCAGAATGTCTAGAGTGTGCGGCAGGAGAGTAGACAATCGAGGAGATAACTGTAAGAACTCATAGCCAACCAGACCAAGAAGATAGAGGAACTGGACTAGACAACAGCCACTCAGATTAGTGCGGTAGAGGAAGGGCTCAAACAGACCAGATTCGAGGTGGACGTGTCTACCAAAACCCTGCAGCGCAACCTCACAACCCTCAAAGAAGAACTCACCATCTTCTGCGAAACCAACAAGACGGACATCAAGCAACTTGCAGACTACGTGGCCAAGGCCAACCTCGAGCAGATCAAGAACGACTACGCCAAGATAATCACAGCCTTCGACACCTAGATCAGGATAAAGGACTACTACTTCAAGCCTGACGCCAGGTCGCTGCAGGAGAACAAGAAGGTCTACTTCCTCAACAAGAAGTCGCTCAAGTGCATGGAGGACACCAAGGACTACTTCAAGGTGGCAGGCTCCACTCCCTACCCCTTCGGCAGGTACCACTGCCGCTTCATCGTCAAGAACATCAAGAACAATGGGCTGCTGCTGGGGGTCTGCAACGCCAAGGCCAAGAACCAGCTCGAGCACACCCTCTTCAACGACAAGAACCACATCGCCATCAACTCCTGCGGCTACGTCATCAACAGGGGCGCCATGCACTCCCTCCCCTGGAGGGTCAAGTCCGGAGACGAACTCACCATGCTGGTCAGCACCTCCACGGGCGAACTCAGGTGGTTCTGCAATAACATCGAAATCGCCTATGCCGACCTGGGCAGCCTGACCAAAGAGGACATCTTCCCGTTCGTCGGACTAGGCAACTTCTGCGACGAAGTTGAGCTTTTGTAGGAAAGGTAGGACAGCCACGTCTAGCAGACCAACTCCACCTATCGCACTGAGCTGGTCAAACTCAACTAGAAGTTTGGCCCCCGCAGAGCCTATGATCGTGTTTGAACATCTATTGCATCCACCCCAACACTATCACCGCATTCTGCATCACGATCTCATCAACCAGCACAGCTTAGCTTACTTCTGAGCACTTTCCCTCGCCAAACAACACATGCCCGAGATGGACATGAATGGGGATTATGTCCATGTCCACTTCACAACCAGCACATACTCTCACAATCCCCGCTAGCCTCTGCATTCAGCCGATCAGACAGGAAGAGGCGGGCGTTGGGCATATTTTTTGAGCAGGTTGAAGGGGCATTTGCGCCGCTTCCAGTAACAGCTACCTGACATCGAAATCAAATGATTACCTACTTATAATCTTTGTACAATCCGCCATGTCTTCCCTTCCTGCCGTTTCCGACTCCCCCTCCCCCCTGCACCCACCACCCTCTCCCCTCCCCTCCCTCTAGAACCCCTCCAGCCCCTTTATTTAGCCACAGCACCCATCCTAGTCCGAAAACAGGAACTGGACCGAGGCAGAGCATATCCGCTACATCCTCTTCCTGGAGAACAACCGCAGCAAGATCAAGTCCAAACTCATCCGCAGGTACCCCTTGCCCCACTCAGGTCCAACCTCTTCTACAAGGACATGGCTGCCTTCGTCCAGACCAAGACCCCCGTCCAGTGCAGGGGGCACCACCAGAAGTACGAGGCCAAGCACAAGTTCCCCCATATAATTATCCGCGCAGAAAAGCACAAACTCGATCAAACTCTCTACGCCTCCATCAAATACTCACTCTCCCATCTTCCAACCCCCTCGCAATCACACATCACTCAACCAGTCGACCGCAGACCATCAGTCGTCAGCTAGAAGGGTTCAGGGTCGACGAGCGTGAGGTGCGAGTCAGTGGGGTGCCAGACCGAGATCGAGGGGACGGGAGTGGTGCTGCTGCCATCGGAGAGATTGCAGTAATACTACCAATGGGCGGAGTGGTGCCGGAGGGAGCAGATGAGGCAGGGCGAGGAGATAGTGCAGTGGAACGCGATGTACCTGCCGTGGGGGAACTACCCGCTGCCCTTCTGATATTTATATCATCTTTATTACCGAATAAGCCTATCATTCCGAATAAACTATTATAAATCAGTGTTATCATATTCATCCCTCTTCAGCTGGAACAAGTGAGATTGCACATCGCATTATAGTGCTAACCTCAGCAAGAGGATAATACAGCCACAGACTAGGCCACCCATTCCTGCGATGTGATATGAGCAGATAGTAAGTAATAGTAATATGGTAGCCAGATAGTAGTGATCAGGGTGTGACGCGATACTTCTCATAGATGGCCTCCCGGAACCGCTCCTGCAGCACCTGCTCGCTGAACCCCTCCGCGATATCAGCACTGGGAGTACTCTCATGCCTGCCGCCGACCTCCCGCATCAGCCGTCTGCGCACCCGGTAGTAGCACTGCCTACATCAACCCACTCGTACCTGAATTTCTAGTCATTGATCTTGCGGATAGAGTAGGCCAGGTGGTGCATATCCGCGAAGGGGATGAACGACTCGCAGGCCACGAACATGTCGATGAGTTCGTCCACCAGTTTGAACTTAGTCTGCAGCTCCCGCCCGAAGAACAGTTCCAGGGCCATGGCCAGCATGAGGGGGCGGAACTTCTGGAAGTTGATGTTCCGCAGGAGAGTCTCCTCGAAGTGCTGCAGCCCCACGAGGTGGTCCACTGCGATGAGCAGCTTGAGGTTGTAGACGGTGTAGGCTGAGTGCTAGTCCTCGGGGATGGCCAGCGCCCTCCGCGCGATCTGCCCCACGTGGTCTGGGGCAGAGTAGTTGTAGAGGTGCATCTGCTGCAGGAGGATGACCAGTGAGCTGCGGCTGCTGAAGGCGGGGAGGTGCTGCAGGACGTGGCGGGTGATGAGTGCGAAGTGCTGGGCACTCTGGGAGCTGCGGTAGCAGTCCATGACCAGGAGGGTGGTGTAGCGCTCGTCGAAGGGAGAGTGGAGGAGTTTGTGAAGGTAGAGTTTGAAGAGGGCAGGGTTGCACTTCACGAACTCCTACTGGTGTTTGGGTTAGAGCAGATTGAGCAGATGGAACCCGTAGATCGGCTTGGACCAGCCCAGACTCCTGCCTATCGATTTGATCATAATTATGATAGAGTAGATTGTATATTAGTGACCTGTGGTTGATAGAGGAGTGTTTGTTGGGCAGGAAGGGTAGGTAGACTGCTATTGGGTTACTTGTCTACCTGCCATCCGTTACTTATACCTATTGCATCCATCTACTGGATCTCGTCGATTAATACCGATGAACTGCATAGCTTAACCCTCGAACTATAAGTCATATTCATCTGTGTGATGCAGTGGGCAGTGGGAGTCCATTATATATGTAATTGATGTAAGAGGAGATCGGGTAGGTGGAACAGTAGAACCTGCTGAAGTCACTGCGCTTCATCGAGTAGATCTGCACCCTCCTCAAGCTATCCCGCCCCTGCATCAAAACCTCCATGGACTACTTCAACCTGCTCAACTCCTCAGGCACCCACCACTACCAGATGGAGATCATCATCGCCGCCTCCATCTTCCTCGCCTCTAAGGTCTACGAGAGCGAACGCAAGATCAGGGACATCCTCAACATGATCTTTGCCGACACCGCCCTCCACCGCATCATCAGGAGCGAGCAGGAGACCTGCGAGTAGGAGAGAATACCCCACCACATCAGCATCGTCTTTGCCAACTAGACGCTCAAGTAGGCTCTCCAACCCTCATACTCAATCAGCAGTACTCCGGCCACCATATAGATTACAACGAGTTCAAGGCCAAAATTCTGGAGGCCGAACAACATCTGCTGAGGGTACTGGGGTTCGACTTCGCGCAGTCGCAGAAGAATCTGACGTAGGCCAAGACCATCCTGGTTCTGATCCATCAGCTGAGACGTACAGCCACCCAAATATTTAGTCCCTCAGCTTACCGCACAAATCATCATCAACACCTACAACGACCTCCCCTTCACCAGGGCTGAGAAGTGGATAGCCGGAGTCTTCTATTTCGGCTACCTCCTCGGAAACGCACTCACCAAACCCACCAAGACCAACAAACCCCTCCCCATACCCAATATACCCAATATACCCAACATACCCAATGAGGACTGGGAAACCCTGTTCTGCACCAAAATCGAGAAGCTGAGGCACTACGCCAACAAAATAGCGACCTACTACGAAAGCAGGCATTCGGAGCGGAAGCAGAAAGAGGCATGGTAGACTGCTCGGTTGCTGGCCTCAATAAAGAAGGAAAAAGAGATGGGTGCTAATAAATTATAAATAATAGAAATCGAGCAGAAGCAGGAGCGAGAGTGATCTGTAGTCTATGAGTAAACCAGGCATATGCATGAGTATAAGGCAGTGATGGATCTACGTATGCTATGATAGCATTGATTATGTTGTTGGCTTGCTCAAGCATGCAGGTATTATCTTGTGCCATCCCCTATGCCTTCTGTCTATCCCAGGTCATCTGTTTATTTCAGGACTCGCTATTAGGGCGTCTGTTTATCTAAACTCAGTTTATAAAGATTTCCCACTGCCCCACGTCTGAAATATGCTCAGCTGCAGAACCGTCGTCCACAGTCTGCTAACCCTCGCCTGCATCGGCTGCTTGGTGGTCTGGATGCTCGTCAACTCCGACCAGGCCAACAACATGGCCGCCTCTCCATCATCCCTCTCCTGCTCCGACATCTGCGGCAGCAGCTACCTATAAGACCGCTCAGGATTCTGCTGCCTCAACGGCAACCAGGCCTGCAAGTCCAAGCAGACCTGCCAGCTCGATATTAATAGCAACTATGCCAATCTCAAGTTCTACTTAGAGCTGGCTTTTGGAGCCTGTCTCGCCATATCTCTCATGCTCACTGTCTATCGCTATTCGCAAGCCCGCAGGCAAGCTAGAGGTAGAATATTATACGAAGCTGGAGTTCTCGACCAAAGGCTGCTGATGCCGCACAGCGTGTCAGAAGAAGTCCAGCCCAACTTTCAGGACCGACTGCCGGAGTCAGTTGTGCTGAGGGACAGCAGGAACGTGTGCGCGGTGTGTCTGGAAAGCTTCTCATAGGCGTAGAAGTCGATTGAACTAGGCTGCGGACACATCTTCCACAGCAAGTGCATCCGAGGGTGGACCAGCACTCAGGACACCTGCCCCCTTTGCAGAGAGAAGATATGATGGTTGATTGTTTCATTTATTGGCTGTTCCAAACTGCAACTCAATGACATTGAAGATATTGTTGGGCAATATGGCAGGAGCTGACTAGTTTGATCAAAATGACCAACAACCCTTCACTGTATGAACAGAGCATACTCAGCTGTCTATATGTATCAACTAATACAGTCAGGCTTGGGCAGAGGGGAGCAGATAGATTTTACTTGGATATCATTCTATAATAGTGTTAATAGCCACTGGCTATGTGATTTGCATTAGCCCACCCTAGCTAAAATCCATTTTTAAAAACTTGAAACATAAACCCCACGCTGCCACTACCCCACCCATCCCACCACATGCACACACACAACCAAGAGTTCTAGGTCGAAGCTATTCTTGATAAGAAACGCATAGGAGCCCATCTCTTTTATCTTGTCAAGTGGAAGGATTGCCCCGAAGCTGCCGCCTCTTGGTAGCCTATTGTGAATCTGGGCAACTGTGAAAGTCTCATCCGCGTCTTTGAGTCCAGGCCGAACAGCAATTAAGCAGCTGAGGAAAAGAAGCGGGTTTTGGAACAATTTACGCAAAAGGTGTTCGAACAGAAGAAGGAAGTCAAGAAGGAACTGAGAGCAAAAGACAACCCTTAATTCAAAAAGAGAGATAACCCCTAAATGAAGAATAGAGAGCATCTGTAAGAGAAGAGAGGCAAAGTGGAAGTGAGGCTGGGAGACAATATGTAAACAAAGAAGAGAAACAATCCTGCAATCAAATAGAGAGACTATGATTAAATGATGTAGTACGGATACGATGAGGAGTAGAGGAGCTACGATGAAGCGAAGTAGAGAAGACATACGAAAGTGAAGAGGAGATAAAATTTATAACGAAAGGCAGAGCGAAGGCAGCTAGACAGCCAAAGCTAGCATGAGTAAACCATCAGAGAAAGATCGTAGTAAAACATCAGGTAAAGATCTAGATAAAACATGAGGTAAAGATCTAGGTAAAAAAAGGGTAAAATCGCCTAAAACAAAATGGCTAAACCTTAGGGCGCGATGGTAGATCCATTTGTAGATCTGAGGGCCTCCAAAGCTTCAAACAAGCCGTTAAATCATGATTCACAACCCACCACTTCATAACCCAATACTAGCGTTGAGGTTAGTTAGGAGGCTCTGGAAAAATGGATGAATATTTTCAGTGGCCACATTGCCGAGCAACCCAAACCATTAGAGGGAGCCAAAAGTAATGTTAGTGAGTCTAAAAAGGCTAAAGTGATCTAAAACAAGAGGCCAATCTTAACATTGAATTTCAGAAAAAAAGGAGAAAATCGATAAGAAAAATCTCAATAAACCAACAAACCTCTCTAAACCAGCAAAGTCAACTAAACCAACAAAGGCTAAAGCATGATGATATAGTAGCCCCTTTAGAATCCACATAAAAATGGGGTTGACCCCTAAAAATCAGTCAAACTCGAACAGAGCCGGGTAGACCTTAAAGGCAGCAAGTTGTCGAAATCCAACGTCAGCAAAAAGAGCTGCGAAATCATGCCACAACTCTGCTCGTAGTAGCTGATGGTAATCAAGTAAATGATCCGGATAAACAAGTAGCAGAGCATCAGCATCCTGGCTGCCAAGAGCAACCTGCAGGCGAGCATCCAAGGACTAGTCGGCAAAAAGTAGCCGGCCTTCAAAATAGACTACTACCAGGAGATAAACAAAGCCATGACCTGTCTCGCCCTCACCCGCTAGAAGGAAATCAAGCCCTACATTGATAAGTACATGCTGGAGCTGCAGCGGCAGACGCAGCTGGACGGCAACAACTAGAGCTAGGCCAAGAACTAGTCAGATTATGAAGAAAAATGATCTGTTAGGTACTATTCATCTTTTGGTAGTTATTTGCCTGATTGTGTTACTATTAACTCTATCAGTATTATAATGAGCGATAAACCGCAAAAGAATAAGGAGTTCATTTCCGAGGATCGCAAAAACCTGAACAACTTCTACAGCTTCAAACTGGACTAGAAAAGGTTCGAGCTGATCCGAAGCAGATCGAGCAAACAAATATTCCGCTTCGCCATTACGGGCATCGTGTTCGGGTTCATCACTGAGTATATGCTGGGAAACAGCACGATTTACTCAAACATCGTCAAGAAGGCCACCTTGCGCAGACTCAGTAACTCATCTGATAGTCAGAAGCCAAGCGAAAGGAGGACCTGAAGCTGGAAGAGAAGGCCAAGCTGAGATCGAAAAAGCAGCATATTTAAAATTTATGATGGCTGATGGTTGATGGACGCAGATATGCATAGACAATAATAGGTGCAGATATGAATATAATGAGACAGTGCAGACATCAATCGTCGAAGAGTTTGCCCTCGATGCGGTTCATGAGTTCCTCGTTGGTGAGTTTCTCCTCCTGGTCGTAGATCATGGAGAACTAGTTTGTCTCAAGCTAGTCCTTCTTGAGCTTCATGGCCTCAGAGATGAGGTAGGCCAGCTGGATGACCTCTCTGCACTTGGGATCGTTTTTGATGGCCTCCTTGCACACTTCCGAAAGCTAGTCGATGGTCTAGTTGTAGATCTGTGCGAACAGCTACTTGGGACACAGAGACTGGTTGCAAATCTTTTTGATGCGCTTGAGGTTCTAGGGCAGTTCGCCCTCGTACTTGCCGAGATAGACCTCCACCTTCTTGACCAACTAGTCGAAGAACATCTTCATAACGGTGAAATCATTCTTGAACTTCTACATGATCTTGTCCCTGATGTTGTTGTTGATGAAGAGTTTGTACTGGTCCTCAGTGAAGGCCTTGCTGTTGATCTTGCCCTCCTTCAGCCGGATGTAGCTCTTGTAGGTTATCATGCACTGCCACTTCGACAGCACCAGGATGAAGATCTCAGCCTTGTGCAGAGGGATGTTGAGTTTGTCCATCGCGAAGCAGTTGTGGATCTTGAGGGAGAGATGGTTCAGAAAGACCGCTTTGTTTCGCTTGAACAAGAACCAGTTCTTGATCTTACGGATCACATCTTTCTTCCCCTCAGTCTACTCGTACTTCTGCGCAATCGACTTGTATATGTCCTGCTCCTTGCTCTAGTTGGCATCTCTCGACTGCACCACAGATATCTCCTTATCGTCGTTGTTGGTCAGTTCGATCTGCTGGATGACCTTCTTGTCCTCGAAGTAAATCGCGTTCATCTTGGTCGACATGTCCAACTTGTCCTTTGAGCCCTTCTGCGCCAGAGACATGCTTCGGTTGATGTCGTTTCCGTCCTTCTCCTTTTGCTTGAACATCTCGAGGCCGAAGATGTCCTTCCAACTTATTCTCTACTATGGGGTGTATTTCAACATGCTTTCGAGGAGTTACTGCAGTCCAGGGGTTGTCAGCTTCTGAGGGAAGCGGATGATCTTTTTGTTGACCTTGGAGATCAGCTCCTCCAGCGAGGTAGCTTTGTGAGGAGTTTTGCCAAAGAGCAGTTGGTAAAAGATCACTCCCATCGACCAAACGTCACTCTTTGTTGAGTAGGTGCTGCCGTTGAGGATCTCGGGGCACATGTACATGGGACTGCCTACCAAGGATTGGTGAATCTGCTCCAACTCTGCCCCTTCCTGGAAAAACTTGGCAAAGCCGAAGTCAGCTAGTTTGTAGGTCTAATCTTTGATGAGGATGTTGGCAGGTTTGAGATCTCTGTGTATAACAGAGTGCTAGTGCAAGTATCGATAGCCGCTGATGAGTTGTTTGATCACTATCAAAGCCTCAGCCTCCGGCATCTTCTTGCGTTTTTACAGCACATCCTAAAGCGAACCCTTATCACAGAGTTCCTGGAAGAGATAGATGTTGTTGGAAGACTTCTTGACGTCAAACAGTTCTACAATGTTGGGGTTCTTAATGGCCTTCATGATTTCGATCTCGTTTTTGAGAGACTCGTAGAACTTCTACGGGTCCTTCTTGATGTTGGCAGTGGAGATGGTTTTGACGGCAACCAGGCTGCCGGTCCTGATATCTGCGCCCTTGAAGACCTAGCCGTAGGAGCCCCTCCCGATTTTCTAGTTTATGTTGATGATAAAGGGTTCCACGAACTTGTAGTAAGAAGTTCCCAGCTTGGCAGCCTCTTGCTTAATCTTCTCCATCTTGGTCTTGTCCATTTCAGATATAAATTATATCCCACGCGTAAGAAAACACCAAAAAAGTACCAATCCAACGACACCACCCCCCACCCCTCCTTCACCCATATTATGCCCATAATTGACGCACTCATCTGCATTCGACTTCAATGCTGTTTGTTGATTAATCTTCTATGATTAAATAGAAATTTAAGTAATTGCAATAATCTCAATAAATGCCAAACTTCATCATTGGCTCTCCAAGGCTTAAACTTATCGGCTGAGGCGTGGAACTTGAGGTTTGAGGTATGGGCTACTGGAATGAAGAGCTAAAATCCCTACATCTATGTGATAGCTTACTTGGCTAGTTTGAACAAACTAGACTACTATTGATAACTCTTTGGATGATGAATTGAGGTAAATCAAGGTAGAAGATTTAGAAAATTTAATAAGGGTATTCTCCAAGCTCTAATTGTTCTTTGGATTGTGTATCATCATTCCAAAACTGCGACTAACAAACCCCAAACAAAATAACAATAACAAGGTATTTCTTGGAGCAGAAAGAGAGTTTTGGCAGCTGAATTCGCCTCAAAATATTTGCATATCATAGCTGAAAACAACTTTAAGAAGCATGTCTGTAGGTGATATTGGGACAAATCAAAGAGTTCATCACCTGAGCAGCTGTATTTTTGAGCAAAAGCTGCTTTGAAATGAGTATGAGATCTAGAAAATTTTTCTTTTATGTATAAAAATCCTATATGTATCATTTTTGAAACTTCAGCCCTTGAATTTATTTGTTGTGCTTTGAACCTTTAAACCTGCTGAATAGCTGAAATGTCTTGTTCCCTATCAAAAAATCTTTGATAGAAGACATGAATTCTGATTTTTCAACATACTGCTGGATTACTGATCTTCAATCAACTCAGTACCAGAAACCGGGATGAATAACACAATGAATCAAGCATACAGATTATTAATCATGAAGAGAGTCACTAGATTTCTTCAATCTCCAGCAAACTCTTCTTCTTTTAATGCCCATTTTTCTCAACGTAACGTTCGCTGGCTTTTGTAAACGAAGTATCAACGTCACCTAGCCTCTTGCTCATTTTTATTTTGTTTTTTGAAGCGTGGAACTCCGTAGTTTTGCGCTGGTCTGCAGGAATAGAGGCCATTTGTGTAGAGACCTATTCTAGAGGTGTTGTTCTGCCAGTAGGCTAACTTTTAGGGTATGGTAGCTCTTAAATAACTTAGGGGTTAATGGTCTAAACAATAAACACAGCGTGGGTATTACTCGGGGAACTTCCCATATTAATTATATTGAATTATTTTCATTATGAGTTATAAATAGTAAAAGACAACTCAAATTGACGAGAGGTAAACGATAGTGTGTATCTAAGTAGAATGGAGGGAAATATTCAAGAAAGCACAGTACAAGAGTACAAGGAAGAACCAAAACTGGCCAGACTAGGAGAAACTACTTCGGGCTAACTGGCATTTGTAACCTTACGAGTTTTTGTAAGTTCAGGTCAAATAGAATACGACCTACTCCAATGAATAATGATTTACCTATGCCTATATCCAGTATTGATGCCTGCTTGTTTTGTTTCCCATCCCATCCACCAAACAAAGCTACCTTGATGATAAAATGAGTGAGTGTTATATTGCCAGATAATAATAACCAAGCCACCAGTAAACATGTATTACGGCTATCCAGGCAAAGTCGAGTCCCGCCGTCAGCAAGATAAGCTCTAACCCTCCAAAGTGCTTCTGGTTTGCGTGTACGACACCATCGCTTTGGAAGTCACCAATCAACTTATCTACTAGGCCTTCTCCAAGTTCGGGCCTATCTTCAAGGTGCTGATCTTCGAGAAGGGGGAGGTCACCAAGTTGTTCG
>Ga0316217_10003966_pt1 | contig 16363 bp, 13 predicted proteins | sample 1anoAmetaG_FD_203633 | JGI IMG/M metagenome (GOLD analysis project Ga0316217, IMG submission 203633) | Freshwater microbial communities from Trout Bog Lake, Wisconsin, USA - 1anoA | ecosystem: Environmental > Aquatic > Freshwater > Lake > Hypolimnion/Profundal zone | place: USA: Wisconsin...
CGCACGATGGGGAGCGGCACCGGGAGGGTGTGCGGCAGCGGCGAGGGGGGGAGCGGGAAGAGACCGCGGCGAGGGCGCCGCCCTCAAGGCGGCGGAACCGCTCCATTATTAGATGCGCTCCCCCTGGGCCCTCACGGCCGACGCGGCGGCCGGGGCGACGACCCTCACGGTCGCGAGCGCAGCCGCCCTCGCCCCCCTGGCTGCGGGCGACCTCGTGATGGTCGTCCAGATGCAAGGGGCGACCATCGACGCCACGAACACAGCCACCTACGGCGCCGTCACCGCGCTCAACGGTGCCGGGCTCTACGAGCTCGTCACGGTCGCGAGCGTCGTCGGCAACGTCGTCACGCTCAACGCGGGCTGCGGGCTCAAGAACGCCTACTCGGCGGCCGCCCACACGCAGGTGGTCTGGGTCCCGCAGTACCAGAAGCTGACGGTCAGCGGCGCAGGCTCGATCACCGCCCCCGCGTGGAACGGCACGACCGGCGGCGTAGTCGCCGTCGAGGCCGTGACGAGCAGCCTCACGTCGGCGGGGGCCATCAACGTCGCGGGGCTCGGGTTCCGCGGCGGCGTCGTCAAGCAACAGACCACCATGCCGCCGACGGCGGCCCCGCCCTACGCCTCCATCGCGATCACGGCCGCGGCCGAGAAGGGGGAGGGGGTCGCTGGCTTCCACACCGAGTACGACGCGAACGGTGGGCGCTACGGAATCGGAGCGCCGGCGAACGGCGGCGGCGGTGGCGGCGCCCACAACAGCGGCGGCGGCGGCGGCGCCAACGGGAACAACGCGGCCAAGTGGACGGGCGCCGGCGTCATGCTCGGGACGGTGACCGGCGCCGGGGCCTGGACGCTCGACCCGGACGACATCGCGAACGGCGGCCTGACCACGTCGGCCGGCGGCGGCCGGGGCGGCTACGACTACTCCGCGAACGTGCAGAACGCGCTCACGATCGCCCCTGGCAACGCCCTGTGGGGCGGGGACGATCGTCAGTCGCACGGAGGGCGGGGGGGGCGGCCGCTCGTGAACGCCGCGCTCTCGCAGGTCTTCCTGGGCGGGGGCGGAGGCGCGGGGGAGTCGAACAACGGCGCCGGGACCAGCGGCGCGGCCGGCGGCGGCCTTGTGTTCGTGGTCGCGACCAGCATCGACGGCGCGGGGACGGGGAGCATCATCGCGGACGGGGCGACGGCGGCGACCACGCTCACCACGGGGGGATTCACGGGCAACGACGCCCCCGGCGGCGGCGGCGGCGGCGGCACGGTCGTGCTCGTCGCGCCGAACGTGACCAACGTCACCGTCTCGGCGGCGGGCGGCGGCGGCGGTCTGCAGAGCATCGCGACGACCGAGGCAGAGGGGCCCGGCGGCGGCGGCGGCGGCGGCTTCATCGCCGTCCCCGCGGGGTTCGCGGGGGCCACGATCGCCGGCGGTGCCGGCGGGACGACGAACTCGAGCGGCGTCGTGACCTTCCCACGCAACGGGGCCACCGACGGGGCTACGGGTCAGATGGCGGCCCTCGCTGCGGGCGCGCAGGCGCCGCAGTGCATCGCGACGGACCTCGGCGTGACCATGACCGACGCGGCGGGGAACGACACGCCCGGCACGAACGTCACGTACACGATCGTCGTGACGAACAACGGCCCGAACCCCGCCACCGGCGCGACGGTGAACGACGCGTTCTCGGGCCAGTACAGCAGCGAGACGTGGACGTGTACCGGCGCGGCCTGCCCGGCTGCGACCGGGACCGGCAGCCTCAGCGCGGTGCTCCTCGCGCTCGGTCCGGGGGCGCAGGCGAGCTTCACCGTCACGGCCACCGTCGCCTCGGGCGCGACGGGGACCCTGTCCAACACCGTGACGGTGGCGGCGCCTGCCGGCCTCGTTGACTCGAACCCCGCGAACAACACCGCGACGGACTCGAACACCCTGAAGGGCGCGGCCGACCTCTCTGCCACGCTCTCCAACACCCCCGCGACGGTCGTCGTCGGGGCCGCCTACAGCTACACGGTCGGCGTGAGCAACGCGGGGCCGAGCGACGCCGCCACGGTCAGCGCCCAGATCTCCATCCCGGCCGGCGCGACGTTCGTGAGCGCGAGCGGCGCGGGCTGGACGTGCGCCTTCACGGCCCCGAACGTCACGTGCACCCGGTCGACGCTCGCCGCGGGGACGAGCGCGCCGATCACGGTGAACCTGACCGCCCCTTCGACGGTGGGCTCCGGGTCCGCGTCGCTGACGGTCAGCGCCGCGACGGGCGACCCGAACAGCGGCAACAACACCGCGACCGACACCATCACGTTCGCGTGCGGGGTCGACACCGACTGCGCGAGCGGGTCGTGGTGCAGCGCCGGGGCGTGCACGGTCAAGACGGCGAACGGGCAGCCGGTCCCCGCGGCCTCGCCGATCAACGGTCAGTGCACCGCCGCCGCCGGGGCGCGCGTCTGCCAGAGCGGGGCGTGCGATCCGAGCGGCAACGTCTGCGGCATCAACCTCGGGGACGGGACGTGCGCGACCACCGCGCAGTGCAACGTCGACGTCTGCGTGACGACCGGACCGAACGCCGGCAAGTGCGAGCGGTGCGCCGTCGCCAGCGACTGCAGCGCGCCGACGCCGGCCTGTGACGTTACGACGAACCTCTGCGTGCAGTGCTCCGCGACGAACGCCGCCGCCTGCACGGGCACGACGCCTGTCTGCAGCTCGTCGGACACGTGCGTCGCGTGCAACGGCGACAACGGGACGACAGCCTCGAACGCGTGTCCGACCGCGACCCCCTACTGCTCGTCGACCGGCGCGTGCGTCGTCTGCACGACCGATTCGATGTGCGCCGCGGGGACGCACGCGGGCCCCAACTGCGACGTCGCCTCGGGCGCCTGCACCACGGCCTGCACCACCGACGCGGAGTGCGGCGCCGGGAAATGGTGCGACGAGTCGACGACCACCTGTACCCCGACGCTCTCCAACGGCTCGGCGATGCCTACCGACGCCGCGCACTCGAGCCCCGTCCTCGACGGGAGCTGCTCCGCGCCGGCCGCGACGCTCGTCTGCCAGAGCGGCGTCTGCGACCCGAACGACAACGAGTGCGGCTACGCCAGCGGCGACGGCTCCTGCACGGCGGCGAGCGCTTCCACGGTCTGCCGCTCCGGGACCTGCAGCGCGTCCGGGGTCTGCATGCCCGCGGGCGGGTGCCTCGTGAACGCCGACTGCACGCAGCCGGCGTCTCCTGTATGCGACACCGCGACCTCCACCTGCGTGGCGGCCGGCGACGCCGGCGCCTCCGACGCGGGGGCGAAGGACGGCGGCGCCAGGGACGCATCGGCGAAGGACGGAGGCGGCAAGGACGCGGCCGTGAAGGACGCCGGGCTGAGCGACGGAGCGTCCACGGACGGGGCGGGGGCCGACTCGGGCCCGGGCCTGGGGGGCTATACCGTCGCCGGCGGGGGGGGCTGCGCGGTGACCCCGTCCAACCGGCAGGGGCCGGGCGACGGCGCCTGGGCATGGCTGCTGGGGCTGGCGGCCCTCGGTTCGCGGGGGCGCTCGCGACGCAAGCGTTGAACCAGTGCGGCGGTGTCGGCTACACGCTCTGACGGAGCGGGGCCGGGACCGTGGTGGGCTTCAGTTCGAGCCACCGACCTGACGCCGCGCGCACGTGGACCCCGCGTGCGAGCGGCCTCGACGACGTAGGAGTGAGATCATGCGGCAACTTCGACTCGGCACCGTAGCTTCGACCGTCATCCTGGGGGCAGCCATGCTCGCCGCCCGCCCCGCCCGTGCGCAGGGGACCAGCCTGGCGCTCGATCGCTTCGAGCCGGCGCCGGCTGGCGACCGGATGTTCGGTGTCCCGTCGCCCTACGCCGCGGGGGAGCTCACGCCGCACGTGATGCTGCTCGCGGACTACGCGCACAACCCGCTCGTGCTCGTCGCGCCCAACAACTCGACCGCGGGCTCCGTCGTCGGCAGCCAGCTCTACTTCAACCTGGACGCTGGCCTGGCGCTCTGGAACCGGCTCCTCGTCGACGTCAACGTCCCGGTGGCGCTCTACCAGGCGGGCGACAGCCCGACGGCCGGGGCCGGACAGTCGTTCTCCTCGCCGAGCTCGGCGCAGTTCGGCGATCTTCGCCTCGGCGCCCGCGTGACGCTCTGGGGCGAGTACCACGACGCCTTCCAGGTCGCCGTCGGCGGCTACGTGTGGCTCCCGACCGGGGCCAGCAACTCCTTCGTCAGCGCGGGGACCGTGCGCGGGCTCCCCCAGGTGATCCTCGGCGGTCGCGTGGCTGAGCGGGTCGTCTGGTCCGCGGCCGCCGGGCCGGAGCTCCAGGGGAGCTCGACGTTCGGCTCGGTCGAGCAGGGGTCGATGTTCCGGTGGGGGGCGGGCGTCGGCGTGCTGCTCCTCGAGGACCGGCACCTGCAGATCGGGCCCGAGGTCAGCGGGGGCCTGGTGTTCCGGGACGTCTCCCAGCACACGACGAACGCCGAGCTCCTCCTCGACGCGCGGTATCGCTTCCTCCACAGCTTCGAGGTCGCCGCCGGCGCCGGACCGGGCCTGACGGCGGGGGTCGGCACTCCAGATTTCCGCGCGGTCCTCGCGCTTGCATACACCCCGGAGCCCCAGGTGGCGGAGCCCGACCGCGACCACGACGGGATACCCGACTCGGTCGACGCCTGTCCGGATGTGCCCGGGGTCGCGAGCGATGATCCGACGAAGAACGGCTGCCCGCCGCCTCCGGCCGACCGCGATCACGACGGGATCCCCGACTCGGTGGACGCGTGCCCGGATGTCCCCGGCGTGGCGAGCGACGATCCGGCGAAGAACGGCTGCCCGCTCCCGCCGCCCGACCGCGATCACGACGGGATCCCCGACTCGGCGGACGCGTGCCCGGATGTCCCCGGGGTGGCGAGCGACGACCCGACGAAGAACGGCTGCCCGCCGCCTCCGGCCGACCGCGATCACGACGGGATCCCCGACAGCGAGGACGCCTGCCCCGATCAGCCAGGGCCGCGTGACCCGGACCCGAAGAAGAACGGTTGCCCGAGGGTCCAGCTCAGCGAGAAGGAGGTCATCACCTTCGACCAGGTCCAGTTCGACACCGGCAAGGCGACGATCAAGCCGGTCAGCGACGGTCTGCTCGATCAGGTCGCCGAGGTCCTCAAGGGGCACCCGGACCTCACGAAGCTCGAGATCCAGGGGCACACCGACAGCCGCGGCCAGAGGGCGTCCAACCAGAAGCTCTCGCAGGACCGCGCCACCGCCGTGATGAAGGCGCTCATCGCGCGCGGCATCGGCAAGGACCGGCTCACGGCCAAGGGGTATGGCCAGGACAAGCCGATCGCCAGCAACACCACCGAGGAGGGGCGCGCGAGCAACCGACGCGTCCAGTTCACGATTGTCGCCAGGACGCCGAGGCCCACGAACTGACGGGGGAGGCCCCTGTCGTCCGCCGGAGCGGGCGACGACAGGGGGCGTTCAGCCGCAGCCGATCCGGAGCTGGTTCGCCTCGATGACGAGGACGCAGCCGGCGAGCACGTCCATGCCGAGGACGCCGTCGGAGGCGCACGGCGTCGGGTGGGCACGGTCGTCGACCATCGGGAGGTCGAGCCGCGCGTCGAGCTTGCCGACCCGGACCCTCGCGTCTCCGAGCATGCGTGTCGTGACGGCGCCGCCGACCGTGTAGATGTCGCGCGACACGCTCGTCCGTCCCGAGAGAGCGCGCCCGGGAGGGGAGGTCGCCTTGAGGTCGGTCGTGAAGGAGCCGGTGTCGACGAGGAGCCGCGCCTCCCTCCCCTCGACGGTGGCCGCGATGACGTACGTCGCGCCGCACCGGGTCGCCACCCCGAGCGACGTCGCGTGGGCCGCGAGCCGAGCCGTCGCCTCCGCCCCGTCGAGGGCCGCCATCTCGCCGGCCGGGAAGTCGATCGCGACGGCTCCGTCCCCGGCGAGCCGCTGAGGCGACAGGATGCCGCCGATGCCGAGCGCCCGCGGCCCAGGGTTCAGGTCACCGAGCGCGAGGGGGGAGATGGAAGGCAGCGGCGTCCACCCTTCGATGGCCAGGCTGACGGCGCTCCACTTCTCGGCCGCCACCTTCCGGTTCGCGTGGTCGATCACGGCCCCCGGCCGCCCCGCCGCCTCCGCGTCCTGGAGCTCCCGCGCGAACCACCCCTCGAGGATGTGGTCGTAGGCCCCCGTGTCGACGAGCAGCATCGTGGGGCGCCCCGCGACGGTCGCGCGGACGAGCGGTACCCGCTGACCCCTCCCGATCCGCTGGATCGCGGCGCGCCCCCCTCCGACCCCCCGGCGCGCGAAGGAGTCCGCCACCACCTGCGGCGGCCCTGGAGCGAGGACGAACGGCTCCTCCTCCAGGGGGCTCAGCGCATGAGGGGGCGCGCACGCCCCGAGCGTCAGGGCGGCGACGACGACGGCGCCTCTGCCGCGCGTCAGGGCGCGGCTTTGTAGATGTCGATGACCGACTGCAGGAGCTTGAGCGCCTCCGGCTTCGGCCGCTGGAACGCGTTGCGCCCCATGATGGCCCCGAACGCCCCGCCCGCCGCCATCCCCTTCACGTCCTCGAGCAGCGAGGCCGTGTCGCGCGTCTCTCCGCCGCTGAAGATGATGATGCGCTTGCCGTTGAACGCGCTCTGCACGCAGTGGCGCACGCGGTCGGCCAGCGTCTTGGTCGGGATGGCGTACTTCTCGAAGACCTTCTTCGCCTCGGCCTGCTCGATGTGGTCGGTCGGCGGCTTGATCTTGATGATGTGGGCGCCGAGCTGCGCGGCGATCTGCGCCGCGTACGCGGCCACGTCGACGGCGGTCTCCCCCTCCTTCGAGAGGCCGGCGCCGCGCGGGTAGGACCACGTCACGACGACGAGCCCCTTGCGCTTCGCCTCGAGCGTCAGCTCGCGGAGGTCCTGGTACATCGTGTTCCGCTGCCCGGAGCCCGGGTAGATCGTGTAGCCGATGGCGCCGCAGCCGAGCCGGAGGGCGTCCTCCACCGAGCTGGTGATCGCGCTGCAGGGCTGGTCGATCTTCGCGAGAGTGTCCGAGTTGTTCACCTTCAAGATGAGCGGGATCTGCCCGGCGAACTTGTCGACCGCCTGCTCCATCTGCCCGAGCGGCGCGGCGTACGCGCTGCAGCCCGAGTCGATGGCGAGCTGGAAGTGGTAGTCCGGGTCGTAACCCGGGGAGTTCGGCGCGAAGGTGCGGGCCGGGCCGTGCTCGAAGCCCTGGTCGACCGGGAGGATGACGAGCTTGCCGGTGCCGGCGAGCTGGCCGTGGTCGAGCAGCCGGTAGAGGTTGGCCTTCGTCCCGGGGTTGTCTGAACCGTACCAGGACAGGATTTGCTTCACGCGGTCGGTGGCGGGCATGGGCTAGCTCCTTGCTCCTTCGTTTGGCGAGGGACACTACCCCCCGGGGTCGGCGGTCTGCAACGGGGGAGGGGGATTTTGGCGGGCAGGCGGATCGACGCGTGCGGCGCGCCACGCTAGGCGCCCGTCGTCGCGCGAGCATCGAGCTCGCGAAACCGACGCGCGAGCGCCGTCACGAGCGTGCCGAGCCACGTGTCGAAGCCGAGACCTTCTTCGAGCGTACTGCGGTCGATGACGAACATCGTGACCGATGTCAAAGCCTCGACCGTCGCGGTGCGCACGGAGTTCGAGAGCACGGCCGTCTCGCCGAAGACCTCGCCCGGGCCCATCTGGCGGAGCGTCTTCTTCACGCCGCCGACCGTCTTGTAGGCCTCGCACGTCCCCTCGACGATGATGAACGCCTCCTCGCCCGCCTCCCCCTCCGTGACGATCCGCGTGCCGGCGGCGACGGTGCGGCGCGGCATGTTGAGGCCGGCCCGGAGGAGCTGACGTACGTCGGCGGCGAGCGCGCTCACGTTCGGGTAGCGATCGGCCGGCGCGGGGGCGAGCGCCCGGCTCACGATGCGCAGGAGCTTCTTCGACACGCTCACCTCGCCGAGCGCGACCTCGGGCGGCACGACGGCCCCGTCGCGCGCCGCGTCGATCGCCTCGAACGGGTCGACGTCGCCGTACACCGGCTTGCCGGTCACCATCACGTAGAGGATGGTCCCGAGGCCGAAGACGTCGGTGCGCTCGTCGCACGGCTCGCCGCGCGCGGCCTCCGGGGAGAGGTAGGCGGGCGTCCCGAGCAGGCCGTTCGCCTCGTCGGCGAGCCGGCCTGGCGTCCGCGTCGAGACGACGACCGAGTCGCCGGTCGTCTTCGCGAGCCCCCAGTCGACCACGTAGACCTCGCCGAACTCGCCGAGCATGACGTTCGAGGGCTTGAGATCGCGGTGGAGGACGCCGCGCGAGTGGGCGAACGCGACGGCGTCGCAGACCTTGAGGAAGACATCGAGCCCCTCGCCGAGGCGTCCGACGGACCCGGGGGGGCGCGCCGGGCTGCGGAGCCAGTCGGAGAGGCTCGTCCCGCGCACGAGCTTCATCGTGAAGAAGACCGTGCCGTCCGGGTCGACGTCGAGGTCGTGCGTCGGGGCGACGTTCGGGTGGTCGAGCTGCGCCTGGATCTGCGCCTCCTCGACGAACCGCGTGACGACCCTCGGGTCGCTCGACAGGGCCGGGTCGAGCAGCTTCATCGCGACCGAGCGCCTGAGCCTCGTGTCGCGCACGTGGTTGACGCGCCCCATCCCCCCTCGCCCGATCTCGGCGACGTCCTCGTACCGGTCGCGCTGCGCCGTCACGTCGGTGGGGGAAGGGGTGCCGCGCGACTCGAGGATGTCCGCTTCGGACAGCTCGATCGTCGTCTCGCTCCCCAGGCCCTCGCGCTTCCCCCGGATGTCCTGCGGCATGCGATCCCTTCGTGAAGCCGCGCGGAGCAAAACGCAACGGCGTGGGTCGGTCAAGCGTCGGCGCGGACCGTGGCGTCCTTGACCGACTGTGAGCCGTGCGGTTTGCTGAGCTCGCCGCGTGAGGGCGGCGCCATGCCGGACGCAGATCGGGGCTTCACGGACGGAGAGCAGCTCGACGCGCGGCTGGCGACGACCGGTCCCGAGCTCGACTCGTCTCCCAGGGCGAGGCGAGGGGGGGCGTACGCGCCGCTGGACGAGCGGTACGTCGACATGGGCGAGGTCGGGCGCGGCGGCGTGGGCCGCGTGCACGAGGTGCGCGACACGCGGCTCCAGCGCTCGGTGGCGATGAAGCGCCTCGACCCGCTGCTCGTCGCCGAGCCGTCGCGCGCGGCGCAGTTCATCGAGGAGGCGCAGATCCAGGCGCAGCTCGACCACCCCAACGTCGCCCCCATCCACGACCTCGGGGTCGACGCCCAGGGCGGCGTCTACTTCACGATGAAGCTCGTGCGCGGGACGAGCCTCTCCGACTGGCTCCTCGACCCCGCGAGGGCGCCCGGGTCGCCCGAGCGGCTCGGCGAGGGGATCGACGTCTTCCTGAAGGCCTGCGACGCCGTCGCCTTCGCGCACTCGCGCGGCGTGCTGCACCGCGATCTCAAGCCCGAGAACATCATGCTCGGCGAGTTCGGCGAGGTGTACGTGGTCGACTGGGGGCTCGCGAAGGCGACCGGCGACCAGGTCGTCGTCTCCGGGAGCGACCCCACCCTCTCGGACGGCAGGAGCGTCATCGGGACCCCGGCCTACATCTCCCCGGAGGCGGCGCGCGGCGAGGCGCTCGACGAGAGGACGGACGTGTTCGGGCTCGGCGCGATCCTCTACGTCATCGTGACGGGGCGGACGCTCTACAAGGCGTCGACGCTCCTCGACGTCCTCATCGACGCGAGCGAAGGGGCGGTCGTCCCGCCCGAGGAGGTGCTCGGCGAGGCGTCGGTCTCGAAGAAGCTCCTGCGCATCGTGGGCCGGGCGCTCGCCTTCGCGCCGGCCGATCGCTACGCGTCGGTCGTGGCCCTCCGCGGGGACGTGCACCAGTTCCTGCGAGGCGGCCTCAACATGCCGCGCCGCGCCTTCGAGGCGGGGGCCCGCATCGTCGTCGAGGGGGACGCGGGGGACCAGGCGTTCATCATCGTCGAGGGGACGTGCGAGGCCTACAAGACGGTCGCCGGCGTGAAGAGGACGCTCCGCCAGATGGGCCCGGGCGAGGTCTTCGGCGAGACGGCAGTGCTCTCCGACTCTCCGCGCACCGCGACCGTCGAGGCGCTCTCCCCCGTCACCGTCCTCGTCATCGAGCGAGCGACGCTCGAGGAGGGGCTCGGCTTCGACACGTGGCTCGGCACCCTCGTGAAGGCGCTCGCGCGTCGCTTCCGCGAGCTCGACGCGCGCATGACCGCGGGGACCTGATGCCGCGGCGACGGGCGACGCGGCCCCTCCGTTTCTGGCCATAACCTCGACACGGCCCGGTCGCCGGTGCGACCATGGCCCGGATGCGCGTCCCCCAGGAGTCGACGGCCCTGACCAAGGTCGCGGGGCGCGCGGTCCTGCTCGCCCACATGTTCGGCAAGGTCGCGGCGAAGGTGCCGGTCGGGGCCTACAAGGTCGAGATGACCGTCCCCGGATCGTCGACGGCCGGCGGGGCCCTGGCGCTGCAGCACATCCGGCTCATCCCCCCGGAGGGGGACCAGATCCTCGTCGTCGGCAACGCCAACCTCGCGACGCAGACCGGCGAGCTCCGGACGCTCGAGAACGTCGACGCCATCTCGCGCCAGCGGTGGCACCGGCGCTCGGGGCTCGACCCGGTGGCCTACGCCGCGTTCTTCGCCGCAGCGCAGGCGTTCCTCGAGGAGGCCGGGCTGACGGTCACGGTGACCGGCGTCCCCGCCGCGGAGGTCGTGAAGGAGAGCGCCCCGTCGCGGAGGGTCGTCGGCATCGCCGCCGCGAGCGCCTCCGTGGTGGTCGTCGCGGTGGGGGTCGTCGGGTACGTCCTGCTCGCCCGAGCCCCCGCGGAGGACCCGCCTTCCGTCGCCCACGACCCCCCAGCGACCCCCGCCTCCGCGGCCCCGGTCCCCTCCACCGCCCCCGCCGTCCCGTCCGCGCCCCCCCCGAGGGCCGCCGCCGCGCCCCCGCCGAAGGACGACGCTGTCCCGGCCCCTCCGTCGACCGGCATCGCGCCGACCGAGGCCCCCCCCCGCCGCTGACGCGCCTCGCGCCCCCGCGTGACACCGGGCCCCGGTTCGCCATAAGAGACCCGGATGAAACGTGTCTGCGTCTTCAGCGGCTCCCGCCCCGGCTCGCGCCCCGAGTACGCCGGGGCCGCGCGCGCGCTCGGGCGAGCGATCGTCGAGCGGGGCTGGGGGCTCGTCTACGGCGGCGCGAGCGTGGGGGTGATGCGCGAGGTGGCCGACGCGACGCTGGCGGCGGGGGGCGAGGTCATCGGCGTCATCCCGCGGGCGCTGGTCGATCGCGAGGTCGCGCACCACGGCCTCACCGAGCTGCGCGTCGTCGACACGATGCACGTCCGCAAGGCGACGATGGTCGAGCTGTCGGACGCCTTCGTCGCGCTCCCGGGCGGCTTCGGGACGCTCGACGAGCTGTTCGAGATCCTCACCTGGGCCCAGCTCGGGATGCACGGCAAGCCCGTCGGCCTCGTCAACACGTGCGGCTTCTGGGGGCCGCTCGTCACCATGGTCGAGCACATGGTCACCGAGGGGTTCGTCCCCGAGGACCAGCTCCAGCTCCTCCTCGTCGAGGCCGACCCGGCGATGCTCCTCCTCAAGATGGCGTCGTGGACCCCCCCGAGGCTCGGCCCGAAGTGGGTCGACCTCTCCGAGTCGTGAGCGCGCTCGCCCCGGGGCTCCTCGCGCGCCTGCGCGCCGTCGCCGAGGCGCGCGCGACGAAGGAGCCCGCCCACGACTACCTGCATGTCCTCCGGGTGACCGAGAGCGCCCGCCGCATCGCCGAGCAGGAGGGGGCCCGTGAGGACGTCGTCGTCCCCGCGGCGCTCCTCCACGAGCTCTTCAACTACCCGAAGGGGCACCCCGACTCGCGCCGCTCGGGGGAGGTCTGCGCGGAGCACGCTCGCGAGGTGCTGGTCGCCGAGGGGTGCGCCGACGACGTCGTCCTCGCGGTCACGACCTGCATCCGCGAGCACCCGTTCTCGCTCGGAGTCCTCCCCGCCACGCTCGAGGGGCGCGTCCTGCAGGACGCCGACCGCCTCGACGCCATCGGAGCCATCGGCATCGCCCGCTGCATGGCGACCTGCGCCGAGATGAAGCGCCCGTTCTACTCGCAGGACGACCCGTTCTGCGTGTCGCGCCCGCCGGACGACAAGCTGTGGGGCCTCGATCACTTCTACACGAAGCTCCTCCGCGTCCCGTCCGCGCTCCACACCGCGTCGGCCCGCGCGATGGCGGCGGAGCGTCTCGAGATGATGAATCGGTTCCTCGAGCAGCTCGCCCGGGAGCTCACGACGGACGTTCCGACGTAGACGCTGGCGGGTTCTTCCGCGGAGCGCGGGTCCCGCCGAACCCGAGAGCGCATCGGGCTCCGAGCGCGCTCTTCGGGCCGCAGCTTGCGCGGTCGGGTCCTGGAAGCTAGGTTTGTCGCGTGCAGTCGGTTTCGCAGGGTCTCATCTGGTGGCGTTGGCGTGTTCCGGACGGAACTCGGCTCGCACCAGGTCGCATGACCCCACGCTGAACCGAGAGCCCGTCCCCGATATCGCGGACGGGCTCTCTCACGATGTCTCCCTTCCGCGGTCGGTTCACCCCCACCGTGTCCCAGGAGCATCGTCATGACCGTCTCGAACAAGTCCCGCTTCCTCCTCGACGAGGAGCTCGCCCCCAGGTTCTTCTACAACCTCCTCGCCGACCTCGAGGTCCAGCCGCCGCCGCCGCTCCACCCCGGCACGCTGCAGCCGATCGGGCCGGCCGACCTGGCCCCCCTCTTCCCGAAGGTGCTCATCGAGCAGGAGGTGTCGCGCGAGCGCGAGATCGAGATCCCCGAGCCGGTGCGCGAGGCCTACCGCCTCTACCGCCCCTCGCCGCTGGTCCGCGCGCGCGGGCTCGAGCGGGCGCTCGGGACGCCGGCGCGCATCTATTACAAGTACGAGGGGGTCAGCCCGACCGGCTCGCACAAGCCGAACACCGCCATCCCGCAGGCGTACTTCAACGCCCTCGAGGGGACGCGGCGCCTCACGACCGAGACCGGCGCGGGGCAGTGGGGCTCGAGCCTCGCCTTCGCCGGGCAGCGGTTCGGCGTCGAGGTCGAGGTCTTCATGGTGCGCGTCAGCTACGACCAGAAGCCCTACCGGCGGGCGCTCATGGAGACCTTCGGCGCGCGCTGCATCGCCTCGCCGTCGCCGCTCACCGCCTTCGGCCGGCAGGTCCTCGAGCGTGACCCGTCGTCCCCCGGCTCGCTCGGCATCGCCATCACCGAGGCGGTCGAGGCGGTCGCGCAGAAGCCTGGCTCTCGCTACGCGCTCGGGAGCGTGCTGAACCACGTCCTCCTCCACCAGACCATCATCGGCCAGGAGACGATGCAGCAGCTCGAGCTGGCGGGCGACTCGCCCGACATCCTCGTCGGGTGCACGGGGGGCGGGAGCAACTTCGGCGGATTCGTCTTCCCGTTCCTCGGACAGTCGCTCCGCGGCGGCAAGCGCTGCCGGATCGTCGCGGTCGAGCCCGCCTCCTGCCCGAGCCTCACGCGCGGCAAGTACGCCTACGACTTCGGCGACACCGGGCGCCTGACGCCGCTCGTGAAGATGCACACGCTCGGCTCGGAGTTCGTCCCCCCCGGGACGCACGCCGGCGGGCTCCGGTACCACGGGATGTCGCCGCTCGTGTCGCACGTGAAGGAGCTCGGGCTCATCGAGGCGCGCGCCTACGAGCAGCTCGAGTGCTTCGCGGCGGCCGTGCAGTTCGCCCGGATCGAGGGGATCGTCCCCGCCCCGGAGGCGAGCCACGCGGTGAAGGGGGCGATCGACCTCGCCCTCGAGTGCCGCGAGCGGGGGGAGGCGAAGACCATCGTCCTGAACCTCTGCGGCCACGGCCACTTCGACATGCAGGCCTACGCGGACTACTTCGCCGGCAAGCTCCACGACCGGACGCTCGACGAGGGGGCCCTGTCGCGCGCTCTCGAGGGGCTACCGGCCGACCCGGGAGGGGGGACGGCGCGGGGGTAGGGTCAGAGCCCTCGGTCGCCTTCGTGCCGGAGCGGCACCCGACCGCGGAGCGCGGCGTCGATCACCTCGACGATGCGCCCGCGGTCGCGCGGGAGGCGGCCTCCGAGCGGGAGGTAGTTGGAGGCGTGGTTGGTCCGGAAGGTCGCGTCGGTCGGGCGCGCGTGGTCGACGATCGTCCGGAGCTCGCGGAGGAGATCGGGGACGTCGGGGACCGCGAAGCGCCCGCGCCGCGCCAGCGTGGCGAGCGGCGTCCCGGGGACGACGGTCACCGTGAGCGCGGCGAAGAACTCGGGGTTCATCGCGGTCACCAGCTCGGCGGTCGCGAGGGCGTGCTCCTCGCTCCTCTCCCCCGCGATGCCGAGGAGGGCGATGACGCTCAGCTCCATCCCCGCCGCGTGCGCGCGCTTCGCCGCCACGACGTGCGCGGCCGCGTCGTCCCCCTTCGCGATCCGCTTGAGCGTCACGTCGTCCCCCGACTCGGGGCCGATGTAGAGGCGCGACAGCCCGGCGGCGCGCAGCGTGGCGAGCTCGGCGTCGGTCTTCTCCGTGACGTTGCGGGCCATCGCGTACGACGAGACGCGGCGCAGGTTCGGGAAGACGGCGCGCGCCCGCTCGAGGAGCGGGAGCCAGTGGGCGACCGGCATCGTCAGCGCGTCGCCGTCCGCCACGAAGACCTTGTCGACGTCCGGCCCCGCGCGCCGCCCCGCCTCCTCGAGGTCGGCCAGCGTCTCGCCCAGGTCACGGACCCGGAACGACTTCTCCCGGTACATGTCGCAGTAGGTGCAGTGGTTCCACGAGCAGCCGACGGTCGCCTGCAGGATGAACGCGTCGGCCTCCGACGGCGGCCGGTAGATCTTCCCTTCGTAGCGCATGCCGTGCTGGGTCGGCCTCGACGCCCGTCAGTTCAGGCCGCAGGGGGGGCGGGCGCTCGCGTCGCCGCACGACCCGCAGCGCTCCCCCGTGGTCGCGCAGACGGGGGCCGCGGCGTGCGACCGGCCGACGGTGATGACCGAGAGCTGCTTCTCGGCGTCGCCGGCCTTGCACGCGGGGCAGGCCGGGGGGGCGTCGCTCGTGAAGACGAGCTCCTCGAACGGGTGGGAGCACTGGCGACAGACGTACTGGTAGACGGGCACGGGAGAACCTCCGAGATGGGCCTCTTCTTGCGCCGTCCCGGGCGCGAGATCAAGGCCGGCGCCCTACCCGAACTGCACCGACCGCTTGGTGAACGACCCGTAGGTGAACCCTTCGATGGGGAACGTCGCGGCCTCGGTCTCGCCGAGCGACGCGCCGAGCGCGACGAGCACCGGGACGTAGTGCTCCTGCGTCGGCAGGGCCGTCTCCACGCCGGGGGCGATCTCGCGGTACTTCACGAGCGCGTCCACGTCGCGGCGCAGGATGGCGTCCTTGTTCCACGCGTCGAACTCCGACGCCCAGGCCGGGACGCCCGCCGTCCCGTCCCAGTCGATGGCGTGCATGTTGTGCGTGAGGAAGCCGCTCCCCATGATGAGCACCCCCTCGCGCCGCAGCGGCGCCAGCGCCTTGCCGAGCGCGACGAGGGCGCCGGGGTCCATCGTGGGGATCGAGATCTGGAGGACCGGGATGTCGGCCTCGGGGTACATGGCGATGAGCGGGATGTAGGCGCCGTGGTCGAGGCCGCGCGACGAGTCGGTCGTCGACATCCCCTTGCCGAGCAGCTCCTTCACCCGCTGCGCGAGGTCGGGGGCGCCGGGGGAGGGGTACTTCACCTCGAAGTAGCGCTGCGGGAAGCCGTAGAAGTCGTAGTAGAGCGGCACCGGCGTCGTCGCCCCGATGCGGATGGGGCTCTGCACCCAGTGCGCCGAGAGGACGAGGATGGCCTTCGGGCGCGGCAGGGCGCCCCCCCAGGCGTGCAGCTCGGCGACCCAGCGCTTGTCGTCGAGCAGGAGCGGCGACCCGTGCGCCAGGAAGGTGACGGGCATGAGCGGGCTGCTCGGGGCGTGGACGTTTCCTTGGGGCATGGCGGCGGGGCTCTCCGTGAGCTTTCCGTCCGAGGGGCGGCGCCCGCACGCACCGAGCAGCGCGGTCGCGCCGGTGGCCAGCATCGCCTCGAGGACGGTTCGACGGTTCATCGACCCCGCAAACGTTGGGCGACGGAGGGCCGACGTCAACTGTCCTACCGCTTCGGCCGCGGCGGCCCGAAGAAATTCGCCGGGTCATGCAGCAGCCACACCGGGTTGGTGAACGCCAGCGGGGGAATCGGCATGAACGGCAGCACGTCGTCCATCCGGCGCGACCCCCGGGCGATGATGAGCATCCAGTTGTCGGCGGCGCCCACGTCGATGGTCACGGTCTCCTCGAGGCGGA
>Ga0316217_10003967_pt1 | contig 16363 bp, 17 predicted proteins | sample 1anoAmetaG_FD_203633 | JGI IMG/M metagenome (GOLD analysis project Ga0316217, IMG submission 203633) | Freshwater microbial communities from Trout Bog Lake, Wisconsin, USA - 1anoA | ecosystem: Environmental > Aquatic > Freshwater > Lake > Hypolimnion/Profundal zone | place: USA: Wisconsin...
CCGCGATGCGCAAAACACGCGAATCGTGGTGTCGCTGGGATAGCCGGAAAATTTGAGGTCGCGACCCGCACCCTCGGGCACCGGGGAGCGGCCTGCCGGCGACGTGCAAGCGCGGCTTAGCCTCGGTACCGCGTAAGCGCTACCGATCCGACGGCCGGCTTTAAAGGCCTCCGCCTGCGCAAGCGGTAGGACCTCGGCTCAGGGCCGCCGGCTGGAACTGCGCGAGCGCCGCAGGGCGCCTCGGCCTGTTTTCAGGCGCGCCTTGAGTGCCAGTCGCGACTTCGCGAGCGGGTCGTCCGGCACCACTAGATACTCATTCTTGCGCGTGTGCGGGTCGTAGTAGCCGAGATAACCACCGGGGTTGACGCCAAACGAGCGCACCGTCCGCCCCCCGCTGCGCGTGCCGAGGAAATCGTTGCGCCCGTTCATCTCCTCGCCACCCGTGAAGTACGCCGGCAGCACGAAGTTGCTGACCTGCTCGCCGTCGATCCGATAGCTCTCGTTCTGCACCGGGTCGCACACCTCGTAGGCCCCGTGGGAAGATTTGCGCGAAGTCGGTCATAGCGAACTCGGGGCCGGATTAGCCAATCTTCGTCGATGACGATCTCGAAGGCGTGAAGGCCATATAAATCAATGACCTAATGTCCCTGAGGGGCACCGCCCATCGCCGGAGCCACCGCCCAGGGTGGCTTTTTGGTGCTCGCAATCCTTACGAAGAGTAAGATTCCTTTCTCATGGAGTGTGAGCGAGGGAGGCAGCGTGGCTACCGCGACGATCACGAGCAAAGGCCAGATCACTTTACCGAAGTCCGTTCGCACCAAGCTCAGGCTGGAAGCCGGACACCGGTTGGAGTTTATCGAGACCGATGCCGGCTTTCTCGTCAAGCCGGCGACTCGGGATATTCGTGCGCTGAAGGGTATTTTGCCGAAGCCGCGGCGTCCGGTGACGATTGAGGCGATGAACCGGGCGCTGACCCGGATGGGTAGGGTACGGTGATTGGCCTCGATACGAACGTTGTCGTCCGCTACCTCGCCCAGGATGATGTGCGCCAGGCGGCGGCAGCGACGCGGCTGATCGAAGGATCCTTGTCGGCCGAAGAACGCGGCTTTGTGTCGCTCGTCACCCTTGCCGAGGTGGTGTGGGTGATGTCCTCGAACTACCGCGCGGCGCGAGGGGCGATCGCCGATATCGTCGAGGGGCTGCTGACCGCACCGCAACTGACGATCGAGAGGGCGGACGTCATCTGGCGGGCCCTTCGGGCGTATCGGGAATCGAAGGCGGATTTCAGTGACGCGGTGATTGTGGAGCTCGGCCGGGAGGCCGGCTGCACCAAGACGGTCACGTTTGACCGACACGCTGCAGCACACCCGGGCTTTGAGGCGCTGCGCTGACGGTAGCCTGACCTCCGGCACCGGTATCATCGACGCCACCTTTGACGGCGCGAGGATGGTGTGATGCGATCCGACACGGGCGACGGACCGGGCATTGCGCGACTGCTCTATCCGGAACTCCCGGATCCTGTGACACGCGAGGATCTGCAGCGGCTGTTTCGGCCGAGCTACGACGAGTGCCGATGGGCGCCGACGGTTGCCCGTACCCCTGCCTCCCAGGTGGCGCTGCTGGTGCAGCTCAAGACATTTCAGTTCGTCGGCCGATTTCTGCGAGTCGACGAGATTCCGTCATTGATTGTCGAGTACGTCGCGAACCGTCTCGGCGTCGAGGGCGACACGCGTCTGATGTCGTCGGACAGCACTCTCTACCGGCATCGTACGGCGGTCCTCCGTCGCCTCGGGGTGACCGCGTGGGGTGCGGCGGCACGAAAACTCGCGCGCCAAACGATGACCATGATCGCCGAAGCACGGACGAGTCCCGCGGAATTGATCAACGCGGCCGTCGATGCCTTGGTTCGGGGCCGCTTCGAGCTGCCGAGCCTCGACGCGTTTCGTCGCCTTGCATCGACCGTCCACCGCCAGGTGAACACGACCCAGTGGCAGCGCATTAGCTCGCGTCTCGATGAGGAGCAGCGCGCGGCGATGGAGGCGCTGCTCACCGTTGACCCTACGACGCAGGAGTCGCCGTTCGCCGTGCTGTGCCGGCCCCCCGGGCGCGCCTCGCGCAAGAACCTGAACGCCCTGATTGAACGGTACAAGTGGCTGGCTGGGCTGCCGGATCCAACGGACCCGTTGCAGCCGGTCGCCGACGCGAAGGTGCTGCAATGGGCGAACGAGGCGAGGCGGCTCAAGGCGCCGGAGCTGCGCGAGTATTCCGGGCCGCGTCGTCAGGCGCTGCTGCTCGCGACGATCCGGCACGCCCGCGGCCAGGTTCTCGATGACCTGACGCAGATGCTGCTCAAGCTCGTGCGCAAGATCGAATGGCGAAGCGAGCAGCGCCTGGACGAGTGGTATCGCGGCCGGCGAAACGAGACCGACACACTCATTCGGGCGTTTCACGATTCGTTGATCATTCACGGAGCGCCTGGGGACCCGGCTCAGACGCTCACGCGACTCGAGGCACTCTATGCCGCCGAGGGCGGTCGGGAGCGACTCACGCAGCAGTGTGCCAATCATCTGCGTCACGAGAAGCAGAACTGGCGGCCGTTCGCTCGAGCGGCTTTTGTGCCGGTTCGGGCGCCGCTTTTGCGGGTGGCCGATCTGCTGCCATTGCAAGGGACGCCAGCGACCGGCGAACTGCTCGATCTCGTCATGGCCGTGACCGGGGATGAGCCGCCCTATTGCGATTACATCTGCATCGACGGCGTCGCGCCTGACGCCGTGCCGCGGGAGTGGCGGGGGCTCGTGCACGATGGCAAGGACGACGCTCAGCTGTTCAATCGCCGGCAGCTGGAAGTCGTGGCCATGCTCGAGCTCGCTGCCGCCATCAGGGCCGGCGAGATGTTCGTCGTGGGATCGCTGAGCTACGACCGCTTCTGGGACCGCCTGCCGCCGGAGTCCGCGGATCCCGCGGCGATGGCGACGTACGCGGCATCCCAGGGGTGGGGTCCAGGCGCGGACGGGTTTGTGCGGGTGGTGAAGGAGTCACTGGTGAAGCAGGCCGGCTTCCTCAGGCATGCGATCACCGACGAACGGGAGCGGTATCTGCGGTGCGGCAAGGACGGCCGTCCGATCATCACCCCGCCGCGTGCGATCCCGACGCCGGCGTCGGCCCTTGATCTCGAACGGCGACTGATGCAGCGTCTGCCGGAGCGCCAGGTGCTCGAATCGCTGGCCAACACCGAACACTGGACCGAGTGGAGCCGGCATTTCGGGCTGCCGTCGCGCCTCGGGCCGCAGATTAAGGACGCGGCCCATCGCTACGTGCTCACGACCTTCGCGTACGGCTGCGGTTTGGGTCCTACCCAGGCGGCCAGGCATCTGAATGGCACGGTCTCTGCTGACCAGCTGGCGTTCGTCGACCGGCGTCATGTCGACATCGCGGACCTTCGCGCGGCGTCGGCCGATCTCATCAACCTCTATGCGAAGTTTGAGTTGCCCCGGCAATGGGGGACGGGCGAGTCGGCTTCGGCCGATGGCACGCACGTTGAGACCTACGAGGACAATCTGCTTGCCGAGCACCATATCCGGTATGGCAAGACCGGCGGCATCGCGTACCGGCATATCGCGGACAACTACATTGCGCTGTTCAGCCGCTTCATCGCCTGCGGAACCTACGAGGCGACCTACATTCTCGATGCGCTGCTTCAGAACCTTTCCGACCTGCACCCGCGTCGCATTCACGCCGACACCCACGGCCAGTCCGCGGCCGTCTTTGGTCTCGCCTATCTTCTCGGCATCGAACTCATGCCTCGCATTCGTCGCTGGCGCAAACTAAAACTCTACCGGCCGGGCCACGATCACTGCCACGGCAGCCTCGACGCACTCTTCAGTGGCAGCGTGAACTGGGCGCTGATCGAGGAACACTACCCGATGTTCATGCAGCTCGCGCTCGCGATCCAGACCGGCGTGCTCGCCCCGTCAGTGGTTCTCGCCCAGATCAACAGTTACAGCACGCGCAATCGCTTTGCGCTCGCGCTGCAGGAACTCGGCAAGGCGGTGCGCACGACGTTTCTGCTGCGTTGGATCATGGACGAGGAGCTGCGCCGGGCCGTGCACAAGGGCACGACCAAGATCGAGCGCCATCACCGATTCGCGAAGCACCTCAACTTCGGCGGCGAGGGCTACCTTCGCACCAACGATCCGGCGGACCAGGAAAAGGCCGTTGTCTACAATGAACTCGTGGCGAATGCGGTGGCGCTGCAAAACGTCGTTGATCAGACGCGCGCGTTGCATGCACTCAAGGCCGACGGCATTGCCGTGAACCACGCCGATCTTGCGTTTCTGAGTCCTTATGCCACCAGCCATCTGAAGCGCTTCGGTGAGTACCCGACGGACCTGCGACCGGAGCCCATTCCGGCGGAAATGGCGCTGCCCGCATGATCGGTCGGTGCGCAGACGCCGCCACGTCGGTGTGCCGCTGGGGGCGTGTATGGCTGCAGACGGGGAGGCTCGTCGCCATGAAGGGAAACCGCCAAATTGCCGAAGCGATTGACCTTCGCGTTCGGCAGCTTGCGAAGACCGGCATCAGCGATCGGAATCTGGTCGACCAGATGGTGGGCTACATGGCCGACCTGCAGCGGCTGTGGTACTCGACGACGGATGATGAACTCGAAGCTTTCTGCGACGCCTACCCGGGCTTCCTGCGCTACGCGACGCTGATGGAGGACGTCTCTCGGGTCATGCGCGAGGGTGGCGGCGTGCCGGCCGAGATCCGGGCCCTTCCGCGTCTGACGGAGCCGCTGAAGGGCGACTACCAACGACTGCTGGCCGAGGGCGCGACGTTCGAGCGTGAGTTTCAGGAGGAGATGGACCGGATCCGCGCGCGACAGGCCGCGGGGATCGCGTGGCCGCTCAAACGGCCGGCCGTGCCGGCGAAGGCCATCCAGGAGTGGAGCGCACGGGTGAGCGCGCTTCACGCCCGCATCCGGCTCTCGGAGCTGGCGCCCCCGGCGCAGGCCTTGCTACTGCAAAGCCTCAGTGAGCAGCTGCGGCGATTGGATGCGTTGTTCGAGAACGACGTGCGCGATTGAGTCTCCCGGCTGACGGTTCGCGGCGGTGAGTCAGGGCTTTTCGTCCGGGGCCGCCTCGAGTAGGGTCGCGGCGCGGGTGTGCTGCACGGCGCCGGTCTGGAAATATCGCAAGGCGGTCTGGACGCTGCGATGGCCGGTGAGCGCCATGGCCTCGGCGAGCGGGATGTTCTGTCGTCCGGCCTCGGTCATGAACCCCGATCGCAGCGAGTGCGCCGAGAAGTCGGCGGAGAGCCCGGCGAGGTTTGCGCGTCGCTTGACGATGGCCCGGACGGCTTGCGGCTCGAGCGGCTCGGCGGCGACCGCGCCGCGGATGCGCCTGAAGATTGCGCCATCCTTGACGCCGGACGCGACCAACCAGGCGGTGAGGGCCTCAGCGGCGATGCCGGCGACGGGTTTGTCGATATTGGAGTTGGCGCCGGACTGATCGGACTTCGAATGCGTGAGCCGATAGAGGTAGGTTTGGGCGTCGACGGCGATCAACTGCTCCATGACGGCGCGGGTGACCTCGGAGCGGCGCCGGCCGCCGCTTGCCCAGGCGAACAGCAGGAGTGCGCGGTCGCGGGTGCCGATCAATCCGTCGATGCAGGTCGCCAGCATCGCCTGCAGTGGGTCCCTGGTGAGAGCGGGTTTTGGGGCCGACAGCGCTCCGCGCTGGGCGTGGGCGCGGCGGACACGCCGCAGCAGCTCCTGGACGGCGATGTCGCGGAAGGGGTTCGGCTGCTCGCGCAAGGCATGCGCTTTGGACAGAACCGACAACCGGTGGGTCACGGTGGCGAGCTTCGGGGCGCCGAGATGGCCCTTGAATCCCGCCTGCACTAGAGCGGCATCGATCGCCGCTGGCAGATCGTGCACCAACCCCGCGCTATCGGCGCCCTGCGTGGTGCGCTTGCGCACCTCACCGTGCCGGCGCAGTACGTGATCCACGATGAATTGCATCACGACCGGGACCGGCACGGGCAGCGTGAGCGCGGCGCGGTAGCGCAGCTGAAACCACGCCGCCCAGTAGCGCAGTGCGCCCGCGTAGGCGCGCGCGGTATTCGCCGACTGGCCTTCGTCCAGCAGGGCCCGAACGGCTTCCTCAGCCTGCTCGTGCAGGACCTCGGGGTTCAGGGCCGCGACGCCCGTATAGAGCGATAAAGCGCCGGGATCGGTTGCGCGGTGGGTGCGTTTTAGTGATTTCGCCATTAGTATAGAGTTTATATATCATCTATCGATCTCTCTATCAACGATAACGATCTCTTATCGTTGATCAATCACCAGACGGGGAGGGCGGCGAGTGACCGAGGATTTGGGCACTGCAGACGGCGACCGCGGGGCGAATCCGCACGCGCTGACCCGATCCCCGCGGATATCCCGCGCGGATGTCTTCCAGGCCGCCGATGCGCTGCTCCTCGAGGGCCACAAACCCACCATCGATCGCGTCCGCATGCGCATCGGCCGCGGCTCCCCCAACACGATCCAGGAGCATCTCGACCTCTGGTGGGCCCAGCTCGGCTCGCGCCTTCGCGACATCCCCGGCCGCGAGTTCCCGGAGCTCCCGGAACGCGTCGCGGTCTCCCTGCAGAAGCTCTGGAACGTCGCGCTCGACAGTGCCCACGAGCTGCTCGGCGAGAAGGTGTCGACGCGAGAACAATCCCTTGCGGAGCGCGAAGCGACCCTCGCCGCCCACGAGCAGAAGCTCCTCGAGCAGGAACAGGCAACTGCCGCCCGCGCCGCGGCACTCGAGGAAAGTCTTGGCCTCGCGCGCGATCAACTGCTGGCGGCCAATCAACGCGCAGACCGCCTCGAGGCCAGCCTCCAGGGCCGAGAGGTCGAGTGCGAGCGATTGCAGAAGCGCGCCGAGGTGCTCGACGCCGATGCGCGCGCGCTGCGCCACAACCTCGAGGCCCTCGCCACGTCACACCGGGCGGAACGCACGAAGCTCGAGGAGCGTCATGCCGCGACGGACGCCCGATGGCTCCTCGAAATCGATCGCGCCCGGCAATCCGCTCTGGACACCGCGAAGGATCACGAGCGGCAGATCACGGAACTGCGCGCCCAGATCAGCCGCGCCCACGGCGAGCGCGAGGAGCTGAAGCAGGAAGTTAAGGCAGCGCGACTCGAGACGCGTACGCTGATGACCGACCGAACCCAGCTGGAAAAGCAACTCGCCACGGCAACCAAGGCCCGAGTCCCACGGTCCGCCCCGCCGAAACCCAGTCCGCCGCGCGGAGCAAAACCCGCATCCGAGAGACGGCGCCGGTGACGCGACATCCGCCGAGCGAAGCCGGTATCCCGCTCGAGACCACAGCCTGGATCGCGCTACGCTGGACTCGCGGGACGCGCAGCGCGCACCCCTCCGTCGAGTCGGCGTTGCTGGCACTTGCGGCGATCACGAAACGCCGGCGGCAACGCAACGATACGCTGACAACTCGACTCTAAACGTTCGATCAGGAGATCCGTCGTGGAACCTATCCAGGAAGCCCTGCAGTTACTCAAGCGCCAGGCCGAGCTCGAAACGGGCCTGCGCCAACCCGGCGGGATCCGGGTCACCGCGGAGCGCGAACTCTATGCGCTGCGCGACCGCCTGCAGCGCTATCCCGAGGCCGTCACGGCTATCCTGCATGCCGCCCGCAACCTCAACCGACCCGTCGATACACTGCGACCTCAGGACATCCTAGGTCTCGAATAATCGACGTGACCACCAGGACCCTCACAGTGGCACACGGATCCGTCGATCTCACGGCACTGCGCGGCGCAATGCGTCAGCTGCCGCGGGGCCAGCTCCTCATGATCGCCGAGCGGGCGATCGAACTCACGCCCGACGGGACGCTCGATGTCCTGTTGCGCGACTTCGTTCAGGTTCCCCGCCTCGACGCGGGCGAGACCCTCGTCCCAACCTTGCTCGATCAGGTTCGAGCATTTTGGGAGGCGAGCGCTCGCGGCGACTACTACGAGAGTTTCGCGGTCAACTCGAAGAACTGCACAGAACAGTCCAGCGGGACCGATGCCTTTATCGCCGAGTTCGGCCGGCTGACGGACAAGTGCCTGCGCGCGGCGTCGGACGGCTCGCATGCAAAGGCTCTTGACGCAATTGAGCTGCTATTGGCGTTGCTGCGTCGCATCGACGAGGACCCCGACAGTGTCGTGTTCTTCGCCGACGAGGCCGGCGCCTGGCAAATACCCGTGGACTGGAGGACCGTGCTGCCGGTCTACTTCCGGTGCCTCGCCGAGGGCACCTCAGCCGAGGCCTTCGCGAACACGGTTGATGGCGCGATCAGGGACCATTGCAACCATCAACGGCCTCAGCTGCTTGCGGCCGCTCAAAGCGTCGCGAACGCCGAACAGCAGGCGGCGGTTCAGCGTTTGGCAATCCGCCACGGGAGATCGTGACGCGCGGTAGGATTCGCGGCCGGGGCCCGGCGCGCGCGCTCCCGCTGCAGCGCCTTGAGCTTGGAATTCCAGTACTCGACGTAGCTTTCGTACGCCAGCGTGGACGTGAGGAACGCGACATGCACCGGGCACGCGATCTTGCGGCCCGGATTACTCGCCACGCCTTCACGCCGCGCTCTGGCGATGCGATGATGGCCATCAATGAGGTTGTAAAGGCCGGGCGAGATTTCGGCTAAGAGAACTGGGCGCGATAAGTCAGCGGCCCGGACGGTGTCATCATTCAACTGCGAACCGCCGTAATCGGGAATGTCAGCGACTGCGATGGACTCGATCGGAAACCGTTCGGCGCGAGCGTCGACGAAGGCCAGAAGCCGCGTGATGTTGAACTCAAAGATCCCGTTCGGATAGTGCTCGTCGCCCGGCTCTGCCGGGCAGGGCTGAAACCCTCTATCAAGCTTGAGCTTGGCCGGAACTGGGGATTCGTTCGCGATTGAGCTGAACAGCATCTGTGTTCCCGCGGTTGCCCGAGCAGCTGGGCGTGTGCCGATTCGCTCGTCGCCGCCATGATAACGTTGGTAGGGATCTAAACGCCTGCCTCGAACCTGCGATCTGGGGCCCGAGAAGCGCTATGACCGATTTTGCGGGAATCTTCCCACGGGGCCCACTTGGGAGTGCGCCGCTGCTGGCGAAAGTACGCCTCGATAGCCAGCCGGCTCACGGATTCCGAAGGATGAAGCGCGGCGTCGCCGAAAGCCGCTCCGTTTCGATCGCGTCGGGTTAGCGAGCACAAATCGCACGACGCCCACAGGGTCTGCCCGCCGGCTATCACTTCCGATTAGCGCCTTTCCCAAAGTCGCGCCCCGCTGCAGCCTGTCACTGGATGCCGCGGACCGGTCATTTGACAGCGCTGCCGCCAGAGCGGGCTGCTTCGGATCGGCCTCCGCCGAGATCACTGCGCGTCGACCAGACGCGGGACTCGCGCTGCGCCTTGCAGGCCGGCGCCGCCTCGCCCGGGCCGGCTAGTGCGCCGCCCTCACCCGTGCGAGCGTGCGCGTCTCCATATCCTCGATGCCCGCCGGAATGGCCGGGTACCAGTGGAGGCGGCTGAAGCCGTCGGGATAGCTCTTGAAGAACTGCGCCTTCAGCCGCGGATCCACCAGCCGAAGGGTGCCGCGTGCGGCGGTGAAGTTGCCGACCGACTTGGTGATCCGCGCCGCGATCTCCGGGCGCATCGTGTAGTTGATCCAGGCGTAGGCGGCCGAGTCGTTCTGGCCCTTCGCCGGCAGCACGGAAGTCATCAGCCAGGCGAGTCCGCCGGACTTCGGGTTTATGAAACGCACGTACGGGTTCTCGCGTCCCAGCTCCCAGGCCGGCGCGTCCCACAGCATCGCGGCGTAGACATCGCCCGCGCGGATCGAGCCCTGGATCTGACCCTGCGAGTCAAACACGAAGTGCAGGTTGCGCTTGCAGGCGATCAGCGACTGCTCGACCTCGTCGAGCATCCGGCTGTAGGCCGGCGGATCGGCATACAGCGCGAACGGATCCTTGCCCATCGCGAACGCGAACGCGATCAGCGTCCCCCGCAGCAGTCGCAGCGCGGTCTTGCCGTGCAGCTCGGGCTTGCACAGGTCCAGGTAGTCCGTCACGGCCGCGTGGCGCGTATTGACGACCATGCCCTCCGCGCCCCATAGGAACGGCACGCCGTACTGCCTGCCGTCGACCGTCGTGTTCGCCTTGGCACTGTCGAGGATCTCCGGCAGGAACTGCTCGGTCTTGACCCGGCTAAGGTCAATGGGCCGGTAGAGGTGGAACTGCCGCTGCGGACCGGTGACGCGGTCCTGCGAGGGCTGCGCGAGGTCGAAGCCGGCGCCCTCGGACGCGCGCAGCCGCGCGATGATGTCCTCGTTGCTGGACAGCGTCACCTCGATCTCGATACCGGTTTCCTTGCGGAAATCCTCGGCGACGTCCGCCGGCACATAGCCCTCCCAGGTGAGAATCCGCAGCTTCCCCGCGCTTTGGGCCATGGCCGACGCGCTCAGCAGCAGCGCGATCGTAAGGAAGAGGTGTCGGTAAAAGCTCATGCGGGTTCCTAGTCGAACGACTTTAAAAGCGAATTCGGACGATGGTGAAATCGTCATCCAGCGTCGGACTGCCACGACGGGTCCGCGCCCACGAGAACATCGCCTCGAGTCCGCCGTCGGACGTCCCCTCGCGCCGCATGAACGCCTCGAAATCCTCATAGGTTGCATCCCGGCCTTCGGCGTCGACGACTTCGAAACAGCCGTCGCAGGGCACCAGCAGGCAGCTGCCCTCCGGCACATGCACCGTTTGCGCGTCGTAACTGACATCCGGCATCACGCCGATGATCAGGCCCGGCGCGCGCAGCTGTTCGCTGCTCGCGAGCTCACCGGCCACGGCGGGGCCGAGCAGCAGCGCCGGCGGGTGACCGCCGCTGGCGTGGCGCAACGTGCGCGTCGGCGCGTGGTACACGCCGTACCACAGCGTGAAGTACATCTCGTTCTGCTTCTCGCACTGGAACGCGTTGCTCAACGAGGCGAGCACCGCACCCGGATCCCGTAAATCGGTATTCGGCAGCGCGCCGGAGCGGATGACGTTGATGGCCGTGACCGACAGCAGGCAGGCGCCGACGCCGTGGCCGCAGACATCCAGCAGGTAAACGGCGAAGTGCTCGTCGTCGATCCAGTGGTAGCCGAATGCGTCGCCGCCCAGCTCCGTGGACGGCTGATAGAACCAGTCGACGCGCAGCGGCGCGGCGCTCGGCGCCGGAAAGCAGGACTGCACGTAGCGACCCGCCTCGGCCAGCTCCTCGTCGAGTCGCCGCTGCGTGCGTTCGAGCCGGTCCTTCTCGACCTGCAGCTCGAGCACGCGGCGCGCGTCGAGGTCGCGCAATCGCTTCTTCTCGATCGATGAGGTCACGCGCGCCCGCAGCAGCGTCGGATTGAAGGTCTTCGGCAGGAAGTCGTCGGCGCCGGCCTCGATGCAGCGGACCGCCGTCTCGATCTGCTCGCTGCTGGAGATCACGATCACCGGCACGTGGCTGACGCCCGCATCCTGCTTCATCGCCAGCAGAAGCTCGATGCCGCTCATCTCCGGCATCTCGACATCCAGCAGCATCACATCGAAGGCGTCGACCTGCAGCCGCGCCAACGCCTCGCGGCCATTGCCCGCCTCGCTGATATCGCGTACGCCCAGCTGCTGCAGCGCGCGGATCAGCCCCATGCGCATCAACCGGCTGTCATCGACGACCAGCACCCGGGCACTGGCCAGCAGGCTGACGGAGGATTCGTTGGCGAAAGGCGGCATCGTGTCGGTCATGGCAAGTTCAGCATCCCGCAAGAAAGACGAAAAGTATGCGCATCATGCCGCCGGTCGCGGCCGCAGCGGCAGCAGGCGTGACACCTTGGCGAGCAGTGCCGGGCCGTCGAACGGCTTGACGACGTAGTCGCGCACGCCGAGGCGCGCGACGCGCGCCAGCATCTCCGGGGCGGCGTTGGCCGTCAGCATGATGACCGGCGTGCGCGCCACATCTGGCTCGAGGCGCAGGCGCTGTAGCATGCCGACCCCGTCGAGCACCGGCATGTTGTAGTCGAGCAGGATCAGCGCCGGCCGGTGCTCGCGCACGGCGACCATCCCCGCCTCGCCATCCGCCGCCTGCTGCACCACGCAGTCGTAGGGCTCGAACAACTGCACCAGCGCGCGCCGCAGCACGCTGCTGTCGTCCACGCTGAGGATGATCGGGGTCGTCAAGACGCACTTCCCCGGCAGACCTGGAAGTCCAGCGGGAACCCCGCGCAGACCCAGTGCGCCGCCGTGGCGACCGTCGCAACGGCGGCGTGCGGCGTTCCAAGGGTGACCTCGGCACCGTCTGCGGCGAGCCGCGCGGCGACGCGACCGACGAGCATGTTGCACAGCTCGCCGCCAAAGTCGCGCAGCCCCGCCTCGTCCAGCGCCACGGCCGAGGCTCCGCTCACCATCCGGCTCGCCACCAGCGCCACGAGCCCTGCTGGAACTGACAGCACGGCGGCGCCCGCGACGCCGTCGCACGCCAGCAACATGCGGATGGACAACGCATCCGGCGGCATCGCCGCGGGTGCAGCATCGAGGCGCGCCAACGGGCAGCCGAAGGCACGCGCGAAGATATCCTGCAGGGCCTCGTCCGCGGCAACGGCCATCATGCCAATGGCCGTCCGACCAGTGCGTCGATGATCGCAGCTGGCATCCGCGTCAAGGGCACCACCTCGTCCACGGCGCCAAGGCGAATGGCCGCCTGCGGCATGCCGAACACCACACAACTCTCCTGCGACTCCGCCAGCGTACGGGCCCCCGCGGTCCGCAGCAGCTGCAGCCCCCGCGCGCCATCCGCGCCCATGCCGGTGAGCAGCACGCCGACCGCATGCCGGCCTGCATGCTCGGCGCCGGAGCGAAACAGCACGTCAACCGACGGACGGCAGTGGTTGACGGGTGGCGAGCGCAGCACCCGCAGTCGATAGCCCCGGCCCTGCGGCGCGAGCGCGACGTGGAAGTCGCCCGGCGCGACCACGCAGAGGCCTGGCCGCAGCGCGAGCCCATCGACGGCTTCGCGCACCTCGAACGGGGCCAACAGATCCAGGTGCTCGGCCATGACCCGCGAAAACGTCGCCGGGATGTGCTGGACGATGACGATCGGCGGCAAGCCGTCCGGCAGCCGCGGCAGCAGATAGCGCAGCGCCTCCACGCCACCGGTCGACGCGCCGAGCAACAGCACGCGCCGCCCCGTCGCATCGCGCGGCACCGCAGGCGGCGGCGGCGGCGGCGCGGCCTCGGCCGTCACGCCCGCCGGCCGACGACGCGCGCGGGCAGCAGCCTTGACCTGCTCCGCCAGGCGTCGGGCCACCTGGCCGAGTGAGCCACTGCCATCAGGCTTCTTGATCACGTCGACCGCGCCTGCCGCGAGCGCGGCGAGCGCGAGTTCCGAGCCGGCGGGCGTCATGCCACTGACGATCACCACCGGCAGCGGATGATGTTCCTGCAGGATCTTCAGGAACGTCAGCCCATCCATCAGCGGCATCTCGATGTCCAGCGTGATGACGTCGGGCTCGAGCGCGAGGATCTTCTCGCGGGCCGCATACGGATCCCCCGCCATGCCGACCACCTCGATCGATGGGTCCAGTGCAAGCGCGTCGGCGATTGCACGACGTGCGAGCGCCGAATCATCGACGATCAGGACGCGGATGGCTGGCGCGGTGAGAGTCATGACCGCCGGTAGACCCCATGCCGAACCGCCTCAAGGCCGTGTGCCGCGGCGTTCAGGCTCTCGGAGTAACCGACGAACAGGTAGCCCCCCGGCAGCAGATGCCGCACCAGCCGATCAACGATCTCACTGCGCAGTTCGGCATCGAAATAGATCATGACGTTGCGGCAGAAGATCACGTGCTGCAGGCCGCTCAGCGGGTACGCCGAGTCGAGCAGGTTGATGCGGCGCAACTCCACCGCCGCGCGCAGCGCCGGCTGCACGCGGCACTGTCCCTGCTGGGTACGAACTCCGCGCTGGAAGTAGCGACGCCGCAGCTCCACGGGTATCGCCGCCACCGCATCGATCCCATAGGTGGCCCGATCGGCCACGGCGACCATGCGGCGCGAGATGTCCGAGCCGAGGATCTCCACCCCTGGGCCCGGCCCGCGGCGGCCCGCCTCGGCAGCGACCATCGCGATGGTGTAGGCCTCCTCGCCGGAGGCGACCGCCGCCGACCAGATGCGCAGCGGGCCGCGCGCGGCGCCGGCGACGGAACCCTCGGTACCGATCACTGCCTCACTCAGGAACCGGAAGTGCTCGGGCTCGCGGAAGAAGCCGGTGTGATTGGTGGTGATCAGATCGATCAGCGTCTCGATCTCCTCACCCCCGGCGGGAGAAGTCAGCCTGTCGATGTAGGCGTCATAGGAGGCGAGACCGAGCTCGGTAACGCGTCGCCGCAGGCGGTTCGAGACCAGCATCTGCTTGTCGGGCCCGAGCACGATGCCGCTGTACGTGTGCACGAGGTCAGCGAGCACGCGCAGTGCGCGGGCCGTCAGCACACCGGACGAGGCCGGCTGCAGCGGGTCGGTCAACACACTGGCCACGCGTCAGAAACTGCGGAAGTCGTCGTCGTCGCGCCGCGCCGCAGTGCGCGGGAAGCGTGGCATCGGGATACGGCCCAGCGCCGGTCGCGCCACCCGGGCCAACACCGGCGCCGTGCGCCCCAGGCCCGTCTCCGGCTCCGCCAGCGAACCGTACTGTGCGTCGGCATCGACCACCTGCCCGACCAGCGCATGCAGACGGGCAACCGTGCTCTTGAGCACCTCCGCCTGGGCATCGAGCTCCTCGGCGGCGCTGGCACTTTGCTCGGCGCTGGCGGCGTTGCTCTGTGCGATCCGGTCCATCTGCGCGATCGCGATGTTCACCTGCGCCACACCCTGCGCCTGCTCGCCGGCGGCGGTAGCGATCTCGGCCACGAGCTGGTCGGTGGCGACGACCTTGTCGGTGATCTCACGAAGCGAGCGCGCGACTTCCGCGCTGCGCTCCGTGCCGCGGCGCGCGCTGCTGATTGCGGCCTCGATCTTGTCGGCGGTCTCACGCGCGGCCGCGGCGCTGCGTTGCGCGAGGGAGCGGACCTCGTCGGCGACGACGGCGAACCCGGCACCGGCCTCCCCGGCCCGCGCCGCCTCCACCGCCGCGTTGAGGGCGAGAATGTTGGTCTGAAAGGCGATCTCGTCGATGTTCTTGACGATCTTTGCCACGTCGGCGCTCGCCGCCCGGATTTCCTCCATCGCCTCGCTCATCGAGCTCATGTTGCCGAGTCCGGCACCCGCGACGATGCGCGCGTCGGAGGCCAGAACCTTGGCCTTCTGCGAGTTCTCCGCCGTCGCACGGATCATGGCGGACATCTCCTCCAGTGACGTGCTGGTCTGTTCGATCGCAGCGGCCTGCTCGCTCGCGCCGCCGGCCAGCGTCTGACTGGAGATGGACACCTGTCGAGCGGCTGAGGAAGTCTGCAGGGCGCCGCGGTCAAGGTCCGCGGTAATCTCACCCAGCGCCAGGGAGATGGCCCGGATCGTCAACCAGGCCAGCATCGCGCCGCCGGCGATCGCCAACAGCGAGACAATCCCCAGCAGCCACATCGTGAGCGTGGCCGAGGACTTGCCGTGTGCCGCCGCACCAGCGCCAAGCTGGTCGTTGTAGGCCGCTTCGGCGTGCAGCGCCTTGAGCAGACGCTCGTAGTTGGGCGTCTGCACTTCCTTGAGCAGGCGCTGCGCCTCGAGCAGGCGCTTGAACTCGTCGCTGGCGCTGGGCGCGTCGAGTTCATCGAGTTGCTTGCGGGTCGCGACGACCGCTTCGTTGGCGCTGACCACGTCGGCGAACAGCCGCTGGTCAGCAGCATCAGAGATCAATGCCGATCGGTAGCGATCAAGTCCCGCGGCGACGCGCAGCTCGAGGCGCACCAGTTCGTCCTTGAGTGGCTGCTGGGTGGCCGGATCCGCCTCACCGAGACCCGCCCGCGCCACTACTTGGCCTTGCACGTCCGCGCTAATCTCGTTCAGCATCACCACGCTCGGCAGGGTGTCTTCCGCCAGTTGCGCCACGTCCGACTTCAGGCTCGCGATTCGTACCAGCGCCAGGGCGCTCAGACAGGCCAGGACCACCAGCAGGATGGCGAAGCCGACGCCGATACGACGGGTGACGGTCCAATCATTTATGTTCATACGGGCTCGAAGCCGCTGGCGGCGGCAGTCATGGAAAGGGCCGGCAGCGCCAGGCTGCCTTCGGTCGAAAGTATGTTTGGCATGTTCAGCACGACCCACACGCCGTCCGGCGTAGAGGCGACACCGAGCAGGTAGTCCGCCTGGACGGCGCCGGCGAAGTCCGGCGCCGCC
>Ga0316217_10003968_pt1 | contig 16358 bp, 12 predicted proteins | sample 1anoAmetaG_FD_203633 | JGI IMG/M metagenome (GOLD analysis project Ga0316217, IMG submission 203633) | Freshwater microbial communities from Trout Bog Lake, Wisconsin, USA - 1anoA | ecosystem: Environmental > Aquatic > Freshwater > Lake > Hypolimnion/Profundal zone | place: USA: Wisconsin...
GACCTCCTCGCGGGTCGTGGTCTCCCCGAGCGAGAGCCGGACGCTGCTCGCCGCGCGCCCCCCCCGAGCATCGCCGTGAGGACCGGCGAAGGCTCGCTCGTGCCGGCGCTGCAGGCGCTCCCGCTCGACACCGAGACCCCCTCGAGATCGAGCGCCGCCACGAGCTCTGGCCCCGCGAAGCCGGGGACCCACACGTTCGTGACGTGCGGCGCCCGCGCTCCGCTCCCGTTCACCTGCGCCCCCTTCACGCGCGACACGAGGCTCGCCTCCAGCTCGTCCCGGAGCGCGGCCAGCCCTTCGTGGCGCGAGGGCCCTGTCCGCGCGTGGCGGGCGGCCACGGCGAGCCCCGACGCGGCGACGGCGTCGACGGTCCCCGGTCGCACGCCCCGCTCCTGGGCCCCCCCGCGCAGGACCGGCGCGAGCGAGGTCCCCGGGCGAGCGAGGAGCGCCCCGATCCCCTTGGGGCCCCGCAGCTTGTGGGCCGCGAGGCTGCGGGTGTCGCCGTCGCTCTCGTCGACCGCGACCTTCCCCCACGCCTGCACGGCGTCGATGTGGAGCAGCGCGCCGTGATCGCGCGCGAGGCGGGCCGCGTCGCCGGTCGGCTGCAGGACGCCGGTCTCGTGGTTGAGGGCCTGCATCGCCACGAGCCGGACGCCCCCCTCGCCGAGCGCGCGGCGGAGATCCGCGACGTCGACCGTCCCGTCCGCGTTGACCGCGAGCCAGCGGACCCTGGCCCTCCCCTCCCGGACGAGCTCCTCGGCGACGCGCGTGACCGACGGGTGCTCGAGGCGGCTCGTGACGAGCCAGGGGGGCGCGGCCCCTGCGACGGTCAGGGGGAACGCCGAGCGGAGGGCGATGTTGTTGGCCTCCGTCCCCCCCGAGACGAGGAAGACGTCGCGCAGGTCGACCTGGGCCAGCGCCGCCACCGCCTCGCGCGCCCCCTCCACGCGAGACCGCGCGGCGCGTCCGTGCCCGTGGACGCTCGAGGGGTTGCCCCAGGCCTCGCCCGCCGCGGCGGTCATCGCAGCGACGACCTCCGGCAGCGGCGGCGTGGTCGCGTTCCAGTCGAGATAGACCCGCATCGGCCCTCAGTAGAGCACGGCCGCGGGGCCCGGAACCTGCCGGCCCGCGCTCGCTGAGCTATCCTTCAGCGTCATGAACAGGCTCTCCGGGACGCGCGCTTTCATTCTCCCCCTGGCCCTCGCGACCGCCTGCGGCGGGACGACGTTCTCCGTCGCGGGCGAGGGCGGCGTGACGACGTCGGACGGCGCGGTCGTCCCCGATGCTGGCGTGTCGCGGGACGCGACCGTCAAGGGGGACGCGTCTCGCCCTCACCGCGACGGCTCTGCGCCCGACTCCCCGCGCGCGCCGGACGCCCCCCCCTCCCTGGACGCGGTCGTCCCGCGCGACGCCTCGCACCCCGTCGACTCGACGAGGGCCGACGCCGTCCTCCCCGCGGACGGCGGGGGCGCGCACGACAGCGGTGCGCCCCACGACAGCGGGACCGCCCACGACAGCGGGACCGCCCACGACAGCGGCGGCGCGCGCGACAGCGGGACCCCGCACGACTCGGGCGTCGACTCCCCCGTCACGTCCAGCTGCCCTGGCTCCATCCCGTCCGGGGCCTGCACCGTCGTGAAGGAGACCTGCGCCTACTCCACGGCGACCTGCGTCTGCTCCAGCGGCATCCTCCCGACCACCCAGCTCCAGTGGAACTGCGTCCCGCTCGCCGCCGGCTGCCCCACTCCGGAGCCGCTGACGGGGTCGCTGTGCAGCAGCTCGGGCCTCGTGTGCGACTACGGGATGTGCCTGGGGGGGCAGCGCCTCCAGTGCGCGAGCGGCACCTGGAAGCCCGATCCCGGCGCCTGCCCGGGGTGATCAGGCCTCGCGGGGGCGTCGCTAGGTCGAGCTGGTGTCGAGGACGATGGTCGGCGCGCGCCGCGACACCGTGAGCGAGAAGGCCGCCCCCGGGAACATCTCCCCCGCCACGATCGCCCCCGAGGTGACCGTGAGGTCGCCGCCGAGGCCTCGAGCCACGCGCCGCGCGACGGCGAGCCCGACCCCGACGCCGCCGTGGGCGCGCGTCGGCGACCCGTCGACCTGGTAGAACGGCTCGAAGATCCGCTCGATGCGGTCCGGCGGGACGCCCGCGCCCGAGTCGGCGACCACGAGCTCGTAGGCCGTCTCGAGCGCGCGGACCCGCACCCCGACGCGCCCCCCCTCCGGCGTGAACTTGGCGGCGTTGTCGAGCACCTGCAGGATGGCGCGGCCGAGGCGCTCCGAGTCGCCAAAGGCGGCCAGCGGGCCGCGCGGGAGCTCCTCGCAGACGGTGACGTGGCGGTCGGCGTAGCTGTCGGCCTGCGCGGCGAGCGCCCGGCGGACGCTGTCGAGGAAGTCGTAGTCGCGGTGGAAGAAGCGCATCCGCCCCGTCTCGAGGCCGGTGACGTCGAGGAGGTTGTCGAGGACGCCGCGCAGGCGCCTCACGCAGTCGTCCATGGCGCGGAGCGCCTTCGCCTGCGGCTTGGTGAGGTCACCCAGCTCCTCGTCGATGAGCATCCGGATGTAGCCCACGATGGGGGTGAGCGGCGTCGCCAGCTCGTGGGAGATGTTCCGGTAGAACTCGGTCCGGAGGCGGTCCATGTCGCGGAGGCGCTCGTTGGCCTCGGAGAGCTCGGCGACCTTCGACTCGAGGTGCGCCACGATGCGCCCGCTCTGCATCCGGAGCCGCTCGCCGGTGGCGTCCGGCGAGACCGGGTGCCGCTCGCGGTGACCGGCCAGATACTGCCCGACCTGCCAGGCGAACCGGCGGGCGTCGATCGGCTTCTGCACGAAGCCGTCGCAGCCGACGGCGAAGCTCGTGTCGCGGTCCCCCTCGGCGGTGATGGCGATGATGGGGACGCCGCGGAGCGCCTCGTCGCTGCGGAGCCGGAGGGTGACCTCGTACCCGTCGAGGCCCGGGATGTTGAGGTCGACGAGGACCAGGTCCGGGCGCTGGCTCAGCGCGAAGCGGACCCCCTCGAGCCCGTCGGCGGCGTCGATCACCTCGTGCCCGTCGGCGGCGAGCAGCTTGCGGACGAGCAGGCGGTTGCGAGGGTCGTCTTCGATGTGGAGGATGCGGGCCATCGGATGCCGGCGGGGAACGTAGCATCCCCTTTACTTCCGCGGGAGCAGGCGACTACGTTTCTGGCCCTCCATGTCGCGTCCCCTCGCCTCTGCGCTGCTGTTTCCCGCCCTGCTCCTCCTGCCCGCCGTGGCGGTCGCCTCGAGCGCCTCGGGCTGCAACCGGCTGACCACGCCGCCCGAGCCCGAGCCGATGACCACCAGCTCCCCGACGGCCGCGGCCGCGACCCCCCCGCCGGCTGCCACCGCCACCGCCACCGCCGCCCCGGCTCCGACCCCTCCGGCCCCTGCCGCCCCGGAGGCCCCCCTCGGCATCGTCGACGTCACCGTCGGCAAGGGGGAGGCCGCCAAGGCCGGCGACAAGATCAAGGTGCACTACACCGGGACGCTCACCAACGGCACCGAGTTCGACAGCTCGCGCAAGCGCAACACCCCGTTCGAGTTCGTCCTCGGGCGCGGGAGCGTCATCAAGGGGTGGGACCAGGGGGTCGTCGGGATGAAGGTCGGCGGCAAGCGCAAGCTGACCATCCCCCCCAGCCTCGGCTACGGGGCGCGAGGCGCAGGCGGCAGCATCCCGCCGAACTCCACGCTGCTCTTCGACGTCGAGCTGGTCGAAATCGGCAAGTGAAGGTGAGGCTCCTCGCCCTCCTCGCGGCGGCGGCCCTCGTCTGTCCGGCGTGCGGCACCGCTCCGGCAAGCCCGGCCAGCCACCCGACCCCTGTCGAGCCCGCCCCCTCCGCCGACGCCTCCGTCGCGGCGCCCGCCGCCTCCGTCGCCCCCCCCTCCGAGCCGCCCAGATCGGCGGGGCTCCAGGTCGACGACGTCGCCGTCGGGACGGGCGAGGCTGCCGCCTCCGGCGATCACGTCACGGTCCACTACGTCGGGACGCTCGTCGACGGGACCGAGTTCGACAGCTCGCGCAAGCGGAGCCGCCCGTTCGACTTCATGCTCGGCCGGGGGCAGGTCATCAAGGGGTGGGACGAGGGGGTCGTCGGGATGAAGGTCGGGGGGCGCCGCAAGCTCACCATCCCCCCGTCGCTCGGCTACGGAGTGCGCGGTCAGCCCCCCGTGATCCCGCCGAACGCCACGCTCGCGTTCGACGTCGAGCTCCTCGCGGTCGAGCACGCCAGCGTCGTGGAGGCGAGCCACCCCCGCACCATCATCGCGCGCCACGTCCTCGTCGAGTACATGGGGGCGCGCAGCGCCGACGCCGCCGTCGTCCGCACGCGCGAGCAGGCGAGGGCGGTGGCGGCCGAGGTCCTCGAGCGCGCCAAGGCGGGCGACGACTTCGGGCGGCTCGCGGTCGAGTACTCCGACGAGCCCGGGGCCGGGGCGAGGGGCGGCGCGCTCGGTCGGTTCGGCCGGGGGAAGTTCGTCCCCGAGTTCGACGCCGCGGCGTTCGCGCTGAAGCCCGGGGAGGTCTCCGGCATCGTCGAGACCCCGTTCGGCTTCCACGTCATCCAGCGGCTCGAATAGCGCGCATGTCGACGGCTCCCGCCTCGTCGCCGGACGGGCCTGCCCCGGCAGAAGCCCCCACGCCTCAGGCGACCCCGGCGACCCCGTCCACCGCGAGCGCGTCGCCGTTCCCGCTCCCCGCCCGCCTCGCCTACCCGGCCGCGGTCCTGACCGGGCTGCTCTACTGGATGGCGTTCCCCGGCAAGGTGCAGCTCGGGGCCTGGCACGGGCTCCTCGCCCTGGTCGCCTTCATCCCGCTCTGGCTGGCCATGCTCGGCCAGACGCCGCGGCGCGCGCTCTGGGTCGGCGTCGTCGCCGGGGCGACCATGAACATGGCGGGCTTCACGTGGCTGCTCGACATGCTCGAGACCTTCAGCGGCTTCCCGGCGCCGCTCTGCTTCGTCTTCATGCTCCTCGTGTGCAGCTACCAGGGCGGACGCATCGGCCTCATGGGGTGGCTGTTCGCGCGCACCTCCTCCCGCGGTTGGCCGGCGGCCGTCGTCTTCGTCGCCGCTTTCGCGGTCAGCGAGCTCGTCTACCCGCTCCTCTTCCCCTGGTACTTCGCCGCCACGACCTACCAGCTCCCGGCCCTCTCGCAGACCGCCGAGCTCGGCGGCCCCATCCTCGTCGGGTCGATCCTCGTCGGGGTGAACCTCGCCCTCGCCGAGCCGCTGGTCGCGCGCCTCGAGCGCCGCGCGCTCCGCCCCCTCCGCCTCGCCGTCCCGCTCGGCGTGCTCGCCCTCGCCCTCGCCTTTGCGGCCGTCCGCATCCCCGCCGTCGACCGCGAGGCGCAGGCCGGCGACCCCCTCCACGTCGGCCTCGTGCAGGGGAACCTCGGGCTCATCGAGAAGCGCGAGGACCCGGCCGAGGGGCTCCGCCGGCACCTGCGCCTCACGAACGAGCTGAAGGCCCGGGGGGTCGAGCTCGCGGTCTGGAGCGAGTCGTCGGTCACGATGTCGTTCCCCGAGCGGGGCTACGGCATCATGATGCGCGACCTCTTCACCCGCCAGATCGGCCTCCCGGCGATCATCGGCTCGGTCCTCTTCAGCGAGGGGGGGCTGCAGCAGCAGCTCTACAACACGGCCCTCTCCATCGACGCGCGCGGCGAGGTGACGGGGCGCTACGACAAGGAGTTCCTGCTCGCGTTCGGCGAGTACCTCCCGCTCGGCGAGGCCATCCCGAAGCTCTACGAGTGGTCCCCCAACAGCGGCCATTTCACGCCCGGCACGACGGTCGACCCGCTCCCCATCACCCTCCGCGGCATCACGCACCCGGTCTCGGCGCTCATCTGCTACGAGGACATCCTCCCGTCGTTCACCAACCACGTCGCGTCGTTCGCGAAGCCCGAGCTGCTCGTGAACATGTCGAACGACGCCTGGTTCGGCGACACGGCCGAGCCGTGGGAGCACGTCGCCCTCGCGCAGATGCGGGCCATCGAGCACCGTCGCTACCTCGTCCGCAGCACCAACAGCGGGGTCTCGGCCATCGTCGACCCGGTCGGCCGCGTCATGGTCCACAGCGAAACCTTCCAGCCGCAGGCGCTCGACGCCATCGTCCACTGGCTCCACGCCGGGACGGTCTACGAGACCGTCGGCGACTCCCCCTGGATCCTGCTCACCGTGGCGCTCTTCATCGGGGCCTTCGTCGGGAGGAAGGGGCTCCCGGTCGGGGCCGCGCTGCTCGCGGCAGCCTGTAGCTCCTCGGGCGTCGTCGCGACCGGCGCGGACGCGGGCGCCCGCGAGGCGAGCGTCGCCGACCGTGCCGCCCCCTCCGAGGGGTCGACGAGCGCGCCCCCCGCCACGGGCGACGCCGGCCGCTGCCCCGCCATCTCCGGCGTCAACCTGAGCGGCGGCCCCATCTGCGCCGCGTGCGTGAGCGAGCGCTGCTGCCAGGCCGCGACCACGTGCTACGGACCCGAGGGCGACGGGGGGCTCCCGGCCTGCGCCCTCCTCGGGAACTGCCTGGCGGACTGCCTGACGAGCTTCCCGGCGAACGGCCCGGTCGACGCCGGGGAGGCGGGGTCCCCCAGCCCGCTCGACGCGGGCCAGCCCGATGGCGCCGTCCAGTGCAACGCCGCGTGCCAGGCGAGGTACGGCGGCGGTCGGGGGCCCCTGAACGCGCTCGAGTCGTGCATCGCCGCGCAGTGCGGGAACGACGCCGGCACCGGCCCCTGCGACTGAGAGGCGGCCTCGCGGCTACGACTTGGTGGCCTTCTTCAGCCGCTTGGCGTCGGCGAACATGTCGACGTTGGTGAAGACGTAGGTCGCGTCCTTGTTCTTCGACTTCCGGGCGAGCTCGCCGAGCTTCTCGATGGCCGGGTCTTCGTAGCGGCTCTTGTGCCCCGCGGGGCCGGGGAGCCGGTAGTAGGCGACCGGGCGCGTGGACATCCCCTGGGTCAGCGGGTCGCGCGCGGCCACCACGCCCGCGTCGGTCGCCAGCGCCTCGGCGTCGTCCACGTCCCACGAGGCCGGGGCCTCCCAGACCACGCGCTCGAACCGCTTCTTCACGTTGACGAGGAAGTCCTTCACGGCGACCTTGTTGGCGCGGCTCGCGGTGAACTCGGGGGGGGCGACGAAGACGGCGGTGGTCGCCTCGAGCTCCTTGCCGACCTCGACCAGGCTCTTCAGCGCGGTCTCGGTGACCTTCCCCTCGCGGAACCCCTCCTGGCCGATCTCCTTCGGGGCCAGCATCGAGAACGTGAACCCTTCGGGGGCCTCCCGCCTCCAGCGCCGGATCGTCCCGGACCCCGGGGCGGTCACGTGCGTCTCCTGGACCTCCACGAAGAGGAACTCTTTGAAGTAGCGCGTTGCCGGCACGGGGAAACCGGCGCACCCGATGGTTATCATCGCCGCCGAAAGTAGCACGGAATCCAGGGGGGGCCGAATGGGCCCGGGCGAGGCGCGCCCCGGTGGCGGTGGCGTGGCCGCTGAGCTCTAGCGCTCCCGACCGACCGACTCGTCGCTGGCCGTCGGCTGGCCGAGGATGTGCCGGGCGAGGCGCTCCCCGAGCCGCTTGCCGACCTCCCGGCTCACGTCGCGGTGGTGGAACGCGTCGGCCACCGGGGACGGGACCCCCGCCACGACGTCGCTGGCGGCGAGGTCCAGGGCGCGCACGTCCCCCGTGTCCCGCTCGCACGCCCCCCCCATTCGTCGCACCAGGCACGCCCTCGCCACGAGCCCGACCTCGGTCCCCCGGGCACGAGGCCCTTGCCGGACCGTCGCCCCTCCCGCCCCTCCGCCCGACACGCTGCCGCCGAGCGCCGCCGACGGCGCCGCGATCCCCACGCTCGCCTCGTCCGCCCGCAGCACCTCCACCTCGACCCTCGGGTACCCTCCCCCGGCCCCGAGCGCCCCCTCCCGCGCCAGCGCCTCGCGCACCCCGCTCACCACCTCGTCGGTCGCGACAGCGTCCGGCACGAGCGAGCGCACCAGGACGACCCCGAAGCGCTCCCCCCCCTCCCCGTACACGGCGTGGTACCCGCACCCCGCGACGAAGGCCGCGGCGACCACCGTCAGGCCGCGGGGCGTCATGCCACGATGATGTTCAGGATCTTCCCCGCCACGTAGACGACCTTCTTGACCGTCTTCCCCTCGAGGTGGCTCGCCACGTTCGGCGCCGCGTGGGCGGCCGCCATGGCCGTGTCCTGGGTCGCGTCGATGGCGAGCTCCACGACCCCGCGCAGCTTGCCGTTCACCTGCACGCCGATCTCGACGACGTCGTCCTTCACCAGCTCCGGGTCGAACGACGGCCACGGCTCGCAGGCGAGCGACGCTGTCCCGCCGAGCTGCTCCCAGAGCTCCTCGCCGAGGTGGGGCGCGAAGGGCGAGACGAGGAGGGCGAAGGTGCGGGCGGCGTCGCGCGGGACGGCGGGGAGGGCGCCGAGGTGCTTCACCAGGATCATCATCGTGCTGATGGCGGTGTTGAAGCGCATCCCCTCGATGTCCTCGCTCACCTTCTTCACGGTCTTGGCGACGAGGCGCCGCGTGGCCGTGTCGCCGGCCTCGTCGGCGAGGGGGCCGGTGCAGACGTTCCAGACCCGGTCGAGGAACCGCCGGGCCCCCTCGATGTTCGCGGTCTGCCACGGCTTGGTCGACTCGAGCGGCCCCATGAACATCTCGTAGACGCGCAGGGTGTCGGCGCCGTGCGACTTCACCACGTCGTCCGGGTTGACGACGTTGCCGCGCGACTTGCTCATCTTCTCGTTGTTCTCGCCGAGGATCGTCCCCTGGTGGACGAGCTTCACGAACGGCTCGGGGTCCTTCACCACGCCGAGGTCGAAGAGGACCTTGTGCCAGAACCGCGCGTACAGGAGGTGCAGGACGGCGTGCTCGGACCCGCCGACGTAGAGGTCGACCGGCATCCAGGCGGCGTACGACTCCGGGCTCCAGGGGGCCTCGTCGTTCCTCGGGTCCAGGAAGCGGAGGTAGTACCAGCAGGAGCCGGCCCACTGCGGCATCGTGTTCGTCTCGCGGGCGAACCAGCGCCCCTCCTTCTGGAAGAAGCGCCACCCGGGGACGCGGGCGAGGGGGCCCGCCGGGTCGTCGCCCGGGCGGAAGTCCTCGAGCTCGGGGAGCTTCAGCGGCAGCTCGCTCTCCTCGACCGCGATGGGCTGGTCGTAGAGCACCGTGAAGGCCGTCCCCGGCACGCGAGGGTCCCCCGCGGTGTCGACCGGGAAGTAGATGGGGATCGGCTCCCCCCAGTAGCGCTGCCGCGAGAAGACCCAGTCGCGCAGGCGGTAGGTGACGCGCGCCTGCCCCGCCTGGTTCTCGACCAGCCAGGCCGTCGTCCGCCTCCGGACCTCCTCGCTCGGCGTGCCGTCGGGGACCACGAGGCGCCCCGCTACCCCCTTCGCGACGCCGTCGTCGGTGAAGGCGGCGGCCTGCACGTCGACGGCCTTGCCCCCGGCGGGGGCCACCACCTGGACGATGGGGAGCTCGTAGGTGAGCGCGAAGGCGTGGTCGCGGTCGTCGTGGGCGGGGACGGCCATGACGGCGCCGGTGCCGTAGGTGCCGATGACGTAGTCGCCGACCCAGACGGGGATGGCGCTCCCGTTGATCGGGTTCACGGCGCGGGCGCCGGTCGGGACGCCGGTCTTGGTCCGGGTGACGTCGGAACGGTCGATGTCGGTCTTGGTGCGGGCCGCCTCGACGTACGCCGCCACGGCGTCCGTCTGCTCGGGGGTGGCCAGCGGCAGCGCCAGCGGGTGCTCGGGGGCGAGGACCACGTAGGTGGCCCCCGAGAGCGTGTCGACGCGCGTCGTGAAGACGCGGATGACGTCCCCCGGACGCCCCTCGACCTGGAACTCGACCTCGGCCCCCTCGCTGCGGCCGATCCAGTCGTGCTGCTTGGCCTTCGTATCCGGCCAGTCGAGCCCGGCGAGGTCCTCGTCGAGGCGGTCGGCGTAGGCGGTGATCTTCAGCATCCACTGGCGCAGCGGCAGGCGCTCGACCGGGAAGCCCCCGCGCTCGCTCTTGCCGTCGATGACCTCCTCGTTGGCCAGCACCGTCCCGAGCCCCGCGCACCAGTTGACCGGGATCTTGCTCTGGAAGGCGAGCCCCTTCCGGAACAGCTGCAGGAAGATCCACTGCGTCCACCGGACGTAGCCCGGGTCGGTCGTGTCGACCTCGCGCGTCCAGTCGTACGAGAAGCCGAGCATCTTCAGCTGGCGCTTGAACGTGGCGATGTTCCGCTGCGTCGTCTCGCGCGGGTGCGTCCCCGTCTGGATGGCGTACTGCTCGGCGGGGAGGCCGAAGGCGTCCCACCCCATCGGGTGCAGCACGTCGATGCCGCGCATCCGCGAGTAGCGCGCGACGATGTCGGTCGCCGTGTACCCCTCGGGGTGCCCCACGTGGAGCCCCGACCCGGACGGGTACGGGAACATGTCGAGGATGTACTTCTTGGGGCGCCCCGCGCGGCGCTCGGAGCGGAAGGTCTGCCGGTCTTCCCAGATCGCCTGCCACTTCGGCTCGATGGCGGCGGGGTCGTAGCGGGGGCGCGTCGGCTCGGGGGGCATGAGGCGCGATCTACTACAGGATGCCGGTCAGCGTCGCCGGCGGGTCGCCTCGGCGAAGAGGGGACGCTGCCCCTGCGACCCCTTCTCGATCTTGGTCGCGAGGCGGCGACGGCGCTTGCGGACGAGCTCGGGGGCCTCCCCCGTCCCCTGCTCGGTCATGGCGAGGGCGCGCTCGGGGGCCTTCACGTAGTGCTCGTAGAGCTTGGCCAGATCGAGCCGGACGGTCGGCTCATCGACCGCGGCGGCGAGCGCCTCGAAGTCGGCCATGGCCCGCGCGCGGTCCCCCCTCGCCTTCGAGATCTCGGCCCTCGCCCTGAGGGCGTGCGAGCGGGCGCCGTCGTCCGCCTCGATGACCCGCGACGCGACCCCGAAGGCCTGCTCGGCGTCCCCTGCCCTGGCCAGCGTCCGGGCCACCCCCACGAGGTCGCCGGGCGCGAGGACCGACCCCTCGAGCGGCTCGCCGTAGACGCCGACCAGCGCCACCATCGCCACGACGTCCCACGCGTTGTGCTCGACGACGCCGAGGAGCGCCCGGGCGTCCCCCGACCGGAGGAAGTGGAGGTAGCAGGCGCTCACCTCCCCGCCAGGCGTGTCGCCGACGCGCTCGAAGCCGAGCACCTCCCGCTCGATCGTCGTCAGCCGGCACTCGATGCCGCGCACCTTGTGGAGGCGGCGCGCCACGTGGACCAGGTCGAGGTGCGGGGGCTCCACGGGCCAGGCGAGCCGCGCCATGGTGAAGCGGGTGCGGAGGAGCGGAAGGTCGAACGACTTGCCGTTGAACGTGACCAGCATCGACGCGGCCCGGACCCGCTCGCCCACGCGCATGAGCATCGGCCCCTCCTCGCCCAGGTTCCGGACCAGGATCTGCTCGACGATGAGGTCGCCCCCTCCGACGTCGGTCGGGTCGGCCCAGAAGGCGAGGCCGACGAGGAACGCGACCGTCCCGGTGCCTCCGTGCAGCCCGGTCGTCTCGGTGTCGAGGTAGAGGGCGCCGCGGATCGGGCAGGCCGCCAGCGACGGATCGAGCGCCAGGAGCGAGAGGAGCGCCGGGCTCGCGTCACGGGCCGGGGCGATGGGGGCGCGGCCGGTGCGGTGGGCCGGGGAGAGGCGCAGGGTGCGGACGTGGAGGGGCCCCTCGGGCGTCTCGGTGGTCTGGAACGGGAGCTCGACGGTGTCGACGGGAGGGGGCGGGCGCGGGGCGGAGGTCCGCTCGAGGACGGCGTGGATGCGCTGCCGCAGGTCGTCCAGGGCGGCCGTGCGGGCGCCAGGCTCGGCGGGGGACGCCGGCACCACGGGGCGCGAGGCGTCGAGCCGCTGGAGCTTGCTGCGAAGAGACACGGGACTCTGGACGGTACATCTGTACAGCCCACGTGACCACCTGGAGCGGAGGGCTCCGGTCTACTCGAGCGTGGTCACGCCCCCGCTGCGCGCGGCCGCGAGCATGTCGGTCATCCCCATGGCGAGCTCGGGGAGGTCGTCGTCGGCGAACTGCCGGACCTCCCGGATCTCGAGCGCGTTCATCGGGGCCCGGGTGGGGGCCGGGACGCGGCAGAGGGCGACGATGGTGACGGCGTGGAAGCGCGGGTCGCGGTCCGGGCGGGAGTAGACGCCGACCAGCCGCTCGAGCTCGTACGACTCGACCCCCGCCTCCTCGAGCAGCTCGCGCGAGAGGGTCGTGCGGAGCGTCTCCCCCCACTCGACCGTCCCGCCTGGCAGCGCCCAGGTCCCGGTGTCGCCTCGCCGGATGAGGACCCAGCGCCCGTCCGCCGTCCTGGCCGCCGCCGCGATGCCGACCACCGGCCGCCGGAGCAGGTGCCGGGAGACCTCGTACAGGATGCCGAGCACCCCCTTCGGGAGCATCGAGAGCGGACCGCGCGCCATGCCGCCTGCCTACCACGCCCCCCCTGCTCGCCGCGCCCCCCCCTCCGCCGCGAGGCCTCATTTCCGAGCCCCGAGCGAGGGGAGCCCGGCGCCGCGCGCAGGCAGCTAGTCGTCAACGAGCGCACTCTCTGCCAGGGCGAGGTGCCGGGCTCCCCGGGCTCCCCGAGCGCCCCGAGCGCCCTTGAACCCCCCCCCGGAACCGTGCACCCTCCCGGGATGTCGCCCGTCCTCCGCACCTGCCTCGCCTCGGCCCTCCCCCTCCTCGCGGCGCTCGTCACGGGGTGCGGCCCTCGCTGGACGGTCGTCATGCAGGCCTACCCCGACCCGCTCGTCGGCGCGTCCGCCTTCTACATCGAGCCGATCCACTTCGACCCCCCGATGATCGGCCAGAAGCTCGAGGCCGAGTGGCAGGCCGAGAAGACCCCGGACCAGCGCGAGAGCTGGCGCGTCGACAAGGCGGACACGGCGACGCGCTACAGCGAGGGGCTCGCCTCCGAGGCGACGCACCTCCGCTTCCTCCCCCAGCCGGCCCCTGGCGTCTTCATCGTCCGGCCGATCGTCCCCTTCATCGAGCCCGGCTTCTACGCCTACATCTCGATGCCCACGCAGGTCCGCATGCGGGTGCAGGTCCTCTCGTCCGACGGCGCGCTCATCGACGAGATCGCGATCCAGTCCGCCATCCCCGCCTCCCTGTTCAACCCGGCCTCCGGCACCCGCCTCCGCCAGGCGGGAGAGGACCTCGGGCACGTGACCGGGCAGTACCTGTCGAAGCGGACGGGGGCGATCTAGACGTCAGGCCACCGGCTCACTCGCTTCGCGGCGCCGCGTCCAGCAGCTCGCGCACGCGCCGCACCAGGGCCTCCGGCGTGACGGGCTTGGCGAGGAAGGCCGCGCGCCCCTCGGCGACCTGGCGAGCCACCTCCTCGTCCTCGGTGTACCCCGACATGTAGAGTACCCGCATATCGGGCCTCAGCGGCGCGACCCGGTCGACGAGCTCGCGCCCCGACATGTGCGGCATCCTCACGTCGGTGAGCATCAGGTGGAGCGGCCCCGCGTGCCGCTCGCAGAGGATCAGCCCCTCGCCCGCGCTGGCCGCCACCATCACCTGATAGCCCCTGCGCCGGAGGACCTCCGCCACCAGGGCGCGCACCGGCGCCTCGTCCTCCACCACCAGCACCGTCTCGGTCCCCCCCTCGCCGACGGGCGTCGGAGCGGAGGCGCGCGGCGTCGCCCCCTCCTGCGTCGCGGGGAGGTAGACGCGGAAGGTGGAGCCGCGCCCCTCCTCGCTGTCCACCAGGACCAGCCCGCCGCTCTGCCGGACGATGCCGAACACCGTCGCGAGCCCCAGCCCCGTCCCCTTCCCCTTCTTGGTGGTGAAGAACGGCTCGAAGACACGGGCGCGGGTCTCGGCGCTCATCCCCGCGCCGGTGTCCCGCACCGACAGCAGGACGTAGCGCCCCGGCCTCGCCTCGGGGGCCCCGGCGACCTCCTCGGAGGTGAGCGCGGCGTTGCGCAGCGTCAGGGTCAGCGTGCCGCCGTCGGGCATGGCGTCCCGCGCGTTGACGACGAGGTTCATCAGGACCTGCGTCAGCTGGCCGGGATCGGCCGTCACCCGGTCCAGCGGATCCGCCACGTCGGTCACCAGCTCGATGTGCTCGCCGACGAGGCGGCGCACCAGCTTCTCCACCTCCGCCAGGGTGGTCCGGACGTCGAGGACCCGCGGATCGAGCACCTGCTTCCGGCTGAACGCCAGCAGCTGGCGGGTGAGCGCGCTGGCCCGCTCGCCGGCCCGGTGGATCTCCTCGACGTCCGCCCGCGACTCCCCCCCCACAGGCAGGCTGTCCATCAGGCCCTGGCTGTAGCCGAGGATGACCGTCAGCAGGTTGTTGAAGTCGTGGGCCACGCCTCCGGCCAGGGTCCCGATGGCCTCCATCTTCTGCGTCTGGCGGAGGTGCTCCTCGAGCCGGTGCTGCTCGGTGAGGTCGCGGATGACGGTCACCACGCCGCGGATGTGGGGGTCCTCGAGGTGGTTGGTGCGGATCGACTCCACGAAGCGGAGCTCGCCGTCGGAGGCGCGCCGCGAGGAGAACTGGTGGCGTACGGTCACGCCGGGCTGCTCCAGGCAGCGGTTCCACTCGCGCAGGTAGGCCTCGCGGTCGGTGATCATCGGCAGGTCGAGGAGCCGCTTGCCCACCAGCTCGCCCAGCGGCACGCCGGCGAGCCAGGCCGCCGCCGCGCTGGCATAGAGCACGGTCGTGTCGGCCGCGCAGAGGCTGATGACGTCGGGGCTGGTGTCGAGGATGGCCCGGAAGAGGCTCTCGCTGCGCCGCAGGGCGAGCTCCGCCGCGCGCCTCTCCGTCTGATCGACGATCAGGGTGAGGTGAAGGGGCGGCTGCAGCGCCACCGAGGCGATGAGCACCGGCACCCGGGTGCCGTCCTTGCGGAGGTACTCCTTCTCCACGGGGCGAAGCACCGAGGTGCTCTGGAGCTCGGCGGTCAGACGGCTGCTCTGCGCCGTCCACTCCGGCGGGGTGAGCAGGTCCCAGCGCAGCGCGCCGGCGTCCAGGTCGGCCCGGGTGTACTGGATCATGTCCAGAAAGGCCTGGTTGGCCTCGCGGATCTGCCCGGTCGAGTCCGACACCATCATGCCAAGGACGCCGGCTTCGCTGAGGCGCTGGAAGCGATTCTCGCTCAGCGTGAGCGCGTCGGCGGTCGCCTTCTCCGAGGTGATGTCCCGTCCGACCACCAGCCGGCGTGGCTCGGGGCCCGGGACCTCCTGGGTGCGGACCTCGATCCAGCGCACCTGGCCGTCCTTGCGGGTCATGCGTCCAGACGCCGAAGCTCGGTCCGTCCGGCAGCGTCTCGGCCTTCGCGAGCAGCCGGGTCCGGGCCTCCTCGGGGAGATCGTCGGCGATGGTCCGCTCGAGCAGCTCCTCCCGCGAATAGCCGTACAGCGCCTCTGCGGCCGGGTTGGCGTCGAGGAAGGCGAGGGTGCGCGCGTCGATGATCCAGACCGGCTGGGGGTTCTGCTCGAAGAGCAGGCGCTGCACCTCCCAGGAGAGGCCCGGTCGGGAAGCGGCGGCGGACGCCGGTGCCCCTTCTCTGCCGTGCGGTGAATCTCCCTGGTCTGTCATCTCGGCCTGCGACGGTACGACGTGGGCCCCCGCGGGCCGCTCGGACAGCCTCGCCCCCGCCGGTGCGGCCGCCATTATGCCTCAAGCGGCGCTCCGGGGGCGACTCCACCGACGCATGTGCGACACCCACCGGGGGACGGTGCGCGCTCTGCTCGACAGCCCGCCAGACCGCTTGTGACCGCCCGGCAGGGTGGTAGCCTGAACGGCAACTCCATGCGCTTTGCCCCCCTGCGGTCCGTCCTGCCCCTTTTCGCCCTCGCGCTCGCGTCGCTCGTCGGCACCGCCGCATGCGGCCGCACCGATCTCGAGGAGGACCTGGTCTTCGTCGACTCGGGGGTCGCCGACGTGACGACCGACAGCACGCCCCCCCCCGCCGAGGCCGGGCAGGATCAGGCGGTCCCGGACGTCGCGACGGATCGCCGCGTCCCCAAGGACGGCCCGGTGCGGCGCGACGTCAACCCTCCCCCCTTCGACGCCCCCTTCGACGTCGGGTTCGACGCCCCCTTCGACGCCCCGCGCGACGCCCCGCGCGACGTCGGCCACGACTCGTCGACCTGCGGCAACGGCCTCTGCGATCACGGAGAGACGTGCACCACCTGCCCGCTCGACTGCGGCTTCTGCCCGAAGTGCGGCGACGGCACCTGCAACCCCGGCGAGACCTGCTCGAGCTGCCCGCAGGACTGCGGCAGCTGCGCGACGTGCCCCGACGGCTTCTGCGACAACGGCGAGAACTGCCTCTCCTGCCCCGCCGACTG
>Ga0316217_10003970_pt1 | contig 16355 bp, 16 predicted proteins | sample 1anoAmetaG_FD_203633 | JGI IMG/M metagenome (GOLD analysis project Ga0316217, IMG submission 203633) | Freshwater microbial communities from Trout Bog Lake, Wisconsin, USA - 1anoA | ecosystem: Environmental > Aquatic > Freshwater > Lake > Hypolimnion/Profundal zone | place: USA: Wisconsin...
AGGCTGGTATTACGAACCCTACGGCGAGACCGGCAATTGGCAGCGCCCCCGCGCCAAGGACCAGCTCGAAGTGGCCGAGCAGTCGTTCACCAACCAGCAATACCGCGTGACGCTGCACGCCGCGCGCCGCGTGCTGCGCGTGTGGCCGCTGTCGGATTACGCGCCGCGCGCCGCCTACCTGATCGGCCGCTGTCTTGAAACCGAGGGCAAGGACGAGGCCGCGTTCAACGCCTATCAGAAAATCATCACGGAGTATCCCAAGAGCGGCCAGTTCAACGACGTGCTCCGGCGGCAATACGAAATCGCCAACCGCTTTCTCGGCGGCGAATGGTTCAAGTTCTGGAATCTCATCCCGCTGTATCCGTCCATGGACGAGACCGCGAAACTTTACGACAAGATCGTGGGCAACGGGCCTTACAGCGCGGTCGCCCCACACGCGCAGTTACGCATCGGCGCGGCGCGCGAAAAACAGAAAAATTACGCCGAGGCCGTGAGAGCTTACGAAACCGCCGCCGACCGCTACCACGACCAGGCGGAAATTGCGGCGGACGCGATGTATCGCGCCGGCGTCGCTTGGCAGAAACAGGCCGACACCGCCGAATATGACCAGGGGGCCGCCGCCCAGGCCATCGCCGCCTACACGGATTTCATGACCTTTTATCCCGACGATAAACGGGTGGCCGATGCGCAAACCGCCATTGTCAAACTCAAGGCCGAGCAGGTGCGCGGCAGTTTTGAAATCGCGAAGTTCTATGAAAAAGGCCACCGCTGGGCCGGGGCCATTGTTTATTACAACAGCGTGCTGCAACTGGATCCGAACTCGCCGCTGGCCGCCCAGGCCCGCCAGCGCATTGACCTTTTGAAACCCCGTTTGCAGGCCCCGTCTGAAAAATAGTTTGAAAAACAAACCGGCCATGCGCGCGTTGAAATTTTTCCTGCCCGGCCTCGCCGCCGTCCTACTCGCCGGCTGCGCCAGCTATCAGCTCGGCTCGGTCAACCACGCCGCCGCCGGCGATCAATCCATCGAGGTGGCCCCCTTCAACAACCAGACGCTGCAGCCGCGGCTGGGCGACGCCCTCACGCAATCCCTGCGCGAACGGCTCCAGACCGACGTCACCTTTCACCTGGCCACGAGCGGTCCCGGCGACATCGTCGTCACCGGCGTCATCCGCAGCTACCAGCGGGAGGGCCTCGGCTATCTGAACACAGACTCGGTGACCCCGGAAAATTACCGCGTCGGCGTGGTGGTTCACGTCACAGCGCGAGAACGCGCCTCCGGCAAGCTCCTGCTGGACAAAGATGTGAAAGGCCACACGTTTGTCCACATCGGCACGGATCTCGCCAGCGCCGAAACCCAGGCCCTGCCGCTGGTGGCCGACGACCTCGCACAAAACATCGCGGAACTGCTGACCGAGGGGGCGTGGTAATTTTTGAAACTTGGGGCCGGCCTGCGCCGTCTCCGAATTTGTAGCCAACACAAACAACAAACAAACAACATGAAAAAACACATCGCAAAAATCGCCTTGTTCGCCCTCGTCGCGTCCGCCTTGGTGGCCGTTCCCGCCGCCAGCCGGGCGCAAGACACCACCAACGCGCCGACCGCCGCCGCGCCGGCCAAGAAGCACGCCGGTCTGCCCTTCAACGGCAAGATCGCCACGCTGGACGCCACGGCGAGCACCATCACGGTCGGCTCGCTGACCATCAGCATCGCCTCCACCACCAAGATCACCAAGGATGCCAAACCGGCCACGCTGGCTGATTTTGCGGTGGGCGACGCAGTGGCTGGTGCCTACAAGAAAGACGGGGACAAGCTCACGGCGACCACGCTCCACAACGCCAAGGCGAAGAAGAAGAAAGCCGAATAATTCCCGGCCGGACGAAGTTTCCAGCAAGGCGGACGGCAACGTCCGCCTTGTTTATTTTTACTGCCGGCGCCACCAGCTCGTCATGCGCTTGGGCTGCTGGGCCGGCTCTGGCTCCTGCGACTGCTGCCGCAGCAGCAGGCTGCGGGCGGCCTCCAGCGCCATGATGAATTCATCATAGCTCAAAAACCGTTCGCCGGGATTTTTGGCGAGCGCACGGCAGAGCGCGTCGCTGGTGGCCGGCGAGATTTCCGGCACCACTTCAATGGCCGGCCGCAGCGGCGTCTGCACCTGCGCAATGACCACTTCCTCCACCGTCGGCGCATCAAACGGCACATAGCCGGTGATGGCGTGATACAGCGTCGCGCCGAGGCTATACATGTCCGACAAAAACGTTTCCGGCTCACGCTTGATTTTTTCCGGCGCGACATAATACGGCGTGCCACGCGTGAACTCCGCCCCCTCCGCCTCCGCGTCGGTTTTGCGCGAGAGGCCGAAGTCCACCAGCTTCGGTTCGTGGTCGGCGTTGAACAGAATGTTGCCCGGTTTGATGTCGCAATGCAGCATGTCGTGCTTCAGTGCCGTGTCGAGCGCGGAGGCGATTTTGATGCCGATGTCGAGCACCTGGAGTTCCGGCAGCAGGCGGAGTTTTTCAATGCGCGTGTCGAGGCTGCCCTGGTCGGCGAGTTCCATGACGAGGTAGCTTTCGCCTTCCCATTCGTCAAAGGTGTAAATGTGGATGATGTTCGTGTGGTTCAGCTTGGCGCAGGCGCAGGCCTCGCGGCGGAACATTTCCAGCGACTTCGGCTCGCTCAAAATTTCCTTCTTCATCAGCTTCACCGCCACGAACCGCTCCAGCATGGTGTCCCAGGCGCGATATACGGTGGCCATGCCGCCGGAGCCGACCTTGGCGCGCAGCTCAAACTGGCGCAGCTGCATCGGCATCATGATCGAATGCCCGCATTTCTTGCACGGTTCGGTGCCCAGCGGTGGCAGGTCGCCGGGAATGAACGTCTTGGCGTCGCATCCCGGACACGTCACCATTTTCAACGGTTTTGTGCCTTCGCTCATGTGAATGAACTCAATCTACCACGCGCCGCCAATCCGACAAGCCGGGAAAATCATTTTGACAAACCGCCGGGTATAATGTTTACTGTCAGCGTTGAAAATGAACACGACGTTCACCCAAAAGATCAAGCTGCACGCGCCGGTCAAGGGCCACATGGCCTGCTGGCAGCGCGGCTCCCGTCCTTTGGCCGTCGTGGGAACGAAATCTTGAAGCAACTATAATTTAAGAATTCTCCAAAACCCGCGATTGCCAAGGCAGTCGCGGGTTTTGTGTTTTCAACCAACAAAAAAAGGAAATGACATGAATGCCAAGAAAAATGCGGTGGCGGCCAGTTTCGCCCCCGAAACGCGCTTCGAACTGCAGCCCGTGGCGGCCGCGCCGTTCCGCGCCAACCTCGAAAACGAATTCGAGCGGCTCAAAAGCCAGCTGCTCGCCGAACGGCTCACCGCCACCGGCCGGGCGGAATTAAACGCCCCGCTCCGCCGCGCCGCCAACGAGGCCGCCGCGCTCGCGTGGGTGACGTTCTACCCGCTGCTCGTGTTTCCGGAACTGTTCGCGGAAAAAACCCGCGTCGCCCTCCGCCAGGCCGAACGCCAGGCACGCGTCTATGCCACCAGCCGTGAACTCGTCTGCGCATGAATACGCGCGCCGATAAAGTGACGGGGGACAGGTGACGAGTGACGCGAGTCGTCACTTGCCACCTGTCACCCGTCACCAATTTTTTAGGGGAACCGACTGGAGTGCGGATAGTCCGACTGTGCTGAAGTGAAAACTTGGGCGTTACCGGAAACTGTCCGCGCTCCTGAAATTTCAGATCACTTTTCCTCCACCCGCTGAATCCGCGCGCCGAGCTTCCGCAATTTCGCGTCCATCTTTTCGTAGCCGCGGTCCAGATGGTAAATGCGGTTCACCTGCGTCGTGCCTTTGGCCGCGAGGCCCGCGATGACCAGCGCTGCGCTCGCGCGCAAATCGCTCGCCATCACCGGCGCTCCGCTCAACGGCCGCCCGCCTTTCACAATCGCGCTCGGCCCTTCAATTTCAATGTCCGCGCCCAGCCGCGCCAATTCGCTGACGTGCATGAAGCGCGATTCAAAAATCCGCTCGGTGATGATGCTGATGCCCGGCGCCAGCGCCAGCAATGACATCATCTGCGCCTGCACGTCCGTTGGAAACCCGGCATACGGCAGCGTCGTGATGTCCGCCGGTTTTAATTGGCCTTTGCGCTTCACCAGCAAATCCGCGCCGCGCCGCGTGACCGCGACGTTCGCCTCGTTCAGCTTGTCCAGCACCGCGCGCAAATGCTCCGCCCGCGCGCCTTGGATCAGGACTTCGCCGTTCGTCGCGGCGGCGGCAATCGCAAAAGTCGCTGTCTCGATGCGGTCAGGAATCACCTCATGCTCCGCGCCGTGCAGTTTTTTGACGCCAGTAATGGTGATGGTCGGGCTGCCCGCGCCGGAAATCTGCGCGCCCATCGCGTTCAGAAATTTTGCCAGATCCACCACCTCCGGCTCGCACGCCGCGCTTTCGATGACCGTCACGCCGTCAGCCAGCGTCGCGGCCATCATCACGTTCGCCGTGCCCAGCACCGTCGGGCCGGCGCGGCCGCCGAGAAACATGGAATTGCCCACGAGCTTTTTCGCGGTCGCGGCCACGTAGCCACCTTCAATTTTGATTTTCGCGCCGAGCGCCGCAAACCCTTTCAGGTGCAGATTGATTGGCCGCGCGCCGATGATGCAGCCGCCGGGCAGGGAAATCCGCGCCGTCCGCAGCCGCGCCAGCAGCGGCCCGGCAATGCAAATCGAGCCGCGCATCCGGCGGACGAGTTTGTAGTCCGCGAAGCCTTTGATTTTTTTGGCGCGAACCGTGAGCGTGCCGTTTTCAAACCGCGCCGTGGCGCCGAGCGATTCCAGAATTTTCACCATGAACCGCGTGTCGCTCAAATCCGGCACGTGGCGGATGACGCATGGCTCGTCGGTGAGCAGCGCGGCGGCCAGAATGGGCAGCGCCGCGTTTTTGCTGCCGCTGATGGTGACTTCGCCGTGCAGCGGCACGCCGCCTTTGATCAAAAAACTTTCCATGTGAAATTTTGTTTTGAACCACCCAGACACCCAGTTTTGACAGAATTACAGAATGAACAAAATTGAAAACTGCATTCAAAAAATCTCTGTTGACTCTGTCTCAACTCCGGGTCGGTGCGTTAAATTATTTTTGCGGCGATTAAAATTCGGGCACGCTGACTGTAATCTTCCTTCACCGCTTCGACAATCCACTTTTGATTTTCAAAGATTGTCCGGATGGCACCGGCCTGGCCATCGCCGAATTCCACCATGATTTTGCCGTCCGGTTTCAGGAACGGCTTCGCCTCGGCGGCGAGCTGGCGATAAAAATCCAGTCCGTCCACGCCGCCGTCGAGCGCGGCGCGCGGATCGAAATCGCGGACTTCCGGCTCCAGCGTCTCAATTTCGGCGGACGCGATGTAGGGCGGATTGCTGATGATCAAATCAAATTCCCATTGTCGGAGGGACGCGTTCCACGAGTCCCCAATTCTTGTTCCGGCGTTTGAATCAGGGACTCGTGGAACGCGTCCCTCCGATTGAAAGGCGGCAAAGCCATCGCTCAACAAAAATTCAATCCGTTCCGCGACCTGGTTTTGCGCGGCGTTTTGCTTTGCCAGCGCGAGCGCGTCCGGCGACACGTCGAGCGCGATGATTTGGGCCGCCGGACATTTCGCCGCGAGCGCAATGGCGATGCAGCCGGTGCCGGTGCCAAAATCAAGAACCGTGACGCGTGACGCGTGACGCGTGACGAGAAAGTTCCAACCCGCCTCCGCGAGCAGTTCCGTTTCCGGGCGCGGCACGAGCGCGTGGCGGCTGACGGTGATTTCATGGCCGCAAAACGAAGTGGCGCCGGTGATGTGCTGGAGCGGCTCGCGGGTGGCGCGGCGTTTGACGAGTGCGCGCAGGCCATCCGTTTCCACGGCGGTGAGCACGCGGTCGAAATTGAGATACAACTTCATGCGCGGCAGTTGGAGCTGGTGCGCAAGGAGGAGTTCGGCGTGCAGGCGCGGCGACCCGACATTTTTTTTGCCGAGGAAATCCGCGCTTTTCTGGATCGCTTCAAGAACGGTCACGCGGGGAATCTAAAGCAGAATCGGCCCGGGCAAAACTATTTTGGGCAACGGCCGGCATCGGGCGCGTCCGGGCAAACAGGCCGAGATAATAAATGACGTAGTAGCCGGCGATGAGGCCGAAGAGAAAAAAAGTCAACGGGCTTTGCATCAGGGCCGGATGCCGGGAGCTGGTTTCCAGCTCGCGCAAACTCCAGAACCGCCAAGCCAGCCGGCCGATGAACAGCAGCGAAAGCGCAATGCCGATGAAGGTGTTGGGCGTGTAAAAATGGCCTTCGTCCGTCGTTTCAAACCGCGTGAGCCGCAGGCCGAAGCGGCCGAGGCCCGCGCCCAGCGCCAGCCCGCCGGCGAGGCCGAGCAACAGACGCGGATTGGAGAATGAGGTGACCAGCAACCCTGCGCTGACCACAGTGAAAATCACGATGGAAAAGAGCTTGCGGCGGCGGCGCACCAATTGCCGGCCGATGTTGCGGCGCACGCGGCGGTAGAGGCTCCAGACAACAACGCCACCGAGCAGGATCGGGATGGCGGGCGATGTCATGCGCGGAGGCTAATCGGAGTTTTTGGCTTGTCGAGCGGAATTAGTTTTTGGCGGTGGAAGGGCATTTTTATTTTCCCGCCACGCCTTTGAGATACGCAAAAATCAGTGCCGGCAAATCCTTGCTGTAACCGCCTTCAAGCAGGCTGAACAGCGGCACGTTCAACGCCCGCAGCGTCTGGCCGAGCCAGTAAAAATCCTCCGGCAGCAACGTGCCGTCGGCCAGCGGGTCGCGGACGTAGGCGTCGAAACCGGCGGACACGGCGACGAGATCGGGCCGGAAAACCCGCAGGTCGTCCAGCGCGTGCGCGAGCTTGGCGCGGTAGGTGAGCCGCGGCGTGCCGGCACCGACGGGATAGTTGAAACAGTTGCGGCCGCGATTTTCCGCGCCGGTGTCGGGATACCCCGGAAACTGATGGACGGAGAAAAATTCAATGCCCGGCTGGTTCAGCAGAATGTCCTCCGTGCCGTTGCCGTGGTGAACGTCGAAATCCAAAACCGCCACGCGCTGCGCGCCGGTGGCCGTCGCTTCGAGCGCGGCGATGGCAATGTTGTTGAGGTAGCAGAAGCCCATGGATTTTTCGCGCAGCGCGTGGTGGCCGGGCGGGCGCATGAGGCTGAACACGGCTTCGCCATTGCGCGCGGCGCGCAGCGCGGCGAGCGCGGCGGCCACGGAGGCGCGGGCGAACGCGCCGATATTTTCGTGGAACGGCGTGTCCTCGTCGAAATCCTCCGGCACGGCGAGCCGCGCGAGCACTGCCGGCGTGTGGGCGCGGAGAATGATTTCGTCCGCAACCATCTCGCTGGGCGCGACCCAGGTGATCGGCAGTTCCGTCTGGCTTTTCAAAAAGGCCGTCGTCGCCGCCACGCGCCGGGGATGTTCCGCGTGCCCGGCGCGCTGATAGCCGGTGCAGCGTTCATCGGTGATGACTTTCATGGCGGAATTAAAGCACGGATAGGCGCGGATGAACACGGATTTTATGCAACATGAAAACGGGTTTGCAACCGCCGACCATTCCGTTACGCTCGCAAAAATCAATTTATGAATAAAAATATTTACGCCACCGCCGCTCTGCTCGGCGCGCTCGTCTGCAATGCGGCAGCGTGGGACTACGAAGGCCATCACGCCGTCAACACCCTCGCGCTGGCCGCGCTGCCGACGAATTTCCCCGCGTTCGCCCTCACGCCGGAAGCGCGAACGCGCATCGCGTTTCTCGCTGGCGAGGCCGACCGCTGGCGCAATGTCACCAGCACCCGCGATGGCACCGGTCTCGCGCTCGGCCACGCCAGCGGCACCGACCACTATCTCGACATGGAGGATTTGAAACTTTACGGATTGACCCCGGCCACGCTGCCGCCGCTGCGCTATGATTTTGTGGCGGACATTGTGAAAGCCCGCGCCGCGCACCCGGATATTTTTCCGGCGATTGACCCGGCCAAAGATTCCGACCACACGCGCGAGTTGAGCGGTTTCCTGCCGTGGGCGATCACGGAGAATTACGAAAAATTGCAGTCCGGCTTCAGCACGCTCGCCGCACTGGAAAAAGCCGGCGGCACGCCGGCGGAAATTGCCAACGCCAAGCAGAACATCATTTACGTCATGGGCGTGATGGGCCATTTCGTCGGCGACGCCAGCCAGCCGCTGCACACCACGATGTATCACCACGGCTGGACGACCAACAACAACCCCAACCACTACACCACCTCGTTCAAGTTCCATTCATGGATTGACGGCGGCTTCTTCAACCAGACCGGCGGCATTGATGAGCCGAAGCTGGCGGGGAAAATTCATCCGGCCGGTAAAATTTCCACCGCAGACGATCCGAACGGAATTTTCAAGACGGCGGTGGATTTCATCGTGGCCGCCAACCAGCTCGTGGAACCGCTTTACATTTTGGATCGCGACGGCAAGTTGTCGAACAAGGGCGATCGCGGTGCCGAAGGCCGCGCGTTCCTTGAAGGCCAGCTCGTGAAAAGCGGGCAACTGCTCGGCGACCTTTGGCTGACGGCGTGGCTCACCGCGCCTGAAGACACTTTTCTCGAACGCGAACTGGAAAAACGCGCCGCGGCGGCGGCGGAAAAATCCGGCGCGGACAAGAAATGAATTCCGCCACGGCCTCGCGCCTCGCGGCGGCGGCGGGCTTGCTCGCCGTGGCGCTCGGCGCGTTCGGCGCGCACGGCTTGAAAGCTTTGCTCGCGCAAAATGGCACGGCGGCGATTTGGGAAAAAGCCGTGTTCTATCATTTCATCCACGCGGTGATGCTGTTCATTTTGGCGGAAAGAAAATCGCTGCCCGCGTTCGCGTGGTGGAGTTTTGCCGCCGGCATTCTGTTTTTCTCCGGCTCACTTTATCTCCTCGCAGTAACCAATGTTCATTGGCTCGGCGCGGTGACGCCGGTGGGCGGCGTCAGTTTCATCGCGGGCTGGGCGGCGCTTTTGCTCCAGCCTTCGCGTTCATAAACTTTCTTGGACGGTGCCACCAGAAAGTTTTCCACCCGGCCGTGTTTTTCAAATCCGCTGAAAAAGATAATGTCGGATTGTGTGCGGTTATTTCCGGCTGGTTGGTTAAGCTGTTCAGTCATGAACATACTCATCGAAAACGCCGAGAGCCTGGAATATCTCACCAGCGGCAACCTGTGGACGAAAAATGCGGCGGAAGGAAAAGATTTCACCGCCACCGGGGCCGCCGTCGCCGTGGCGAAACGAGAGCTGATCGGCCGGTTCAACATCGTCGCCTACATCCATCAAACCAAGCAGTTCATTAATTTGAATCACGGCCGCGGGCGCGGCGCGGAAAGCGGAAAAACCGAAGCCGCAGTCGGGTGAATCGGTAGCTAGCCTGGTGGCCGTGCGGTGGCCACACCCGTTCCAAACCGGCCGTAGCGCAGCGCCAGCGTCGGCAGCACGAGCAGATTCAACAGCGTCGAAGTCACCAGTCCGCCCAAAATCACCACCGCCATCGGGCCTTCGATTTCGCGGCCCGCCTCGCCGCTGCCGAGCGCCAGCGGCAGCAGACCGAGCGCGGTGACGAGCGCGGTCATCAAAATTGGAATCAGCCGTTCCGTCGCGCCGCGCAACGCGGTCTCCGCGCCCCACGGCAATTTTTCCTCGTTCACCAGATGCTCGAAGTGCGAGATCATCATGATGGAATTCCGCATCGTGATGCCGAACAGCGTCACAAAACCGACGAGCGTGCCGAGCGACAGCGAGCCGCGCCCTTCGCCAAAATAGCCGACGAGGAAAATCGCCAGCACGCCGCCGACCAGGGCGAATGGCACGTTGGCCAGCACCAGCAGCAGATGGCTGGCTTTGCGAAAAACCATTGCCAGCAGCAAAACAATTCCCGCCGTCGCCACGAGCGAATGCAGCAGCAATTCGCGCTGCGCCTGCGCCTGCTGCTGCGCCGCGCCGCTGAATTCGACATACACACCCGCCGGAAATTTCACCTTCGCATCAATCGTGCTTTTCGCCTCGGCGACAAATGACGCCACGTCGCGCCCGGCGGGATTGCAAGTGATCGTTTGCCGCCGCCGCGCGCCGTCGTGCAGGATGGCGTAGCGCCCGGTCGCCAGCGAAACGTCCGCCAATTCGCGCAGCGGCATCTGCGCTCCCTGTGAGTTACCAATCAACAATTCACCGACCGCTTCCGGCTGCTGCCGCGCCGACGGTTCAAGAATCACCGTCACGTCGAAAACTTTTTCGCCTTCGTAAATCTGCGCGGCCACTTCGCCTTCGTAAGCGGTTTGCACGGCTTCGAGCACTTCGACCGGGCGAAAGCCAAATTGCGTGAGCCGCTCCGGCCGCAGTTTCACCGCGATGCGCGGCGCGCCCGGCGGCGCGGAAATCTGCACATCCGCCGCGCCCGGAACTTTCGCCAGCGCCGCCGAAACTTCCTGCGCCTTCGCGTCGAGCACATCGAGGTCGTCGCCAAAAATGTTCAGCACCACCTGCGCCGTTTCGCCGGCGATGGTTTCGCCGATGCGGTCGCCGAGAAAAGTCAGCACTTCGCTCTGCACGCCGGGATATTTCGCGAGCAAGTCGCGGATTTCGTCCTGCACTTTTTCCTGGTCTTCGCCCGCCGTCGGTTTCAGCTCGACGTGCATTTCGCCGCGATGCGGTCCCCAAGTATCTTCGCCGCCTTGCGCGCGGCCAATCTGCTCCTCGACGCTTTGCACCTGCGGAATCTGCAGCAGCTCCGCTGAAATTTTTTCGCCCAGCCGCCGCATTTCCGTCAGCGAGGTGCCGGGGGCCATCGTGAGTTGGACGACAAAATGGCCTTCGCGAAAATCCGGCAAAAATTCGCCGCCGAAAAACGGCAGTGTCGCCAGCGCGCTGATGAACAAGATCAGCGACACGGTAATAATCGTCTTCGGCGCGCGGCTGATTTTCTCCAGCAGGCGGCGGTGAATTTTTTTCAGCCATTGCAAATAATTCGGTTCCGCGTGCGGCTTCATTCGCGAGAGCAGCGCGTAGCACAGCGCCGGCGTCACTGTCAGCGCCACGATGAGCGACGCGAGGTTGGCGAGGATGAACGTCACGCCGAGCGGCGCGAAAAACCGGCCCTGCAAACCGGACATCGTCAGCACCGGCACGAACACCATCGCGACGACGAACGTGGCATAAACCACCGCGCTCCGCACTTCAAGCGAAGCATCCAGCACGACGTTGAACAGCGGACGCGGCGCGGCGCTCACAATGTTTTCGCGCAGCCGGCGCAGAATATTTTCCACCGCGATGATGGCGTCGTCCACCACCACGCCGATGACGGCGGCGAGTCCGCCGAGCGTCATGGTGTTCAGCGTCGCGCCGAAATGGTCGAGCACGATGACGGCGGTGAGCAGCGACAGCGGAATGGCCGTGAACGAAATCAGCGCTGTCCGCCAGTCGAGCAGGAAAATGAACAGCACCACGCCGACGAGCGCCGCGCCGAGCAGCAGCGAATTTTTCAAATTGTGAATCGCGATCTCGATGAATGTCGCCGGCCGGTGCAGGCCAGGAACGTAGTCAATTCCCGCTGCCGCGAATGCAGGTTTCATTTCCGCCAGCGCGGTCTCGACGCCGAGCGTCGCGTCCATCGTGTTCGCGCCGTATTGACTAGCGGTGGTCATCAAAATGCCCAGCTTGCCGTTGATAAGCGCGTCACCAAATTTCGGCTCGCCGGCGATGGCGACCTCCGCCACGTCGCGCAGCCGCACGCTGCGGCCGTCGCGCTGCGACACCACGACTTCGCCAAGCTGCGCCGCCGTGAGCGACTGGCCTTCGGTCTGGAGCACGAGCCGTTGCGCGTCGGTTTCGATGAAGCCCGCGCCGCGCACACCGGTCGCCGAGCGCGCGGCGTTCAAAACGTCCGAGACGGAAATTTGAAACGCCTGCAGCCGCTCCGGTTTCACTTGAATTTGCAACTGCCGCACTTCGCCGCCGAAAACTTTCACCGCCGCGATGCCGGAAACGGAAAGCAGTTTTGGCCGCACTGTCCAGTCGGCGAAAGTGCGCAGTTCCATCGGCGACAATTTTTCCGAAGTCAGGCCGAACTTGAGCAAATCCATCGTGGACGACGTGAGCGGCTCCATCGTTGGCGGTGTCACGCCCGCCGGCAGATTGCCGCCAACCTGCGCGAGCCGCTCCGCGATCATCTGCCGCGCGCGGTAAATTTCCGTGCCTTCCTTGAACACCGCCGTGACGACTGACAGGCCCTGGATGCTTTCCGAGCGCACCGAGTCGAGGTCGCCCGCGCCACTCAACGCGTTTTCCACCGGCCGCGTCACGAGCGACTCCACCTGTTCCGGCGCGAGGCCCGGCGCCTCGGTCTGCACCGTCACCTGCGGCTGCACGAAATCGGGAAACACGTCGAGCTTCGCATTTTTCGCGACGAAGACGCCGTAAATAATCAAGCTCACCGCCAGCGTGATGACCACGCCGCGCGAGCCGAGGGAAAGTTCAACGAGTCGTCGGAGCATGATTTAATCGCGTTGGCCCGCATTAAAACCGCCGCCGCTCAATTCGGCGGAAAGCAGCGTCTGCGCGCCGGCGACCACGACGCGGTTGGTCGCCGACAATTCAGCGGAGAAAAATCCGCCGGCCACCGCGCGGTCGAGCGGAACTTCGCGGCGTGAAAAATTATTTTCGCCCGTCTGCACAAAAATCCAGCCCTTGCCGTCATGCCGCAAAATCGCGGTGGCCGGAATCACCACGCCGCCGACCGGTGCTTCGCCGGATTTGATGAACGCCGTCACCGCCTCGCCCGGAATAAGGCGATCAGCCGTGTTCGGTTTGTCGTTCAAAAACAACAGACCCTGCTGCTGCGTCTGCGCGTCCATCACCGGCAGCGCGCCGAAAAAACTCGCCGTGACCGGCAGTTCCCGCTTCGCCAGCGGCACGATGCGCGCCGCTTGCGGCTCTGTCAAACGCGTGCCTGCCGGCAGATCAATACGGATCAAGCTGCCGCCTTCAGCCAGTTGTTCCAAAACCGAATTTTCTTTTCGGGTGCCCGGCGGCACGACAATTTCGCCGGTCATTTCCGCAATTTTTTTTCCCCAGCCATTCTCGATTTTCAAACGGGCCACCATAACCGCCGCGAAGTTTTGCCGGTAAATCGCCTCGGCGTCCTGAAACGCACGCTCCGAGATATTGTTGTCCTTTTTCAACTGCTTGGCGCGTTCGAGTTCCTGATGCGACGTGTCAAACGTCATTTCGGCCCGGTAAAATTCCATCAGCAAATCCCGCAGCGGCGCGGTGTCGAGCGCACGGCCAAACGCTTTGATCTCCGGCTGCCATTCGGTCGCGGCCGGACTGGCCACTTCGAGGCCGATCCGCTTTTGCGTTTCCGCGTTGAGCGTCAAAACCGTTTCGCCGTTGGTGCCTTGTGTGATTTTAACCGCCTCGGTTTTGGCTTCTGTTGCCGCCTCCGCTTTCGCGTCGGTTTTCGCATCGGGTTCAGCCGGGCGGACGGCAACCGCGCTGGCGAGTAGCGCCGTGAGCAAAACAAATTGAGGGATCATTTTCATGGCTGGGATTTTGCGGGCAAAAATTTAAGGGCGTCGAAATCGTCCGCCGGACGCTGCAATGCGTCTTCGAGCGCGCCGATGGCGGACTGCAACTGCGCTTCGCTGTCGAGTTGGGCAAGCCGAACGGAGTTCAGTTCCATTTCCGCGTTGAGCAAATCCAGTTGCTCGGCGGCACCGGCCTTGACTTGCGCCGCGACGGATTTTTGCTGCCGCGCCGCCATGTCGAGCAGCGCGCTGCCGGTTTTCAATTGCGAGCGCGCCGCGCCGAGTCCGGCCACCGCGCGGTCAATCGCGCCGATGACCTGCGACTGAAGCTGGAGAAATTTCGCCGCCGCCAGTTCGCGCCGGGCTTTGGACTCGGCAATCGGTCCTTGATTTTGATTCAACACCGGCAGTTCAACCGTGAAACCGAGCGTCCATTTGTTGTCACCCTGGTCAAATTGATAGCCGGGATTGAGATGCAAATCCGGATACTGTTTTGCGATTTCCAGTTTCAGATTTTCTTCCGCTGCCGCGTAGTCCGCCAGCGCCGCGCGGATGTCCGCACGTCCGAGCAAGGCGGCGCGGCGCGCATCGGCGGAATTTAGCTTTTCCAAGTGGGACACAGAAAAATCCGTTTCAAATTGAATTCCATCCAGCGCCGCGAGCGGAAGTCCAAGTGCTTGCGCCAGCCGCGAACGCGCGTCGGCTAGCTTGGATTGCGCGCCGGAAAGTTCGAGCTGCGTCTTGTTCAAGGCCATCTGCGCCGGCACGAGTTCGGAGCGGGCGATGGCCCCGGCATCAAAGCGTTGCGACAGCCGCCGGTAAATTTCATTTTGCGTCGCGAATTGTTTTTGCAACAGCGCGGCGTGTTTTTGCGCGGCGGAAAAATCCAGCAGCGCGGCGCGCACACCACTGCGGATTTGCCACGCGGTGGAAACATAATCCCACCGCGCCGACTCGGAAATTTTCTCCGCCTCGGCGATGCGTTTGCCGCGTTTGCCCGCCGTTTCGATGGGCAGATCCACCGAGCCAAACGGCATCCACGGCGTGACGCCGGCCGTGGTGGAATTAAAGCCCGGCCCGGCGGTGACGGTGGGATTTGGGCGGCCACCGGCGGTTTTCACGCCGGCTTCGGCCACGCGCCATTGCGCGCGGGCCACCGCGAGGTCGGGATGAAAATAAAACGCCGCGAGCGTCAGCGAATTCAAATCCCATTTCGCCGGCGGCCAGTTTTTCCGTTCGTCGCCGGAATTTTGTTCGGCGAATTTTTTCAGCCCCGCTTCATCGAGCCGGCGCGCGTCGAGTTGGGCGGCGGATTTTTCCGGCGTGAGCGGCTTGGATTCAAAGTGCGCGCAGCCGGTCAGCAGACAGGCGATGAAAATGGTCGGCCAGGGTTTCACAAAATCTTTTCTCCAGACGCGAGCGGCAGCCGGACGGTGACAGTCGTCCGGTTTTCCGCCGACGCGATGCGGATGTCGCCATGATGCGCGGTGACTATCCATTGGGCAATGCTCAAGCCGAGACCGCAGCCGTCCACGGCGGAATTGTGCGCCGGATCACCGCGAAAAAACCGCTCGAACACGCGCGCCAGAATTTCGGGCGGAATGTTTTTGCCGGTGTTGGAAATTTTCAGCTCGGCCTCCGCGCCGTCGCGGCGCAGGGAAAACTCCACCGCGCCGCCGGAGTGATTGTATTTGACGGCGTTGTCCGCGAGGTTCAGCAAAAGCTGGCGCAACCGGTGTTTGTCGCCAGAAATGAAAAGTTTTTCACACGCGGCAAGACGCACCGAAATGTTCGCCGGCTTGGCGAGAATCTGCGCGTCGTCAAAAACATCGCGGACGATTTCCTCTAATGCCAGCGGCGCGGATTTGAGTTCGATCTGCCCGGCGTCGGCCTTGGTGAGCAGCGTAAGACCGTCCACGATTTTGGTGAGCCGCTGGATTTCGTCGAGCTGGCCGAGAATTTTTTCGCGCTGCGTGGACGGCAATGCTTCGTTATTCAAATCCGTTTCCAGTTCTCCGTGGAGAACGGTCAGTGGCGTCTTGAGTTCATGCGAGGCGTGCAGCGTGAATTCGCGGATGCGTTGAAACGAGCCGTCCAGCCGTGCGGTCATGGCATTGAAAACTTCGGTGAGGCGGTCCAGTTCGTCACCGTTGCCGGAGCGGGAAATTTTTTGAGTCAGATTGCCTTCGTGAATTTTTTCAGCCGCCGTCGTGAGCGCGGCCACCGGCGCAAAGGCCCGGCGCGTCAGCCACCAGCCGCCCAGCAGGCCGACAACAATCGCCGAGCCGCCGTAAATAAAAATGATTTGCGTGATGTCCACCCCGGCATCGTCGTCAATCGTCGCCCGGTGGTGGTGCGCGATTTTTGCCCGCGTTTCCAGCACTAGTTCGGAATACATCGCGATGCCGATGACCAGCAGCGACAAGGAAAATATAACGGCATACCAAAGCGTGAGGCGCGTGCGGATGGTCATGCCGCCTCCTTCAGCACATAGCCGATGCCGCGCACGGTGTGCAATAATTTCGGCTCGAAACCGTCGTCAATTTTTTCGCGCAGACGTCGGACATAAACATCCACGAGGTTCGTGCCGGGATCGAAATCGTAGTCCCAGACTTTTTCAATGATGCTCATACGGCCGCAAATCCGGCCGGCGTTGCGCAGCAAATATTCTAGCAAGCGATACTCGCGCACGGTGAGTTCGATTTTTGTTCCGCCGCGTTCGGCCTCGTGCGAAACAGTGTCGAGCGCGAGGTCGGCGAGGCGCAGCACG
>Ga0316217_10003972_pt1 | contig 16354 bp, 13 predicted proteins | sample 1anoAmetaG_FD_203633 | JGI IMG/M metagenome (GOLD analysis project Ga0316217, IMG submission 203633) | Freshwater microbial communities from Trout Bog Lake, Wisconsin, USA - 1anoA | ecosystem: Environmental > Aquatic > Freshwater > Lake > Hypolimnion/Profundal zone | place: USA: Wisconsin...
GTCCGCGTCCAGCTGCTGCGCCGGCAACGCCGGCAGCGACTCCCGGTTCAACTTGAAAATCAGCCCGTGCGGCGAGAGATGCGGATACATCCACTCCAGCGGGAAACTTTCTTCCACATAAAACTCGCAGTTCGTGTTGTGCTCGAAAATATTTTTGACCAGCAACGCGTTGATACCCATCACCGCCACCTGGCCGCTGACCTGCGTCCGGCCATCCACGACGTGCACATCCTCGCCCGGCTTGAGCTGGCGCGGCCCGTTCGGAAATTCCTCGTCATGCTTCATGCGCCGCCGCACGTCCTCCGTGTATTCCGTGAACGCGTTTTGCACCTCATTCGTCGTCGGCAGATAAATCCGGCGGCCATACATCGAACGCAGATAATCCACATACCGGCTGTCGGCAAGCGCATTCTGCGTGAGCGTGTAAAACGGCTTGCCCTGCGGGTGCGATTCGCACAACGCCGTCACCAGTCCGCGGCCCGGGTCCGTGCCGCCAAAATAAATGCTCCCCGCCGGGATGGACTGGATAATGCCTTCGCCAAAAGCCAGCGGATATTTCGTTCCGCCCGTGGCAAACGCCTCGAACGCCGTCTGCACCTCGATGAGCGTCTGCCATATCACCGAACTGACAGCGGGATCATTGGCCGAACCTGGATACTGGCTCGACCGCAGCCGGAGCCGAGCATACATGTTCGTCACGCCCCACCAGTCGCCCTGCGTGGCGCACTCGAAATAACCCCAGATGGCGGGCGACACGGACAGATTAAACTCCTGGGCCAGTTGCCGCGCCTGCTGCTCCTTGGCCGCGCTGAACGCCAGCAGTTGCGGGGGAAAATGGTTGTCCGCCGCGCGGCAAACCGGCCGCGCCAAAACCAGCGAGAGAACAAGGAAAATTGATTTCATTTGTGTTATTCGGTTAAAAGGCGGTGCCATTCACGATTTGCTCGGGAGATATTTTTTGATGAAAAGGAGGTAGCCCAGAAACGGCAGCATGGAAAACGCCACCAGCCAGTTCATGCAGTTTCCCGGGAGCAGGCCGGACTTTTGGATCTGCTCAATCTGCGCCGGGGGATAGCCCATCAGTTGATACATTTCCAGCAGGTCATGCCGCGCAAACGTCAGGAGGCTGGACGCCATGAACACAATCATCGCAATTAAAATCAGCCACCAGCCCAGCGGCTTGAGGTGATACAACAGCCAGGCGGCATAACCCCAAAGCGCGGCGATGGCCAGACAGAACAGCGTGCCCGGCACGCCCGTGAGAAACATGCCAAAAAACGGCATCACGCCATGACATGCAAGTGGCATCAGCATCATCATCGGCACGGAGAACAACAGCCACAGGCAAAATCCCAGCACCGGCAACGGACAGGCATCGGTCCAGCGCGGAACGGGATCGCGCGCTTCGCAGGTGGCCTTCACATGCCGGCTGTAATAAAAAAAGGTCCAGATCGTCGGCAACACGATGAAAAAAATACCGAAGAACAGGAACATGACGACCATCACCGCGCCGATGGCTCCCGGCGGCAACGCATGATTTTGGTCGGGCGTTCCGCTGGCGGACAGCTTCGCCATGATTTTCGGCAGGATGAACGCCATGGCCATGAGCGTGATGATTCCCACGCCGAGCCAGCTCCAGGAAAAAATTAGCAGCAACGCCCGGGCCCAGCGCCGGAATTGGATGGAGCCGATGCCCAGCCAGATCAGCGCCACCGCCAAAATACCATAGACGGCTATGGCCGGCAGAATGGCGGAAAAATTCGCCGTCCCGGCAGGGCGGGCCGCCGCAGTCGCCTGACCGAGCAGCGCTACGAGGACAAACAGTCCGGCCAGACAGCCCAGCAAAATCGTCAGCACGCCGAAGACCAGCAGACCGGTCGAGCGATCTTTGTAAGGCGGCGCGGAAGTTTCAACCGGAACAGTTTCAGGAAGGGATTCGGTCATAAGCGAAAAATCAGTTGCCGGGTTCACCCCCGGCGCGCAGGGGCGGCCGGCGGGCACCAAATCGGCAGACACAGCTGGCAGGAAATTTTTTGCAAACGCCCAGATTCATGGTTTGGTTTTCCCGTTTAGCCGAATTCTGTTGGTGAATATAAACGCTAGGGAGCGTTTTCCCGCCTGTCAACATTTTTACTTATGAGTCATCCCTCCGCGCGGCACGGCTGATGTCTCATCCAGCCGACACCGATTGGCCGCTGCCGGACCGCGCCGGTTTCGCATCCGTTGGCAGAAGGTTGAAAGGAATTTTTGCCGGTCGTTTTTCCACTTCGTTTCCGGGTTCCTTTGTTGTTAAACTTTCCCCATGTCTGCTGAACAACAACCGAAGCCCGACGAAAAAGATTTAAGCGCCCTGCGCGCCGCGAATGCTGCTAGTCCCGAACGCAAAACTTTGGATGACCGCGCGAAGATGACCGAGCTGGAACGCATCCGCCACTCCTGCGCCCACGTCATGGCCACCGCCATTTTGCGGCTCTGGCCCGAAGCGCAATTCGCCGCCGGGCCGCCGGTGGAGAACGGATTTTATTACGACGTGGATTTGCAACACCGCATCTCGCCGGAGGATTTTGAGAAGATCGAGGCGGAGATGAAAAAGGAGATCAAGGCAAACCATCCGTTCGAGAAAATCATCGTCACCCGCGAACAGGCCATCGCCGATTCGCAGAGCGGACGGCTCGGCGGCCTAGCCGAGCGCCCCGGCAACGTGAGCAAATTCAAGCTCGGCAATCTCGAAGCCATTCCCGCCGGCGAACCGATTTCCTATTTCAAGAACGGCGACTTCATTGACCTGTGCGCCGGGCCGCACGTGATGCGCACCGGCAACATCGGCGCGTTCAAGCTCACCAGCGTGGCCGCCGCTTACTACAAGGGCGACGAGAAAGGCCCGCAGCTCCAGCGCATCTACGGCACGGCGTTCAAGAACAAGACCGCGCTCGACGAGTATTTCAAGATGATCGAGGAAGCCAAACGCCGCGACCATCGCAAGATCGGCGCGGAGATGGGGCTGTTCGCGATTGACACGGAATTTGTCGGGCCGGGCATGCCGCTGTGGCTGCCCAAGGGCACGGTGCTCGTCGAGGAACTGGAGAAGCTGGCCAAGGAAACCGAATTCGCCGCCGGCTATGTCCGTGTCCGCACGCCGCATCTGGCCAAGGAGAAAATGTATAAGACTTCCGGCCACTTGCCGTATTACGCGGAGAGCATGTTTCCGAAAATGGAAATGGATGAACACCGCGCCGACCGCAAGGAAATCGAAGCCCGCATCGCCGAACTGGAGAAACAACTGGCTGACTACGCCAAGCAAAACGTCAAATGAAATACGACGACCTAGAATTCAAAATCCCGAAACAGGGTCAGGACTACGATGAGTGTTCCTCCTTTGTGATCAAAGCTATTGAAGAGATCATGAAGGCGGCAATTGATTCTGGAAGGAACAAAATAATCATCAACACCAACCTCAAATTGGGTCTTCCGATGGAAAACATCAACAAGATTGCTGGCCCTTTTGTTGAGGCTTGGGCTGTTGAGACTTTCCAATTTGTTCTGGAGGACAAGAACAACAAATATGCGTTGATCAATGTTGAGGCGAAGGAACGCCTTTACATGGCTGACGTGATTCTCCAATTCAAAAAGACTCGGAAAGAGGGAATGGGCGTTACAGCTGAAGTGGACGTCAAGGCTACCGCCGAAGATATTGAGTCGAGCGGAAAATCTCCGAACATCACTTCTTTCAAGCGGATTCGAACCGCCTACGTTGAAGACCCCGACTATATTTTTGTCATTTTGTCGCTTAAGCACAAAGTTTACTCCACAAAAAATGCAGCGATGGGATTGATGGATGGTGTCATGGAGGTGGTCGCTTACAATGCCTATGATTTGAAATATCTCTCTGCCTCGGACATCAGCTACAATCCCGCTCTAGGCAGCGGCCAGCTTCAGGTGCGAGACATCCATTATGTCACGCTGACGAAACGCAACACTTGGGAATTTTGTCAACTGCTAGACCGCAAGTATATCAATTCCAAGAAGGGATTTGAGGCTTGGCTGGAACTCGCCAAAGCAAACGAATGGATCAAGAGCGATGAATAGCATTGAAATACGCACAGGCGACGCATTGGAGATGCTCAAAGGCGTCGAGTCAGAGTCCATTGATCTCATCATTGCTGACCCGCCGTATAATTTGGGCAAAGACTATGGAAACAACCACGACATCCGAGGTTTTGAGGAATATTTGGACTTTTCAAAAGCTTGGTTGAAAGAAAGCCACCGCGTTTTGGCAAATCATGGAACAATCTATGTTTTCATGGGTTTCCGGTTTATCTCCTACCTCTATGATATTCTGGATCGTGATTTGGGGATGTTTTTTAACAGTTGGATTACTTGGCACTACACGCAAGGCATGGGACGCACCAAAGGCTTTTCTCCACGGCATGACGATATCCTGATGTTTACGAAAACAGAGGGGTTTTGTTTCAATTTAGACTCGGTAAGAATTCCTCAAAAATATTATCGTCAGCGAAACAATATGGCTGGCGCAAACCCCGGCGATGTTTGGACGTTTTCTCACGTTCACTACTCGAACCCGGAACGTGAGGATCATCCAACGCAAAAACCGGAGGCTCTGATTGCTCGAATGGTGTCAGCGTCTTCAAACGAGGGCGATCTTATTCTCGACCCGTTTTGCGGATGTGGCACGACAGCTCGCGTGTGCCAAGCACTCAATCGGCGCTGTTTGGGTATCGAACTCAATCCTGAATTTGTCGTTCAAACGCAAAAGCGACTTCAAAAACCATTTGATGGATTTGATTCGATTGATCCAAGAATGAACAGAACACCCCGCGATTTGCCGACTTGCACAACCGTCGAGCCAGTTCAGCGACAGGCATTGCTTTTACAAGATAAACCCGCAAGCGAAGAACAATCCAAATTGATGCCGACACATTTGCGCCGAGCTTCAGCCAAAAAAACTACGCGCGTTTCCTACAAATGAATTTATGATGACCAACGAAGAATTTGTTGCCGTTGAAGCCGCCGTCAAAGCCGGCGTTGCGCCGCAGCCCGTGGCGGTCGCGTTCAACGAGTTGTCCGCGTTGCGTGCGGAATTGAAAAAACTGGGCGAGCCGGAGAGTTATTACCTCAAGGCGATGAACTGTCCGCATCATCACCGCATCTTTGCGGCGGAACCGCACAGTTACCGCGATTTGCCGTTGCGCCTCGCGGAATACGGCACTTGCTATCGTTACGAGCAGAGCGGCGAGTTGTTTGGCCTCATGCGCGTGCGTTCGCTCAACATGAACGACGCCCACATCTATTGCACCGAGGAACAGTTCGCCGACGAGTTCCGCGCCGTGAACGACATGTATCTGAAGTATTTCAAAATCTTCGGCCTCGAAAAATATCAGATGCGCTTCAGCACGCACTCAGCGGAAGGGCTCGGCAAGAAATACGTCAACGAACCGGAGTTGTGGAAGAAGACCGAGGACATGGTGCGCAAGGTGTTGATCGAATCCGGCATCAACTACGTGGAGGTCGCCAACGAGGCGGCGTTCTACGGGCCGAAGATTGACGTGCAGGTTTGGAGCGCCATCGGCCGCGAATTCACCATCGCCACCAACCAGGTAGACTTCGCTGTGCCCGCCAAGTTCGGCCTCACCTACCGCGACAAGGACAACTCCAACAAGACGCCGTTGTGCATCCATCGCGCGCCGCTCGGCACGCATGAGCGGTTCATCGGCTTCCTCATCGAGCATTACGCGGGCAACTTCCCGCTCTGGCTCGCGCCGGATCAGGTGCGCGTCATCACGCTCAACGACGACGCGGCTTTGATTGAGTATGCGAAGGGCATCGTGACGGAACTGCGCGCGAACATGGTGCGCGTGGAAGCCGACTTCAGTGCCACGCCGTTTAAAGCGAAGATTGCCGATGCAGAGAAAACCCGCGTTCACACGATGCTGGTCATCGGCGGTCGCGACATGGAAGCCGGACAAGTTTCCGTGCGTTTGCACCACGGTGGCCCGCAAGGCGCGAAGCCGAAGGCGGAGGTCGTGGCGGATATTCTGGCGAGCATCAGGGAGCGAAGGGCGTGAAACAAATCGTATGGGTGAATTCAAATTTTCCTGCCCGCATTGCGACCAGCATATTTTGGTGGGCGATGGTTACGCGGGCGTTCAAATCAACTGCCCGTCTTGCCAGAAATTAATCGTTGTGCCAGCAACGACGCCAGCGGAACACCCGGCCTTCAATCCGTCGCCCGCAAAAAAATTCGGCTGGCGAACGGCCTTGATTATTTCCGCCGCCGTTATTATTTGCGCCAGTTTTGGAATTGGCGGCTGGTATGTTTATTCCCGCCACAAAGTCGCAAGGGAAAATGCGGATGTGCAGGTTCCCACGCCGACCGCCGCGACCGCCGCCGGAGCGCAGGAAATTTTGGCGAAGGTGCAGCAGGCTTACACGAATTTGACGAGCCTCACCGTGACGGGAACTTCCACCGGCGTCATGGACATTTCCGGCGTCACCGCCGACGACCTGAACCCGAACCAGTCCACCGCCGATAAAAATGCAACGCTCAAAGCAGCGCAAGTCGCCAAGTCGGTGACGAACCTGACGGAAGTTTCCATCAAACTGGCGCGGCCGGATTTATACCAGATTGAAGGTGTTTCAAAAATGGCGGTCGGCCAGATTGCCGGTTTCAATTTCACCATCGCCGTCTGGACGGCGGGCGGAACCAATTTTGCGTTGCTGGGGAAAAATTTTACAACCGCTGAAAACCGGCGGGAGGCTCTCTTGAAGACTGCGGCGATGGGCAAACTGGCGTCGGCGATTCCGCAGCTTTTCTTTGACGAGGCGAACGCTTGGGCGGGAACCAAAAACTGGGGGCCGGCGGAAGATGAATCATTGGACGGGCAAAATTGTTATACGCTCACGGCAAAAGTTATGGGGCAAAAATTAAAAATCTGGGTGAGCAAAACCAGCTGCCTGATTTTGCAGTCGCAAATCACCATCGGCGGCGCACTCAGCGATTTGGACATCAACGACGCTTTTGACACGCCCGACATGAAGGCCAATTACACGTTGGCGCAGCTTGAAGAGATGAAAACGCAGACGAAGCTGAAGTCGGCAATGATGCCGAAAATTCGCGGCACCATCACCGAGACCTACGACAACATACAGACGAACGAGAATCTCACTGCCGCCGATTTTGTTTACGCAGTGCCGCGTGGTGTCCGGCTGAACCTGACGCCGTTAAACTTCGGTTCCAACTACGTGATTTCGGCGGACATGACCGCGCCTGGCGCAGCACCGGCCAAACGTCGGAACGAATAACGAGGCGGAAATCTTGACCGCCATCCGTTTCCGGCAGGCGTCATTTCGTTTCACACCACGAAAAAATAAAATTCATGCAGTGGGCCGTTTCAAAATTCCATTGAGACGGCCCGTTTTGCTGGTAAAATTTTCCGGCTGGAATTTTCCGGCGAATAAATGGATGCCATTGAAAGTTTAATTCCCGAAGACAGCGGTGCCGCCCCGGCGCTGGAGCCGATGGCCATGGTCGCGCTGGACGCGGGCCGGATGCTCATGGAAGCCGGCGCGAGCGCCAACGGCGTGGACGAGATCGTGGCCAAGGTCGCCCGCGGCCTGGGCGCGGAGCGCGTGGATTTGCGCATCGGCTACGCGTCGCTGGCCGTCACCATCGGCATCGGCGCAAACGGCATCACGCGGATGCGCGAGGTCGGCCATCTGGGTGTGAACCAGCGGCTGGACCAGGAATTGTGGCATCTCGCGGCCCGCGTCGCGCGCGGCGAACTCACGACCGAACAGACGCGCGCGGAACTCACGCGGCTCGCGAAAAAAACGCCGCGCCATTCCGCGTGGGTCATGGCGGTGGCGGTGGGGCTGGCGTGCGCGGCCTTCGGCCGACTGCTCAAGGTGGACTGGTTGGGCACCGGGCCGGTATTTCTCGCCGCCGGTCTCGGCCAGTTGATCCGGCGCGAATTGCTCACGCGCCATGTCAACGTGTTCATCTGTGCGACCCTCGTTTCCTTTTTAAGCTCGTTACTGGGCGGCCTGGGCGCGCACTGGGCGCAGAGCACTACGATCACCACGGCGATGATCGCCTCGATTTTGCTGCTGGTTCCCGGGGTCCCGTCCGTCAACGCGCAGAGCGACATTCTGGAAGGCCATCCCACGCTCGGCAGCGCGCGGGCGGTGACGGTGGCGGTCATTTTAATTTTCGTGGCTGCCGGCCTCTGGCTCGGCCAGGTGCTGCTCTCACAACTGGGGATTCCAACATGACGCTGTCTTTTCTCCTGCATCAAACGGTTTGTGGCGCGATTGCCGCCGCCGGGTTTGGCGTGCTGTTCAACATCAGTTTTCGCTCGCTGCCGTGGTGCGCGGTCAGCGGTGCACTGGCGCTGGCGGTGCGCACGGGCTGCTTGGACGGACTGCACTGGAATCTGGAGGCGGCCTCCTTCGCCGCCGCGCTCACGGTGGGCGCCGCCGTGCAGGTGCTGCGGGCGCGCACGGACATTTCGCAAAACGCGCTGGACGTGGTCGGCTGCATCCCGATGGTGCCCGGCAGCTTTGCGGCGAAGGCCATTCTCGGCATGTTCGCGCTCACCTCGACCGGCACGGCGGACGCCTCCGAAACGCTCATCACCGCCGTGCAATATGCCTTGCGCGTGACGTTCACCATCGGCGCCATCGGCACCGGTCTGGCCATTCCCACGCTGCTGCTGCGCGTGCGGGTGACCCGGTGAAAAAAAGGTGCAAAATCCGCAAAGTAAAATAGAATGCCACCGAACCTTTCGGTAAAACTGCAAATCAAAAATTGAATTTATGGGACGCCAATGGCTGCATGCCAAACGGCTGGTGGCCGGCCTGAAAAAAGGCCGGACGACCGGCAAACTTGTTCGCGAAATTTCCGTCGCCGCCAAGATGGGCGGCGCGGATCCCGCGATGAACGCCCGCCTTTTCACCGCCGTTGAAAAAGCGAAAAAGGAGAGCGTCACGAAGGACGCCATCCAGCGCGCCATCAACAAGGGCGCGGGCATCGGCGGTGAAAAGCTCGTCATGGAGCACGTCGTGTATGAAGGCCGCGCGCCGCACAACGTGCCCGTCATTGTCGAGGTTTACACCGACAACGTGAACCGCACCGCGCCGGAAATCCGCGTGCTGTTCAAAAAGGGCCAGCTGGCCACCACCGGCAGCAACAAGTTTTTGTTCGACCACGTCGGCCTTGTCGAGGCGCATCATCCCGACGCGGCCATTGACCGTGAGGTCGCCGCCATCGAGGCTGGCGCAAATGAAGTTGAAGTGCTGTCACACGAACAGAACGACGATATTCCCAAAGAAGCGGCGGGCGCAAAATTCATCTGCGAACGCACCGAAGTCGCGAATGTTTCCAAATGGCTTTCCGCGAACGGCTGGACGGTGGTCACCAGCGAAATCGGCTACGTCCCGAAGCAGTTTCCCGAACTCACCGAGGCGCAGCACTCCGAAGTCGGCGAATTTTTGCAGACACTCGACGACCACGACGATGTCCACCGGGTTTGGGCGGCGGTGAAGTAATCCCTTTCCCCAAAAAACCGGTAAGAAAACCAACCGCAAGGCCGCGCGGTGGCGGGCCTTTCCCAGGCGGCATTCAACCAGGCGGCATTCAAATGGCGGAACTGCGGAATGGTTTCCAGCGGGAGCACAATCCCACGAACAGCCGGGTAAAGCGCGGAAACGGCGGGGCGGGGCAATAATCGGCCAAGCCATCAAGGAGTTGACAATAGTGTTGCGGGAATGTAATGTTGGCTTATTCGGGTAGCAGCACGTTTCTTCAGCGGGGTTCCCCACCCCCACCTCCTTGGCGTCTGCTGCCCGGATTTTTTTACTGCCAGTTCGGGTTCGGAATTCCCAAAGCAAAACTTGACGTAAGGGGAAACTTTTTTTATTGTCAACTTCCCCTTCGCGGGGGTGTAGCTCAATTGGTTAGAGCGCTGCCCTGTCACGGCAGAGGTTACGGGTTCGAGCCCCGCCACTCCCGCCATTTTTCATTGGCGTTTGCCGCCGGCTGGCGGTTCGCTGGCGGTCATTTTTCTACAGCTTCCGCTTTTTGTTTCGCGACAAAATCCTTGTAGGCCTGTTTCACATCGTAACCCTGCGCGGTGAGATATGTCTCGATCCGGATTTTGTATTTTTTGAAGAAAGCGGATTTTTCCGTCATCGCGCCCGCATCCATCGCCTCCTCGCGCGCGGTCTTAAGATTTTTTAGGATGAATGTTTTTTGCCCGTCCATCAGGCCAGGAAAAATTTCGCCGTAAGCGTTGAAGGTGATCTTTACCTTGTTGATCGTCAGCGTGTCCTTGACCGCTTCAATTTGGTCCGGCGACAACACCGCTGCCAGATCGGAAATAAATTTTTTATGCGGCGGCTGGAGCGACGCATACACGCCGTCAATCTTGGCCAGCGCTGCGTCCGCATTCGTTTCATTCTGTTTGCCGCGCGCCTGGTTGAACTGATTCCAGAGTGGTTTGATCTGGGCGTCATTGTCCGCGTGCCACGCGTTCAACGCCTCCAGGTGGGCGGAAAGAATTTCGCGCACCTTCGCCTCCTTGACCGCGTCGTTCAGGCTCAACGCCGTCAGGATTGGCTGGAGGTGTTTCTCCAGCGCCGCCTTTTCACGGTTCGCCGCCCCGCCCGATGGTGCCGTCAAAACGTCGTTCGTCGGTGCCGGAATGGCAATCGAATCACCCGCCAGAACCACCGCGAGCAATGGGTAATAAAAACATGTCTTCATAAGCAGAGGGATATTCGTTGGCTAAATCAAGTCAAGGCCCAAGTGCGGCACTGCGGCGCGTGGCCCAAGTGATTTTCAATTTGTCGTGCCACCGTTTTCCCGCCGCTGCTCCAGTTCCACGTGAATCTGCGGCTCCAAGAGTTCGAATTTCTTGTAAAACAAGACCGGGATGATCGCCAGCGCAAAGCCGAGCACTGGCAGCCAGATGAAACTGATTTCAATTCCGCGCAGGGAGGTCGCGCTCTGGGCCGCTTTGGCAACGTAGCCGTGCGCGTCCAAAATCCACGCGGGCACGGCGCTGCCCAATCCGGCACCGGCCTTCAAACAAAACGCCGCGCCGATGGCCGTCAGAAATCCCGCCGCGCGAATGCCGGTTTTCCATTCACCGTAATCCACGCTGTCGGACAAAACGGAGAACGGCATCGCCATCGCCATGCCGCTGGCGAGGAAACCAAAAATCCAGCCGGCCATGATCCACGACACCGACAAATTATTTTGCATCCCAAGATAAACGATCAACTGGCCCACAACCATGCCGAGCAATCCAAAAATCCAGACGTTGCGCTTGGAAGTCCAGCGGCAGAAAAACGGCATCAGAAACGCCGTGACCAACGAGATGAAATCCAGCGCGAACGCCGTTGGGATGAGGTCTTTGCGGTGCAGTGTGTATTCAAAGAAATACGGCGCCACGCTGACGCGGGCGATGAAGGCGATCCAGAAAAAGAAGCTGCTGACAAAGATGATGATCCACGGCCAGTTACCTTTGATGGCGCGCAGGCTGTCCGAGATCGGCAAAGATTGTTTTTTTTGGTGGGCGACTTCCTCCAAGTTTCGGAATGCAAACAGAAACAATAAGACCGTTCCCGTGGCGTAGATCGGCATGACGATCATGAAGCCTTTCCGGTCGTCGCCCTGGCCGAAATATTGCACCAGCTTCAGCGCGGTCAGGTTCACCAACAAAACGCCGAGCTTGGAACCAAACATCCGGAACGATGTCAGCGTCACGCGTTCGCGCGGGTCGGGAGTCAGGGCCGATAAAATGGAGGTGACCGGCGTGTTGATGCCCGTGTAAAGCACACTACACACAATATAAGTCAGCGCGGCATAAATGACTTTGCCCGTATGGCCCAAATTCGGCGTTAAAAAAGTCAGCACACCGAACACCGCGAATGGGAGGCACAGCCACAAAAACCAGGGACGGCTTTTGCCCCATTTGCTGTGCGTTTTGTCAAAGATGACGCCCCAGATCGGCGCATCAATCGCATCCGTAAAACGGGCGAGCAACATGATGTTCCCGGCAATCGCCACCGGCAGGCCATAAACGTCCGTGTAAAAATAAAGCAGATAGTTCGAGACGACACAAAACACGAGTTGCCCCGCCGTGTCGCTTGCCGCGTAGCTGAAGCGCTTGGTGTAGGAAGTTTTGGTCATGAACGAACGGGCAGCTTACGGCCGTTTTTCAAATACAGCGGAATCTTCTCCAAAGGCGCGGCGGCGGTGATGGTCTGGCCGCCGTTAAATTTTTTGCCGGTCCACGCGTCCATCCAGGTCGCGCCGGCGGGCAGATAAACTTTTCGCTTCGTCACGCCGGAGTTCAGCACCGGTGCGACCAGTAAATCCGGACCAAAAAGAAATTGGTCATCCACATTTTGCGCGGCAGCGTCGTTAGGAAAATCGAAGAACAGCGGGCGCATCGGCGGGGTGCCTTTGGTGCTGGCGAGCTTCATCTGCGCCATGATGTATGGCCGCAACCGTTCGCGCAGGAACAGTAGTTCACGGATGATGCCGTAAGCCTTGTCACCGAAACTCCAAATTTCATTCGGCCCGCCGCGCGTCGGATCGCTGGTTTCCGGATGCGCGAGCGAGCTGTTGCGCCAGCCGTGCAGCCGGAACAGCGGGCAGAACACGCCGTATTGAAACCAGCGCACAATGAGTTCCTGAAAATACGGCGTGTCCACTTCGCCGCCGAAAAAGCCGCCGATGTCCGTCGTCCACCACGGAATGCCGCTCATGGCGATGTTCAGCCCGGCACGAACCTGTTGCTGCAAATCGTCCCATGTCGAATGGATGTCGCCCGACCAGATCGCCGCGCCATAACGCTGGCTGCCCGCGAAGCCGGCGCGGCCGAGCGTGATGATTTCCTTTTCGCCCGCCGATTTCATTCCGTCGAAAAACGCCTGCTGCTGCATCATTGGATAAAGGCAGCCCACTTCGAGGCCGTTGCCGGCGTGGTAACGGACGTTGTCGTGGTCGTAAGCCACCATCTCCGGCTCGATGGCGTCGAGCCACCAGACTTTGATGCCGTGGCGGAAATAATTTTCGCGCACCTTGCGCCATAAAAATTCTCGGGCTTCAGGATGCGTCGTGTCCAGCAAGCCGGAAATGACCGTGTGATTCGCGTTCGAGTCGGTGAACTTGATGAAGCTGTTCAATCCGCGCTCGGTGCGAACAAGCAAATTTTTCTTTTCCAGTTCGGAGAAATTTTCGCTGTCGGGATTCACTGTCGGCCAGACGGACACCATGACCTGGATGCCAAGCGATTTTAGTTCTTCCACCATCGCAGCCGGATTCGGCCAGCAGGTCGGGTCGAATTTCCAGTCGCCCATCTTCGTCCAGTTGAAATAATCAATCACGATGACGGACATCGGCAGGCCGCGACGCTTGTGTTCGCGCGCGACGGCGAGCAATTCGTCTTGCGTTTTGTAGCGCAGCTTGCATTGCCAGAAACCGGCGGCGAATTCCGGCAGCACCGGCGCGTGGCCGGTCAAATCGGCGTAACGCTCCATGATGCCCGCGTAGCCGTCGCCGGTCGTGACGACGTAATCAATCAGCCGGGACGCGTCGGCCACCCAGCGCGTCTGCGTGCGGCCCAGCTCCACGCGGCCCATGCCGGGATTGTGCCAGAGCAAACCGTAGCCGCGGCTCGACACGAGGAACGGAATCGAGATCTGGGAATTGCGATGCGTGAGTTCGAGGATGCAACCTTTCTGGTCCAGCAAGCCATGCCGCCGCTGGCCGAGACCGTAAATGCGTTCATCATCAAACGCCGTGAAGCTCGCCTCGCAATGAAACAAATCGCCACCGACCGACTTAAAAGTGCGCGACGGTGGATAATTGGTGCGCGCAAAAATTTCCTCGCACAACGGCTCGCTGCAGCCCGATTTAAAAAAACGCACCCGACCGGATTTTGCGTCAACCGTCGCCGTGAGTTTTCCGTTCACCAGCGTGGCCACATTCCTGGTGATTTTAATTTTTTTCGGAGATTTTTTCGGCGCGAGCAGGCTCCAATCGCGGCACGGCATTTCCCTCAGCGTCGTCGCCCGCACGCGAAAGCTGTCCTGCCCCCACGCTTCAACCCAGAGGGTTTGTTCCTTCCAGCGCCAGATCAAACGGCCAGCGGCACTTTCAAATGGTGAAATGGTTGGGTTCATTTTCAAATGGTTGCGGCCAGGTCAGCCAGGCCATGCCGTGTCAGCACGTCGTTCACTCTCACCGGCCGACCGCGTTGGGTGGATTCTTCCATCGCCTCCAGCAGCGCAATGGTAATGACGCCTTCACGGACATCGGGCTGGGGCGTTTCACCATTGGAAATGCACCGGGCAAAGTATTCGATGTAATTCTGATATTCACCGGCATGGTGGCTGTTGCCTGCAAAGCGGAAATAATAATCTTCCTGCCCTTCAAAAGCTTCGATGACCGATTGCTCGCCAATTTTCCACGCGTAGCGCAGTTCATGATAATCGGCCTGGCTCGCGCCGTTGGCGCAGCGGAGAATGCACGTCATGCCGCTGTCGCGCTGCGCGGGAACCGTCGGCCCGGAATAAGCGCCGCTGACCCGCGCAATTTTGCCAGCCGCGGATTTCAGAATGAAATGAAACGTGTCGTCATTTTTCAAGCCGCCCGCGCGGCCGTTCGCGCTCAAGCTGGCGTAGCCCATCACCTCCGCGATGTCCGGCAGATACCAGCGCACAAGATCGGCCGGATGACTCAACGCGCCAAAAAGCCATTTGAAAGCCGCCTGCTTCGCCCACGGCTTTTTCAAAAACCAGCGGTGATCGGCGTGATACGCGGCTTCGATGGTGTTCAACTCGCCCAATGCGCCCGTCTGAAAGTGACCGCGTTGCCGGCTGAACGGCGCGAAGAACCGCGTGCTTTGACCGACCATGACGCATTTGCCGCGCTGCTTTTGCGCGTCCAGAATTTCCCGGGCGCGTGACAGATTATCGAGAAACGGCTTGGTGCAGATGACGTGTTTACCTGCCTGCAAAGCTTTGATGATGTGCTCGGCGTGCAAATGGTCAGGCGTGTAAATGCCAATGGCATCAATCGTCGCATCTTGTAGCAGCCCCTCGTAGTCGGTTGTGAATTCACGCAAGCCAAACTCCGCACACCGCTGGCGGCAGAGCTGTTCGTTCATATCGCACAGCCGGGCCACCTCCCACAACGGACTGTGAACACCGGCGGAAATAATGCTGCGGCCTTCGCCCAGTCCGAGAACTCCGAGTCTGAATTTTCGCATAGGTCTGAAATCAATAGTCACCAACCAGTTCCAGAATTTTTTCAGCTTCACGCTCGTCCTTGAATTGGATGAGCAGGTAAACGCCTTTGCGCCCGATGGCGTCGAGCAATGGCAGCACCTCATCCGGCTCGACGTTGACCACCTGCACGGATTTTCCGGCGGCGAGAATGCGCCGATACAATTCATGCCAGCGTTTGTGCCCGCCGGTTTCAATGCCGGCTTGCGGCGTCCACTCAATCGCGTCCAGCGGCTCAATCGCCAGCAGCGAATCGAGATGCCCCAGCGCCTGCGTGCCGTCGAGATGATACAGCGAATGGTCCAGCCATGCGCATTGCGCGGTCAAAGCGGGAACGACAAACCGTTTATACATCCGGGGCGAAAACATGGCCGAGGCGTCGCACTGCAACTTGGCCACCTTGCCCGGTCCCCAAATATAAAACGCGCCGAATGCGGAACTGCCGTCCTCCAGCTTGATCAAATCATAAATGCGCTGATATGCCGCGAACCAAACTTCGTTGATCTCGGCGATTTTTTGCTCGACCCATTCCGGCCGCTCCACCATGTCCAGGCACAAAGTTTGGGCACCGCGCAACGACGACAACACATCCATGTTTTCAATCAAGTCCGGGCAGCCCACGATATATTTGCCGTGTGCGCGCGCGACGCAGGCACGGATGACGTTTTCACTGATTTGCCACCACGGATTGTTTTCGTCAAAACGCAGCGGCGGCAGTTGTTCCGGCGCGGCTTCCGATTCGATGCACGGATGAAACCAGACTGTGTCCTCGGCGAACCCGGGCTGGGAACCGAGAAACATGGCGAGCGAACCCGGGCCGAGATCCGTGGTCGCTGTCGGCAAAACATCCAGCGGGAAGATCGCGCGCGACAGGCGATAATGATTTTCCGCTGCGCGAAACGCGGCATTGCAATAGCGTTCTTCCAGCCGGGCCGGCCGGGCCGGGGGCAGAACATTCTCGTGAAGGCAGCGGCCGGCTTCCGGCGCGCCCCACATGCCGATCAGCAAGCCCTCGCGGCTCCACCACTGCATGAACCGC
>Ga0316217_10003973_pt1 | contig 16351 bp, 27 predicted proteins | sample 1anoAmetaG_FD_203633 | JGI IMG/M metagenome (GOLD analysis project Ga0316217, IMG submission 203633) | Freshwater microbial communities from Trout Bog Lake, Wisconsin, USA - 1anoA | ecosystem: Environmental > Aquatic > Freshwater > Lake > Hypolimnion/Profundal zone | place: USA: Wisconsin...
TCAATACTTCGTTCAGGGGTTGGCCCAACCCTCGAATAAATTTCTTCAAAATTTTATCTTTAATCGATCAATATATTTTTAAGTGGTTGGTTCTAACTCTAAATACTATTTTAAATTTGTCTCCAACCAATTCGTTCTTAGTTTTCATTTTTTTAGCTTAATATAGCATATCATTTCCTCTTAACTCACTTCCTTTTTACTTACTATTCTTTTTATTCATTTCTCCCAATATATATTCCTCGGAATTATCTCCATCTTTACATTAATTTCTATATACATTTTCCTCTTATTCTTGGTTCTTATAAGCATTATTATTCTGTTTTATGCTGATAATAAGTATAAGTATTAATTACAGTATGTCACATACATAAGTGAAATAAGTAATCTGCAAAATACTCCAAGGTATCGTTAAAAGGTACCAGGCTGACAAATTCTAACCTTACCTCCTCAAAATATCCTGCAATCATGACATCCAGATCTTCATTACTGATATTTTTTAAGCTCAGAATCAGCTCAGAATAATAGCTGCTGACATCAAAGAAATACTTGAGGCTATGGCCAAAGATAGCCAACTCCTGGAAATTTTCGGCAATTCTCTTCTGAAACTTTGGCTTGAGTTTGAGATCATTGACCATTTCTCACTCAAAGATAGGCTTCATGAGAACTAGCTAGACAACTACCCCAATTCTGAAAAAGAACAGTTAGAATTTTTGAAACAAATTGACAAGAAATATGCGAATTCATACTCTGAAGGTGATGAAAAATTACTCTTAAATACAATCTCACAGAAACCTGTTTATTAATCTTTGAAGAAGATCCTAAAACAGAGCCCATCTGCCCTTTTGATTAGCAAAATAGGCAAAAGTTCAGTGCTTAAGAGTTCCAACTTGAAACCGACGCAACTCATAGGGCTGAGACTGCTAAAGAATATTAACGACAGGATAGCTGCTTGCGAAAAGAACACTGAAAAAGAGATATGCAGTCAGCTCAAGGAGATGTTTGACCGGATATTGTAGAGTACTGATGATATTGAGAAGTAGTTGGTGGAGAAAGACTTCAAAGAGGTCATTTTCAACTTGCTTCACATTGATATCACTAAGCATGTCTGCACAGTTCTCAACAAGACCAACGATTGCCTCAAAATCAGCTTCAATAATTTTAAAAAATTCTATTCCTTGACCAACTACCTTTCTAAGCTTGACCCCAAATAAGACAAAGACAGGTTACTGGATCAAGTCTTGAGAATTCTAGAGGACACATAGACCCTATGGTACTGGCCCTGTCTCGACGGGAGGCCTTTGATCACCTTTTTGAGAAACTACTGTATTAGAGATAAGCAGAAAATGCAGGGCTTGATTGAGCTTCTTAACAAGTATCCTCCCAAGCTCAAGCAAAAAATCTATAACTTGAAAAAAAGGCAGTTTATTCAATAGGCGTTCTAATAGATTCCTGAATAAAACCAGAAAGGGAACTTTGTGAATCTCTTGCTGAATCTGTGCAAACTTCAAGAGATCAATTTAGAAGAGATGCTGGATAATGGCTCTTCCTGCTTCTAGATGGCCCAAGATGCTGGAATCCCAATAAAAAAGCTCCAAGAGATGATGATACCCGACATTGAAACCAATATGAATGTGTTTTATGTTTTGGACGCAGATCGGCGCAAGAAGGAACAGATCTAATTGTGCAAATAGGACGTCGCTGAGTTACTGGAAAAGATCACTAACAGCTACAACTACTAAAAGGGGGAACTTAGTTTCCAGGAGTACCATCTTTCGTACCAAATCACCAACTAAACCATCTTTGCCCACTACAAGACAGCTCTTACCAACAAGGTTTGCAGAGGCTACCTGATGTTCAATTTACTTGAACTCGGCCCAAAGTTGAAGTAGGGGTCATGGATCATCGTGAGTCTAAAAGGGGAGAGATTCACACTCACTCAAGACGAAAGTGAAGAAATCGGTGAGAGGTTCTTTTAGTTGAAGAAAAAGTAGGAGGAGCGTAAGTTTAATATTAAGATCAGGATTCTGGAAGAGAGTGTGGAGATAAATACGGACAGTTTGGAAGTGAAGCTCTATTCTACGACCAAGCAAGAAGCTTCCAGAATCAAGCTACAGTATGGCTACTTAGTCTTCATCCCTTCCTACAAAACCAACATCTAACAACAAATGGAGGGCTAAATCCTCGAAAATCCCATCAGTAGCGCAGATGGATGGCAAAAGGGCGCAACTGATTTGATTGGAGAGTAGAAATAGGAAAAGATTTAAAATCGAGTGGAGAGATTCAAATACTTGGCACTGTTCAAGGAGTACTTTGAAGAGGTTGCCGATTTCACTAAAACCGAAGACAACCACATCTAAGCGCACAGCCTCAAGGCAGTCAAGTATTTTTAGAACTGGATCAAAACATAATGCTACTAGCTTATCAGCAAGAATTTGCTGTCTTCCAATGTATCCATGCCTGCTGACAATCAGCAATTTTCCCGAGCCTTCAAAGTGCCCAAAAGGTTAGAATCCGCTTTAGCAAAAAAACTTACTTAAATCAACCAAAAACTCACAAAAAAGCTTGAATATGATTACATTTCTGCCAGTGAAGTAGTTTTACTCAAAAACATGAAACCCTAAAAATAGTCTCGGATCTTTTTCGAACTGTTGTTTTAGTACTTGAGTTGCTGGTTCAGCGAGGAAGCTGTCAAAAAGAGCTATGTCTTGGATTTGAACAGTTCGCAGTTGAGATATGTCAAGTAGCGAGAGAAATAGTGCTCCCAAAAGTAGTTGGAAATCGTGGGTGAGGCTGGCAGCAAAGTTGAGATCCTATGCAGCAAGGCTATGAAATAGTCTCTTCTGAAAGATGTGAACAGTCTAAATTAGATTCACTAGTTTATGTTTGAGAACAGAGAGGCCTTTTAGTTCATGAAGACTAAATAGCCACACTTCTTGGAGGATATCCAGCTGAAAGAAGGAGAGAAATCGCAAAACTTTTTCAAAGTTTCATTCCAGCTGAAGCACCTCTCATAGTTCCGATAGAGATTCCGTAAAATTTGCTAAGAGTTGGAAGATCTGCCAGGTAAAAGATTGCAAATCAAAGTAGCTAATAATGCACCATATCTCCACCTCTATCGATAAAAGCTCATGAGCATAGACCCTGAGATATCAATAATAAAAATGGAGCAGAACTTGCTGATTTAGTACAACTCCAAGACATAGAAGATAGTGATGAAGGCGCTTTAAGAAATCACCAAAGATATAGAGAAAGAGATGTTTGAAATCCTGAGGAAGTCTAGCAAGAGCTACTAGTTCAAAAACATCGACCCCAACTTTGTGTACTGCTTGAGAGAGCAGCTAGAGGCCTTGCTGAATGAGCTTTCCAAAGCTGCGGTCAAAGCCATCTTGAAAGTTGAATATGTTCCTGAAAAAGACATCTATAGGTTCCAAGCTGTCCAGATTTCAGAAGACCAGGAGAAGATCCTTGCTGAGCAGATGGCCTTATTCCAATCGAGGCTGGCTCAGTTCAAAACACTCAAGTCCTAACTCTATGACACCAAGGACCACTTCAATAAGGCTATGAATAAGATTCCTTTCAACTAGAAGTACCAACCCAAAATCAAAGCCTTAGCTCAAGAGCTCAAGACCATGCTGAAAGAGTAACTCACCCGAATCCTCACCAAAGTCACTGACGAGAGCTTCAAAAAACTTGAGGCCTAGTTTTTGGGGTATCTTAAAAAGGGAAAATTTGGTCAAGATTTCCAGACAAAGTGCGTGAATTAGAAGTAGGCTAAACTTTTACAAGAAATGAAGGAACTAAAAGTATTCGGCCAGTTTGTGTTGAGCAAAGTCTAGGAAGCCCGAAAAGAATCAGCAGTCAAAAACCCTGCTCTAAAATAAACTATACTGAAATAGCTTTAACCTGCCACAAAAGAACTAGACTCAAAGTACGCTTAGGGAAGCATCTTTGCATCCCACATCAAAAGGCTCTTCAAATCGCTCAACATCCTCCTCACGATATATTTTGGACAGCAACTGCCCATCACTGCTCATTTGCAGCAATTCAGCGACCTGCTCAAGCAAAAGGACGTAGTAATGGTGAAGGTGGGGACAGGCAGCGGCAAGTCCACAGTCATCCCTCCCTACCTGATCGGCCTGGGCTACAAGAAAGTTGTGGTGACCCAACCCCGGAGACTCCCCTGCAGGCAGATCTATCAGAGGATCACCCAGGTGTTCGGAGAAGGAGTTGCGGGGTACTAAGTCGCAGATAGAAGTCAAGATCTCGGCAACAGTTTGATCTACATGACCGACGGACTGCTAAAGATGCGTTCGCTTTTCAGCGAGGAGGCCTTCGACAGCATGGACGTGCTAGTTATCGACTAAATCCACTAAAGATCAGCCAACATCGACATCCTGTTGCTCTTGCTTACCGAGTACTACAAGAAGATGAAGAGAAAACTCAAACTCGTCCTGTGCTCGGCAACCATCGACAGCAGCATTAAGTAGCTGTTCACAGAGGCCAAGCTAGATATAGGAAGTTTTGAAGTGGAGACCAACAGGCACAAGGTGTAGAAGTTTGCCATCAACGAAGGTACCATCATCGACAAGGTCCTGGAACTATCCAGAAAGCTGCAGAGGGACTAGCAAATGCTGGTATTCATCCCTGGAGAAGCCGAGGTCTCATCCACTGTCAAGATACTGGGCGAGAAGTTCAACAAGCTGGCCTTCCCCCTAACTGCCCACTCCACCGAAAAAGACCAAGAAAGCACACTCAAGAACGGCCAGATCTTCGTCTCGACCAGCATCGCCGAGACCTCGCTGACCTTCAGCAACCTGAAGTACGTGGTTGACTCGGGACTGTCGCGCTGGAGGAAGTTCAACCCTGAAGTGGAGCTGATGGAGACTGAAGAGAGCTACAGTTCCAAGAGTTCCATGAGGCAGAGGCAGGGCAGACTGGGCAGGACCTGTCCGGGAGAGTATTACTACCTGAAGTACCACGGCCACGACCCCTAGCTAAACCGAGAGCACAACGTCACCTAGCTCGAGAGGGTGGACTTGACGCAGTACATCTTCTAGCTGCTGCTGAGAAACGACAAAAGCTTCGACTCCATTGTCTACCTGCTGAGAAAGCTGAAGCATTAGGAGGGGTAGTTCCGCAGGAAGATAGCCTACTCAAAGGACATCCTGGAGTCACTGCTGATCCTGAAGCCGGACGGGACGCTGCAGACCAACGGGGCGAGGCTGATGAAATACGGGAACCTGGGAATGCCGCAGCACAACATGGCCCTCTTCAACGCTGAGCAGCAGAACTGCCTCAACAACATGATCTACCTGGTGGCTTTCCAGATCTACGGGATGGTGGCTGCGGCGGAGATCATCAGCTACTCCAAGAGGATGTACAAAGGAGGGGACATCCGAGTGGTCCACGACTTCTTGGTGGCAGTGGGCAACAAGATCGGCCTGGCCACTGTGCAGGACTCGCAGATCCTGCAGCAACTGCAGCGCAACTGCAGCTAGCTGGCTGACAAACCCTGGTTCAACCTTATCGTCAAGATCATGGCCAAGTGCAAGCAGCTGATGGCGGCCAGCAGTTCCAACCTGCTGGCTGCCTCCAGCGAGTGGGACAAGATCGTCAGCATCATGGCAGTCACCTACAAGAACAAGGTCTTCTTCAACCAGTCGCTCTTCGGCGGCAACAACAGGCTCTACGAGAAGATCACCAGGAACCTGCTCGTCAACTACGAGGACGAGCCCAACAAGAACGACTTCACCTACATCATCAACACCAATTCCAACTACTAAAAGGACAAGCCGCCCAGCCTCCTCCTGGCCCTCAACTGCGACATCAACGCCACCAGTGAGTGCATCCTTAGTGTCTGCTAGCAGCTCAAGGATATCGACAGGACCGTCGAGATGGGCTACAGGGTCATGGGAGCCGACTGCAAGAAGGACTACTTCACCAACGGCGACCCGCTAGACGAGAAGGACGCCTTTGACAACATTTACGGGGAAATCAGGAATAAGTCAAGCAACACTGCAGTTACTTTGAAGTTTCCGACCCTGGAGGTGCGCGGGTACTTCACAGACGTGGTGAAGGTGGTGAGGTAGGTGGTGGAGCCCAAGCGCAGGAACAAGTAGCTCAAGCTGAACCTCAGGAAGTTCCTGGACAACGCCGTCGAAGAGAAGAAGATTAAGATGAAGTGGAACAAGAATGCCTCTGAGATAGACCCTGAGTTTTCTGTCACCCTCCTCGAAAGGCTCACCTTCGAGGACTACCAGCGGCTGTTCAAAGCCATGAAGTACGAGATGAAGAACAAGTTCAGCGTGGACATCGAGTGGGACGTCAAGTAGAAGACGCTGAAGGTAGTCAACGCCAAAAACGTCCATCTCAACAAGATCATCTTCAAGGTGGCCAGCTTCTTCACCTGGTTCAGCGACTGCCAGATCATCACGCGCGACGAGTTCAAGGTCAAACCCCACTACATCGGAGACTGTCCCAAGGAGAAGAGGAACAAGGTTGCCAAAGTCATAGAACGCGTCAACCAGATAGTCGACAGCAGCCTGGAACCCTACATACTCAAGGGCTGGGTCAGCGGCAGAGGGCCCGGCACCAAGCACACCAGAACCGCCAGGATGATCGCTGTGTGCTGGGTACTGGTCAACTGTTTCAACTGCACCATCAAAGGCGGTTTCGTGCGAGACTGGGTGGTCAATGGCGAGTAGTGGATCCCAAACACCATTCAGTAGCTCATAGGCCTGCTCCAGAAGAACCCACGCAACCCCCACCTCGAGGTCCTAGACTAGAAGGTCACTCCCAACGACATAGATGCCGAACTGCCCGAGTCCATCGATTTCGACGTGGCCAGGTTCAGGAAGGAAATGAAGAAGCTGGGCATAGTGGCCAGTGTTGAAGACGACGGGTGGCGGAAGCACATCGTTTTCGACTACAAGGCCGAGTCGGGCGGATTCACGGCGGACCTGATTGAGCCCTACACCTCGCTGACCCACTACACCTACGACTTCGACGTCAACGTCATGTACATCAAGAAGGACTACACCAGTGCCATCGGCATGAAGATCCCCCTGGTCTACGAGAACGAGTTCGAACGCAGCGTCAAGAAGGTGGACGTCAACGACCTGATAGACCTGTGCATGGAGAAGAAAATGACAGCACTCAAAACTGACATTCCAAAGTACAGGATGGACAAGTTCACTAAGAAGCAATGGACCATCGCGGAGAAGGCACTTACGCAGCCCATCTGCTACAAGAGCCACTTCACTCAAAGCTTCTCCGAACCCATCTAGAACCTGCAGAAGATCAGCCCCCTCTTCTACAAAATGGTCAACGACATGCACCTGACAGTGCTCAAGATCGAACAGCTGCGCAACAAGTCTTTCGACGACGCCTTTGAGGCCTCGCAGAACTGGATCATCAGCTAGCTGGAGAAGGAGGAGAAGAAGGCCAACCCCAACAAATATGACCTCTCCAAGATCCACTCCAACAACAAGGTTCTTTTCCACGGGGTCAAGACCGCCGAAGGAGCCAAGGGCATCAAGGAGTCAGGCTTCGACTCAAGGTTCTTCTCCGAGAAAGGGCTCTATGGCAAGGGCGCCTACTTCGCTGACGACCCTGCGAAAAGCCATGCCTACACGTCTGGGCCTGAGAGGAAGATGTTTTTGGTGAACGTGGCATTGGGTAAGCAGGAAGTGATGAATGCCACTGACAGGACTAGATTAGGACCGGCAAAGGGTTACCACTCTATTTTAGGCAAGCACGCAACTCAGCTGGAGTACATAATAGACAGATGGGGCCAGGCCAAGCCCCTCTACTTGATTACCTACAAGTGATCACTCTCCTCATTTATTTGCTATAAATAGTGCCATCCCACCTTCTCACTGCCTCCGTGAGCCCTCAGCTGATTGAGTGCTGTCGGATGATGATTTCTGGAGGACATTGGGTGTGGCTGCTGAGCAAGGCATGCAGTAGCGAGTGCCCTCCTGCGAACCTCCTGCTAACTCTGCTGTTGCCCTACTGCGAAGTGTGCAGTTGGGATGGAATATCACAGATGTGGTAGTGGATATATTGAGTTGTTCTGAGCAGAGCATATGCTATATTGGTGTTCCAATCTGCCTCAACTCAAGGGTTGAGCCCACTATGCCGCTGGCCCCAAATGGCCACCTGCATCCCCAGATCTACTAGCCCACCTAGCTCCTTTATTTCGGACCACCCAAGATACTGTCCAGGATACCACCCCAAATAATTATAGTTGCCGACCTGCCCCCACTGAGCGCCAACTGCCTCGCCCCACCCGCCCCTTTATTAATACTCACCTTATACTTTACTCGCTTATTTATATTTGGATGAATAACAGGCGGCTGCCTCGCTCGGCCATCTCCTCCTGCCAGTAGATCCCCAACATCTTCAGTCACAACACCGGCAACCCCCTACTGCTGCGGCTCATCCCCCCCGCCATCTCCCAAGAGATCGCCAGCAGATCCCATCTCACCTGCACAAGCATCCTGCACCTCAGGCAGTTCACGCCTAGCAGCAACTTCGAAGAGGACCTGCGCAGCATGCAATTAGCATCTCACACGCAGGCTAATTAGTCCAAGCTGAAGCAGTAAATGCAATTGCACCCCATGCTCAACCTGCCACCGGCCCACACCGTCCCAACCCTGGAAGCCAGCCGGGGATAACTCCACTCCCATCCCCCCATAACCGCCAACGACCTCTTCATGGACAGAGAGTTCTTGTAGGTGCTAGACGACTTTGTGTTCCAACAGCCCATCTGCGAGGGGTGGCCGGGTGAAGCCGCAGCAAGGGGCGCCACCTGATAGTCGCTATAATTTTCGCAATATAACCAATTAAGCCCCTTATATTAAACTCGGCTTATAACAACTATCAAAATAACCCTTATAACACCCCTCGCTCCCTCCCTTTTAAATAAAGGCTTCATCCACCCCAATCCCTCGTTCTGGCCCAAAGCTGTCTAGCAGGCATGTGATTAAGGGTATTCAAGTGGATTGGAGGGTGATGTGAAGGTAGTTGATTTGTGACGACATTGCCAGTGTGGTCTGAGTTGAACAAAAAAGTTATGCCAAAGTTCACAGGAAAGCAGACAACAAGTAAGAGCTCATTATGCCAAGCTGGCTACTTCCCAGTGGAATCTGGAATGAAGGGCTTGATCAATGCTGCATGAGCCCACCAACCAGCACTCAGATTTGGCATTCCTGAAATAGACCACTACACTCACCCGTTTCAGGCTTGCTCGTAGCGCGGTGGCTAGGGTGAGTGGCTGTGCAGTGGATGGCACTAGTGGGGTTGGAAAGATGGTTTAGTATATTAGGCATGGATTATCACTTTGATCTGAGTCGCTTGAGGGCTGAGCTCTATTTGTTCCTGCTCTGCTTGCTGCTGCTCTTCCTCTTCTTCTGCTCCTGTCCATAGTACTAGTCGTGGTGGGTTTGGCTGCTGTCCTGGGCCAGCTTTTCGAGCCTTTCTTTGAGCTTCTTATGAGCATTCCATAGTTTGTTCTAAAACAGTTAGAGCTTAAAGGCTAGTTCCTCGACGGCATAGTTGTTATTTGGGTTGGGGCAAGTTGATGCCTGCTCTGCAGCCTTGTTGTTGTCGCGCGTGTGCTGCAACAGGTTAGTCTCTAGTTTGTTCAGCTTCTTGGTGAGTTCTGCGGCTTCGTAGTTGAGCCTGTCTTCGAGCGCAGTGGCAGTGTGTTGGACGTCCTGGAGGGCTTTGGCGAGATGGTCCACTTTGAGGGAGTGGGTGTGGAGGTGGGTGTAGAGCTGGTCGGACCTGGTGGCTGCCTGCTGCAGCTGGGAGTGCAGTTAGTCGAGGCGGGCGAGTCTGGCTGCGAGGGTGTGGGCGTTCTGTGCGTCTCGTTCGTACTGCTGGTCCTTCTTCTCAGTGTACTGCTGCAGCAACTTGACCACGTTGGTGAGACTCATGAGTTTGATTTCCACGGTCTCCAGGCGGGCTTCCAACCTCACCACAGCCTTGGCCAGCAGGTTGTCCTCTTAGCAGTAGTCCCGGCTGTCCCCCTGGCTGCACTCAGAAGAGTTATTCATATGTTATAAATGGATTGTCAGATCAGTTAAAACTAACAACTCTCCTCCATCTCCTTCTGCATCTCCCCTTCACACCCCACGTACTCTGGCGTGTGGTCGGCCATGAAGATGAAGAAGTTGCCCGGGGCTTGCTTTTTGAGCTCGCTGATGGTGCAGTAGAACTGGTTGAGGCTGTGGAGGGAGTCGAGATGGAAGCAAATGCCTAGGGAGGCGTCGATGGTGGTGTTCTTGCAGGTCCTCCAGCTCTCGCAGAAGTAGGTGTTGCCTATGCTGGTGACGTCCTGGCTGGCGTTTTGGACGTAGTGCGGATCCAGATAGATGTATTCGTTGTGCTTCCTACCCAGGAAGTAGAGTGCGCTTTGCGAGCGACCGCCCATCAGCCCTCTGAACCACCTCCACTCCATCATCACGTCCAGCACTTGCAGGTACTGCGGCTCGGGGAATTTCAAACCCAGCCTAGACATAATCACCACTGCCACCTGCTTCTATGATGCAAAGCACTAAGTGCACACTAAACCCCCCGGAGCCAGGTGGCTGCAAGGGTTGAGCTGCTGTGGGCTGAAGGCGCTGAGGATTTGGTCGAAGAACAAGGTGGAGTCGTTGAAGACTAGGGAGACCAGTCCTGCGAGTTGCTTCAACTTGCTTTGGTTGAGTAGGTCGGAGAGGATGTAGGCTATCTCGCTAAGATTGTACCAGTCACCAGGTCTGAGCCCAAACCTACTCATGCCTACTCGTGCGATATTCTGTATGGAGAAAAGGGAGTGGGTTGTGCAATCGTTGAACAAATCGCAAATCCACAGCAACTCCTCCTTGCCAGCACTCTTCCGAAAGGTCTTAATGATCTCAGCGAAAGCCATCTGTCCCACGCGGATCATGCAGCCCCACCCAGCATCAGAGAACAACTCACCACACCCTCCATCGCTTTGGGCCAACCCCGGAAACTTGCTCCTGTAGGTTATCCATATCACTGATTTGAAGCTTTTTTAGATTTGGGAGTTCAGCTCAGCGTTGTTGTGGGGTTGGGACTAGTATTTGAGGCCCAGGAGGTAAAGGGTTTCAGTTGGCCTGAGTACATCCTCAAAGGAGGTGTTGTTGAGGAGGCCGTTGAGTTTGAATTTGATGTTATGGGCTAGTTTTTTGAGTTTGGCTGCCAAGGTGGGTTCGGGAGGGGCCACTTGCGACATGGTTCTGGTGAAATTGGATGCAGTAAATAAAAAATGGGAGCCGGGTCGGTTTTTGTCAGAATTACCAGAAAGCTACTTACGTGCGATGACTATTATAAGTGTGAGATTTAAGTAATTTCATTATAATTTAAAGAATTTTTATGAGCATACAGAAATTACCTGAGGAAAAGGCACAGTCAGCCCTTTGCAAAAGCTGCCACTCTTTCTACGGAACCCAGAATACCTAGTGGCTATGTTCCACCTGCTTCAAGAAGGGCAACAAGGCCAAAGCAGAAGATGTCCCCACTCAGAAACCCAAAGTATAGTCCGCATCCCTGCTGACTGAAAAGACCGAGCCCAAGAAAGAGGAAACCAAATAGGACCTGCAGAAAGATAGGAAGAAGTGCTTCGCTTGTAGTAAGAAGGTAGGGCTGCTGGGAACCGAGTGCAAATGCAGTTTCGTGTTCTGCAATGCGCATCGGCTGCCTGAAGCGCACAAGTGCGAGTTCAACTTCCGAGAAAAGGGGATGAAGGAGCTGTAGAAGGCTGTATTCAAGGTGGATAAAGGCAAAATAGCCGACATCTGATTTACTTTTCATTGAGCACTAAACAATACCTATCCAATCACCTATCACTCATCTTACACACTGTTAATCAAATACATAGCACTAATCATGAAACTGAAGTAATGCTCTAGGCCTAGATGCCTAAAGCTGCATTTTGTTTCAAATATCCTATCTTCTTCAACTGATGATTAATAATGGTTAAGATGAGATGTCTAATGGTCCAATGTCTAATGATTGAATGGGTAGTGACTATATTTAAGGTATATATAAGGTAAGGTAGGGTATAGTGGGTGGGTGGTCAGACAAAATCATGGTCGTGGTACCTGTCTTCGGTCTTGTTGAGGATGATGCCCTTCTCCATATTCTCGTTCTCAAGTTTGAGCTCACCCTCCTCGACGAGTTCGAGTATCTTGGTGTGGCGGGTGACTTCGCAGATGTACTTCTTGCGGTTGTAGTCTACGATGAGGTAGTTGTCGTTGTTGCTCTTCCAGAAGGCCGCGAACTTGAGCTGCTACATGCGGACGAAGTTCTTGTGGCTGAAGCAGAACTCGTACTTGATGGTGGAGTCGAACTTGTCGAGGTTGCTGGCACTCCAGCGGTACTGGTCGTTGGGCGAGTTCAGCTAGATCTCCTGGCAGCTGATGTAGAACTGATAGGAGTCGTCCAGGGCGATGAAGTCGATGGACATGATCTTGTTCCTGTTCCTGAAGAAGACGGTGTTGATGAGGCTGGTCTCCTCGTTCTTGCGGATGGTCTGCTCGCGGTCCTTGATCTCGAAGGACCCAATCTGAGTGGGGAGGGGGGTACTTCGTTTTTGTTTTTCTTGCGCTTGACGATGAACTCCTTGACGGAGTCGGTGGTGGTGAGCTTTTCGCCGTGGAGGATGGCGACGGTGTTCTTGTTGCAGATGATGAGGATGTGGAGGGAGAGGTTGTAGTCGAACTCCTTGAGCATGGTCATGGTGATGTACTGGATCACGTCTTGCTAGAAGTTGAACCCCTCCAGGCATTTCGTGTTGTACTCTACCAGTATGCTTTTGCCCTGGGTCTAGATAGGGTTAGCGTTACGTATTTCTCGTGCCTGACTATGGCGCAGATCATGGAGTTCCAGATGTCGAGACAGATGATGCTTTCGTGGGTGAGGTTGACTTCACGAGGGGCGCCTTCTATCTTCTTGGCCTTGTCGGCAGGGATCTCCATGCGGAGGGTGACCAGCTTCTTCTTGCCGTCCTTCTCAATGGAGATGATGTGGTTGTTCTTGGGGTCGCGCTCGATGTTGATGGAGGAGCTGTCGAACTCCTCGGCCCTGAGTTCCTGGATCTTCTTGATCTCGTGCTTGAAGTTGCGGTACTCTTCCTCGAAGAACATGTATTTGAACTTGTAGTTGAAGTCCTCTTCGCCGTCCTTGGTGGAAACGGAAAAGGTGTTGCGGTAGAGGGTGAAGGCGTCGGGGTCGGCCAGCTTCCTGGGCTCGAGAGTGCCGGTCTTGGTCTTCTTGTTGGTCTTGATGACTCCTAAGTTTTTGGTCATTTCCTTGGTGTTGATGGGGATGGCCTTGTTGTAGATGATCTTCTTCTCGACGGAGTCCAGGGAGCGGGTGTCGAGGCTGAACTTGAGGAGGTAATAGTAATAGGTGAGGAGGGAGTAGGGACGGAGGAAGTTCTGACCATAGCCTCCAAACATGATGATGGTGCGAATGTTGTCCTCCTGGAGCTAGTTGTCCTCGGCGTAGAGTTCCTCCTTGGCGAAGAACTCGAACTCCATCCTGGGACGGACGAAGGAGTTGGGCCTGCCCTTGGCCTGGACCTTGTTCTCGAAGGCCACGCGCGAGTAGAGCCTGTTCTTGAGATTCTCGAGCACCAGCTTGCTTTCCCCACTTTGCTAGAAGAACTGGATATCTGCACTGACAATGTCGTGTTGTAGCTACATGTAGTTCTTCTACCGCTCGTAGAACCCTCCGAAGATGTACACTTTGCCCGAGATGTCGTAGCAACTGGTCCCCATGCGCCCCGGGATGCTGTTTTAGGAGTGCAGGTTGGCCCTCCTGAAGACTGGCGCCTTGAAGCCTCTCCTGCAGTAGTAGAAGTCGTTGAGGATGGGGGGCTGGTAGGGCTTGTTCATGAGTTTGAGGAGGAAGGCCTGGAGGAAGTCGTACCTGCTGGGCCAGAACAGGAGCAGGTAGTTCTCGGTCTCGTGGTAGTTCCAGTCAGCCAGGATGAAGATCTTTCGCTCCCGATCGGCCAGTCCCTGCTCGCTCTCGAACAAGATGGGCACTGCCAGACATTTCTTCTCCTCGAAGTTCTTCTTGTCGACCTGGGTGCTGTTGGCAATGTCCACTTCGGAGTAGTAGTTCTCGAAGGAGTGTTCGGAAGAGCCGTCGGTGAGGTTGTTCATGATGAGGACTGGTATCTTCTGGGTCTTGCGCTGCAGCTGGTCCGTCTTGTAGAGCACCTTGGTGGACTCGTAGAGCTTGAGGTTGACTTTGCCGGCCAGGTAGAAGGTGACCTCGAAGAGCCCTCGGATGGATTCGGTTTCCTCAGTGATGGCTGCGTACTCTTTGTTCTAGAAGTTGGTCTTGAAGTAGATGTTTATCTTCTCCTCGAACTTTTAGCTGCTTATTTCGAACAAGTGGCTTTACTTCAGGCTATTGAAATTCTACTTCATCTTTTTATATTTCTACTTCTCAATTTACTCACCCATTGACTCTATACTTATGGCAGAGACTTCATAGTTGCTTTTCTGTAGTATTTCTTCCCTCAGCCTGTCTATTAACTCTGTATAGGCGTGTATTTGAATTTTGTACTCCTTGAGGAGTTCCTCCCTCTTTGCTATGACCTTATTGGGACGCTCAAGCAGGAGGTACTCTATGATGTCATAGATATCGAAGTAGAGTTTTGGGACGGTCTGTTCGAAGGTCTTCTTGATGTTGCGGATATTTTCCTCGAAGAGTTTGGGGAGGATGCTGAGGTCTTTGTTCCTGAAGCGGATCTTATCGATGCTGGGGAATTCCTTGCCGAGGGCAGTCATCAGTTCGTCGATGTAGCTGAGGATGTACTGGTTCTTGTACTTGCTAACCAGGGGCTCCTACTCATAGGACCGGTTCAGGTTGTAGGTGCCGGAACTCACCTTCAAGAAACGTGCCATCTTATTGAACAGTTACACCCAGTGCTCATGGAAGTTCTGCCCCTATGCCTACATCTCATTCATACTCAAGGGTAGGTTGATCCTTAAGTCGTTGATGTGGTTGTCGTAGTCGCACGTCACCCCCTAGATGTCTTCCGTCTCCGTCATTTCTTTGCTCACGAAGGCTGAGGTCAGGTTCGGGAACAGCAGCAGCTTGTAGTTGGCTATTTTGGTGAGTTCCTGGACGAGCTAGACAAAGTGGTGGTCCTCGATGTGGATGCGGCCGCTGTAGCTGATGATGACGAGGGTGGGGTTGAACTCCCTGATCTGGTTGAGCATGAAGTCGCGAATGATGAAGCGGATGAAGTAACTCTCGTGGTTCTCAATATCCTCCTTGTTCTACAGGATCTCCTTGAACTTCTCATAGAGGATGGACATCCGGATGGGGAAGACATAGGTGTTCTGGTTGAAGTCTTCGTTCTGCTTATCGTTTTTGTGCTAGTATAGCTTTTCGGTGATGGAGTGGTAGTCCTCAGGGTTGAAGCTGAGGCGTTCCATTTTGGTGAGCGCCTTATAGTCCTCACTCATGGAGGAGTCGGAGTAGCTCTAGTAGAGGGACTGGGAGTAGCGGAACATCAGTTTCTTGAAAAAACGTTTGGAGTAGATCTGGCGGTTGTCATCCAACTTGGCCTCCTCTTTAGGGAAGCTGATGTAGAGCAGATGCTTTTTGAAGTTGCGCACGAACTCCAAGTTGAACTAACTCTCATAGCCGTCGAGGTTGAGGAAGACAATCTTGGAGCTGTTGTATGAGCCCTTGTGGTTCTCCATCATAGGGATGGAGTCGACCTCAATCTTGCTCCAGTCGTAGTCTTTGGTCTTTTCGTTGTTCTCCTTCTTGAAGTTGGCGCTGATGGCAATGAGGAGGGGGTGGATAAGCAGGCCCAGCTCGTCTATTTTGGGCTGGACAGTGACCAGGGTGGAGCCGTGCTCGGACTACTTGATCCTCTAGATTATCTTCATGACGTTAATCGAAAAAGAAATCAAGTTCTACACTGACTGGCACTTGGGCTCTATGTCATCCTGCTAGACCTACTTCTCCCCTCCTCCCACCAGCGCTCTCCTCGCGATCTCCCTCACATACCTCAGCGGCCGCAAAGCTTGCCACTCCAAGCTGTCAGTGTTTACTTACAGCATCTACCCATCAATAACTTCGAGGTTGGCGTCGATCTTCTTGAGCATCATGTCTGTGAGGTTTCTAGCCATGAGGAGAAAGCCCTTGACTGTAGCCTTGCTGGCAGCCACATACTTGTCGCTGCTCATGTACTCGACCTGCCGGTCGTAGAGTTGCATCACGAGTTTGAAGTTGGTTTAGTCTTCATGCTCAGTCCTGAACCTGCTGAAGAAGCGGTTGATGATATCGTAGTAGTTGGTAAGGGCCT
>Ga0316217_10003974_pt1 | contig 16351 bp, 10 predicted proteins | sample 1anoAmetaG_FD_203633 | JGI IMG/M metagenome (GOLD analysis project Ga0316217, IMG submission 203633) | Freshwater microbial communities from Trout Bog Lake, Wisconsin, USA - 1anoA | ecosystem: Environmental > Aquatic > Freshwater > Lake > Hypolimnion/Profundal zone | place: USA: Wisconsin...
CTAAGATTTAGCCATTCGACATTCGTCATTTTCTAAAGCGATGCCCGTGAATTCCAAAACTATTTTGATCACCGGCGTCTCGCGCGGGTGCGGACGTGCGCTGGCGGAGGAGTTCATCCGGCTGGGCCATTTGGTGCTCGGTTGCGGTCGTTCGGAAAAGGAAATCGTCACGCTGCAATCCTGCTTCCCCACCCCCCACCATTTTGCCGTGGTGGACGTGGCCGACGACGCGCAGGTCGCCGCTTGGGCCAGCCGGGTATTGGCTGCGCACGGCGCGCCGGATCTGCTGCTGAACAACGCCGGCATCATCAACCGCAACGCGCCGCTCTGGGAGGTGCCGGCCCGCGAATTTTCCGACGTGATTGACGTCAACCTCAAGGGCACGGCGAACCTGATCCGGCATTTTGCGCCCGCGATGATCCGGCGCGGCCGCGGCGTCATCGTGAACTTTAGTTCCGGCTGGGGCCGCTCGACGGATGCCGGGGTGGCGCCGTACTGTGCCACCAAATGGGCCATTGAAGGACTCACCCAAGCGCTTGCGCAAGAGCTGCCACCAGGCATGGCCGCCGTGCCGCTCAATCCCGGCATCATCAACACGGACATGCTGCGCAGTTGCTTCGGGGGCAGCGCGTCCGGCTATCCGTCGCCTGGCGAATGGGCGAAAATCGCCGCACCGCATATATTGAAGATTGATGCCGGTGATAATGGCAGACCTTTAACGGTGCCGGGAGCTTGATTTAGCGTTAGCTGGCGCTGGAGCAGCGCGTGTCTTCCCGCCCCGTAGCGCAGGCTTTCCAGCCTGCGGGTTCACGGGACTTTCCAGTCCCGTGTTGCTGTTCGGGAACTGGCGACTGGAAAGTCGCCAGAACCCGCAGACAGGAATGTCTGCGCTACGTCAGCGTGCGATTGGCGCTCCAAGCTCAGATTAATTTCGTCACCGCGTCAAATACGTCCGCCACCTTGACCGACTCCATGGCGGCGAGGAGTTCCTCGCGCGTGCCCTTGATATCGCCGCCGTCGTAGCGGTAGTAATCCAAGCCGCGTCCGTTGACCGCGGGATTCTTCACCAGCGTAAACTGGGTGGCGTACGGCCAATTCGTCACATTCAAGGTCGGCGCTTCAATGACGATCTGGTTGGGCACCTTGAGCGCCGCCGCGATGTGCATCAGCGCCGTGTCCACGCTGAGAAATGCGCTGCACCGCTTCATCAAGGCCGCCGTCTCGCGCAGGCTCCTGGTTTTCGCCGCCAGCGTCAAATCCTGGTTCGCCTGCGCCAGCACCACCTCGTGATCTTTGGCTTCTTCCGGCCCGCCAAACAGTAAAATGTGGAGGTCCGGCCGCTCCTTGTTCAACTGTCGCACCAAGCCGGCGTAGTTCTTCAAGGGCCACCGTTTCAAGGGCAGGTTCTTGGTGCCGCCGGAGCCCACGTGAAGGCCGAGGATTTTTTTGCCGAACAACTTTTGCCGCACCAGAAAATCATCGGCTTGCCGCTCCTCCGCCGGCGTCAGAAAGAACTCCAGGGGGTGCGACGCCAATTTTTGCTGCGCGCCGATGAGCGGCAGCACGGCGAAATTATTTTCGATGGAATGCCGCGTATAATCCTGGGGCAGGGTGCCGGTGACGAGCCAACGGTCGAGCCAGGTGAAGCACTCGTATTCATGGCTAAGGCGGACTTCCGCGCCCGCCAGCCAGGCCGCCACACGGTAATGGATGCGGCTCTGGGGGTGGGTGTTGATGGAAAGTTGGTAACGCTCGCGCCGCAGCGACCACAGAAAGCCCAGCGCCTCCAATTTGCCGCATTGCATCAGGTTTTTCTGAAAGACGCGGTTGACATGCGGATTGTTCTCCAGCAGGTCTTTTGAGCCGGGCCACATGGCCAGGGCATCAATCACCGCTTCGGGATAATTGGCGCGCAGTTCATGAATGAGCGGCGTGGCAAGCAGTGTGTCGCCGATGCCGGCCATGGAAATGACGAGGATTTTCATTCCCAGTTATAGACGTGCGATTTTTTCCAACAGCCCCGTGGTGGATTTGCCGGGAACGAAGGGCACGAGCACGATTTTTCCGCCTGCGGATTCCACCGCGCGGCGTTCGTCCTGATTCAAGGTTTCCAGCGTGTAATCGCCGCCTTTGACATAGATGTCCGGCTGCGCGGCCGCGAGGAATTTCACGGCGGTCGTGTCCGTGAAAATACAGACGCCGTCCACGCTCTGCAAGGCCGCGAGCACCGCAGCGCGATCCATCTCGGAGTTCACCGGCCGGCCCGCGCCTTTCAACCCGCGCACGGCGGCGTCGCCATTGACGCCGAGCAGCAGCGCGTCGCCGAAATTGCGGGCCTTCTCCAGATACGTCACGTGGCCGAGGTGCAGGAGATCAAAACAGCCGTTGGTCACCACGAGCTGCTTGCCGCTCGCACGAAATTGCTTTCGCCAGGCCGGCAACTCGTCCCACACGATGATTTTGTCGCGGAAATTCATCCGCCCATTTTCGTCAACATTTTCCACACGCGCAAGGTTTCCGTCACCCCCCAGGCCTGCGCGTCGCAGCCGCGCTGCGTGTGTGGCGCGTCCCCATCCAGAACCTCCGGCAACTGGCCGAGGCAGCCTTCGCTTAGCAATCGTTCCGCGCTGCCGAGGTAGCTTTTCGCCGCCGCCACGGCTTCCGGTGAATCACCCCATGCCCGGGCGAGCGCCTCGCAAAAGGACGGAAACGTCCAGGTCCAGGCCGTGCCGTTGTGATATGCGGGTTTGCGGCGAGTATCTTCGTCCCCTTCGTAACGCGGCCAATAAGGCTCCGTGGGATTGTTGAGCAAATGACCGTCGCGATGAATCGGCAGCGGGGTGGACACCCGCAGCGGCGCCAGGGTTCGCAGGGCGCCAGGCACGACCAGATATTTTTGCGCGGCAGCGACACACCGTTTGGCGTGGTCACCGGTGGTGAGGCCGAGGCTCACGGCGAACAGGCAGTTGCTCCGCAGGGCGTCACTTACCATGGCGTCGCGGGCCGGTACGCCAGGCCGGGCGAGGAGCACATCCGCAAACCAACCCTGATTGGGCAGCCAGAACCATTTTTCAAACGATGCCTGCGCGCGAACGGCGAGGTCGCGCCACTTCGGCTGTTCGGAAGAGGGGCTGATTTTCTCCAGCAATCGCAACAGGCGAATCCACAGCGCCTGGATTTCCACGGGATATCCTTCGCGCGGCGTGCCGGCGGGAAAGTTTGTGTCCATCCAGGTGAAATGGCTCGGGCTAAAGATGAGCGCGGATTCGGCGTCCATGCGGATGCCATTGGGCGTGCCCTTGGCATAATTCACCGCGATGCTCGTCAGCACGTCGCGGATGGTCCGGCGGTCGTCCACGTGTTGGTCGAAGAATTTCGGGTCGGCCAAATCCTCGCACACTACGGCGAACCACAGCGGCGCGTCGCTGGTATCGCGATTGGAAACGTCATGGCCGTGGATGGTGTTGGGCAGGGTGCCGTCTTGTTCAAATTTTGCGAACGTCCGGAGAATTTGTTTAACCTCCTCCACCAAACCGCCCGCCAGCAGGCCGCGCGCGCAGATCAGCGAGTCGCGCCCCCAATCCAGGAACCACGGATAACCGGCGATGACCGTCTTGAAATCATCGCGGCGCACGACGAATTGGCGGGCGGCGCATTCCAGTTGTTCAAGGAACGGAGCGCCGGTCTCCGACCCGGCGGGTTGCGCTCCCCGTTCTTTGGCAGCTTCAGCCACGAGCCGGGGCGGTGCCCGGCGCTCCGCCTCCGCCGTGACCACCAGGGTCACGCTGGCGCCCTTGGCCAGCGGCAAATCAAACCAACCGGGACTGTAGGCGTCGCCGCTGCCCGTCTGGCCGCGCGTTTGCTCGACCGGATGCGGGATGTTTTCGCACCATTCGGGCTGGGCATGATAGGCGCCGGCGTCGGCAAAAACCGAAAGATGACGGTCGCGCGTGGGGGTGAACGCGAAGCCCGGAAGCGGCGCGGGGCGGAACAGCGGATGCGGCAGGTCGCGCAGGTGCGAGGCAAAATGGTGGTCGGCGCCCGGGTTTCGCTTGGTTTCGCTGTGAAAATTCCGGTCCTCAATGTCCACCCGCACGGTCAATCGCACGTCCGCATCCGCCGGCAATTGTTTGCCGCACGCGAGTTTCTCCGTCGGACGGCTGAAATGGAACACGACGGTGTTTTCCTCCGCCACCATTTCGGCGCGCAATTCAATTTCCACCGTGCGGCCATCCCCGGCATTGGCGATGAAATTCCAGACGGCGGGCGGGCCGGTGCGGAAGGACCCGAGATTGGCCAGGTTGAGCGGCGACAGAAAGCCGTCGGCGTTGACCCAGACGCGCAGGCGCTTGACCAGAACGTGGCGATCCACCGGCACCGTCGGATGCAGGTTGGCGCCGAGCACGCAATCGTACTTGGAGTTCACGCGGCCCAAATCCACACATAACCGGGCCATGCCGCCGCACTGGTTGGTCAATAACACAAGGTCGTTCGCACGCGGAGCGCGGAATTCGGACTGCGGAGTGGCCGGCAGGAAACAAAGCCCGGCGGATATCTTCTCCGGAGGAGCGATATGACGCTCCAAAAATAACTTGGCCTCACCCGCAGTCGGATGGGGCGCAAAGCACGCAACGTGAACTCCGCTTGCCGCGACCGATTGGACGTGCAGCGCGGCCGCCTTTCCATTTCCCAGCCCATTGGCTGGCAGCGCCTCGGCCTCCGCCTTCCGCACTTCCAAGGTGGCGCGGAAGGGCGCGGAGTCCTCGATCAACAACCAGTGTCCCGTCGGCACGGGCGTGATCCGGTGGGCGTCGAGCAGCGACCAAGTGACGACGCGGGGATAAAGCCTTAGGGATTCGACCTCGCCCAGCAACGCGGCCAGCGGAGTCTTCCCCTCACACGCGGCAAATTCGCTGATGGCGGCCAGCAGGTTTTTCGGCGAGCGTCCGGCCTGCTCCGCGAGTTGGCGCCAGTCAAGTCCGTCCACCGTTTCGATGGGCAGGATTTGGTTCATGGCCGCGAAGGCAAACGCGGCCAAAGCGCGGGCGTGGCGGTAATCGTCGCCGCTCAACCCTGCTGGTTTTTCCGTGGCCGACAGGCAATAGACCGCTCCAGGCGGCAGGTTGAAGACGGTTTTCTTGCCGGCCCCGGAGATTTTCGGCAGCGGCTGTCCCAGCAAATCGAACTTCCAGACAGAAGCATCCACGGCCGCCTCCAGCGTGGCCGAGGTTTCTTTTTCCACTTCCGTGTTGGCCAGCACCAGCAGCGCATCCTTCCCTTCCGCTGATTCGCGCAGCAGGGCATAAACCGGCGAGTCGGGGGTGCTCAAGCGCGTGAGTTTGGCGCCATCAAAGAAGCACGGATGCTGGCAGAGGAGCGCGTTAAGCTGGGTGAGTTCAGGCACGATGTTGTCGGCGGCGCCCCAGCGCAGGCCGGTGTTGCCATGAACCCGGATTCTCTCGGCGGCCAGCCATTCGACGCCGCAGGTGAAACCGAATCCCCCGCCCGGACTCGTCAGCGCGCAGAGCCGGTTGCGCAGCAGGGACCAGGCCCGGCCCTTCCTGGCCAGGCGTTCGTTATCGTGCGTTTCCGAGTAATTGACATAGCTGCCCACCCGCTCGTTCTGGCGGTTGGCATAATCCAGATACCAAGCGACCTCCCGTCCCGAGTAGTTTTGGAACAGCTCGGAATAGGCCCATTGCATGCCGCCTTCGGTCAGCAGGCTGCCGGTGGCTTCCCACGAGCCGCCGAGACCTTCCAGCAGAAAAATGGTTTCAGGAAATTCGTCTTGCACCCGGGCCACGATGTATTGCCAGGCGGCGGTGGGAATCTTGTAGCCGGCGTCGCAGCGGAAACCGTCCACGCCCCGGCGGCACCAAGTCAGCAGCGAGTCGGCGATGATGTCCCACAGTTTGACGTTGTGCTGTTCGAGTTCCACCAAATCCTCCCAGGTGGTGCCCCAGGCTCCGGGACTGGCAAAGGCGCCGTCCGGTTGCTTGAGAAAAAACTCCGGGTGATTCTCCTGCAAACTGGAGCCCCAGCCGGTGTGGTTGATGACGATGTCTATGAACACGCGGGCGTTCAACGCATGCGCGGTTTGGGTGAGTTCACAGAACTGGTCTATGCCGGTGGTGCGTTTGTCGAATTCCACGAGCGCGGGATCCACCGCCGTCAAGTCCAGCGCGGCGTAAGGGCTGCCCATGCGTCCGAAACGCGCATACACCGTCGGCACCGGATGCACCGGGAGCAAATGGATGATCCGGCACCCCAATTGGCTGACAATGAACGGCAGTTGCTTCGTGAGCTCGCGGAAGGTCCCCGAAGGGGGCAGCGTGGCATAGCCTTGCGTCTCCAAGGCTTTGAGCTGCGCGTCCAGCTTCTCATCGGCGGTGGTGGCCAGGTTTTTCGTCGCGCCAAACAGCCGGGTGAACGCGCAGTAAATGGTGTTCGCCGTGCGCGCAAAATTCGGATGGACGGAGATGCCCGCGTCGGGGCCGTCCGGCCAAATCTGCCACATCTTTTCGTCGAGCAGGTACGCCTTCGCCTCGAAATAGCCCACCTCGGCCAGCGGCAGTTCGATTGCCCAGCCGTCGGCGGTTTTGGCCATGGGCAGATCGCGCCAGGACGCGCCGGCGAACACCGCGCCGCCTGCGTGGGCGGCGATGATTTCGCGGCGGCGCACGGCCGCGCGGCCCAGCTTGGTGCGGAGCCGCGCCTGGTAGTTAGCCGGGTTTGCGCGCTGCGGCAGCCGCAGTTGGAAAAGGATTTTGTCCCCGACGAAACGCAGCAGGCGTTCGCCGGGGGCCGGAGTCATGATCGGGTTGGTTTGTTCCACCGGCAAAAGTTTTAGCAGGAAGCCGCGCGGATGAAAATTCAAATGTGAGGCAAATGTGAGGCGTGAGGCGTGAGGCGTGACCGACCGGGCGATCAAGGCCACGTCATCCCGCCCGCCCGCCCTGCGCCACGGCGCCAGCCAGCGCCCCGGCCAGATCGCCGCGACCGGAAAAGTTCAGCGGTTCAACCATTCGCCAACGTCCACGATCGCATTGGGAAAGGCCGGCGGAAAAATCTGGTCGCCGGCGCGCAAGCTGGTCTTCAAACCGTAGCCTGGTGGCGACACTTTGGTTTGACCGCCCCGGCTTTTGTTGCTAAAAGATGCGCGTGATTTTTCACGCGACACCACTTTTATGATCAAGACCAAACGCCCCAAATTTTCCCGTATTTTGCTTAAACTCAGCGGCGAGGCGCTCGGGGGCGAGGGCGCCAACGGCATCAATCCCAACGCCGTGCAGAGCATGGCCGAACAAATCTGTGAAGTGCGCGAACTCGGCGTGCAGGTGGTTGTGGTGGTGGGCGGCGGGAACATCTTCCGTGGCCTGACCGGCAGCAAACGCGGCGTGGAACGCGCCACCGGCGATTACATGGGCATGCTGGCCACCGTCATCAACTCGCTGGCCTTGCAGGACGCGCTGGAAAAGCTCGGCGCCCCCACGCGCGTGCAAAGCGCCATCGCCATGTCCCAAGTCGCCGAACCGTTCATCCGCCGCCGCGCGGTGCGGCACCTCGAAAAAAACCGCATCGTCATCTTCGGCGGCGGCACGGGCAATCCCTATTTTTCCACCGACACCGCCGCCGCCCTGCGCGCCAATGAAATCGGCGCCGAAGTGATTCTGAAAGCCACCAAGGTGGACGGCATTTACGACAGCGACCCGAAGAAAAACCCCAAGGCGAAACGCTATACCCGGATTTCCTACCTGGATGCGCTGCAACAGCGGTTGGAAGTCATGGATTCCACGGCCTTCTCATTGTGCATGGACAACCAGATGCCCATCATCGTTTTTGACTTCTTCCGACCGCACAATCTCCGCCGCGTCGTGCTCGGCGAACAAGTCGGCACGCTCGTCACGGGTTAACCTGGATCATCCTCATCCTCGTCCTCGCTTTTTCTTGTGAGCATGGACCCCTGCTGGGGCTATTACCGCAAGAAACGCTGGCGGTGCGGTCATCACGTACCGCCGACCTGGCAGTCGGCGGTATCGCGGATTGGCGATCCGCTGACCGTCCAACGATTCCGACCCTCGCCTCCAATTAAATCGCCAATTTTTATGCGGGTTGGATTGGGGTCAGGGGGTCGAGTTTCACCGGAATCTTCACCTGTTTGACAACCCGTCCAGTGCTCGTTCACTGTTCGGTCATCCCCCGCCTGCAATACCTCGCCCGGTGTTCAAGAGCAAGCGGGCCATTACGGCGGATACGGCCGGCGGGGTCACACTGGCGGCCAAACTGGCACCGCGCCGTGAAGGTAACGGCTTGGTCAAAGTCGTGGCCCCCATAATTCGCCATGGCGTGTGCTGCCGATTGGCCGCGAACCGGAACGGCTGACTACGACACGCGCCTGCATTATTATCTGCGCGTGACCCACGACGAGAAGCATGGCAAAGTTCTCGGCATCATGCTGACGGACGACGGTGTACTTGATGAACGGGCCGACAGCCAGATCGCCATCAACGACTGGCAAAGGATTTTCCCGCGCGCGGCGGGGGACGGCCCGCGTCTGCGATGCAGCGCTTTGGCGGATACCCGGATAGGGCACGAGATCGGGCCGAACCTCGATTGCTCGAAGCTCTCGGACGACTGCGGCAGCACGTTGCGCTCCACCGGCGCGATGGCCGGCTGGTGTGCGCAGGACCTTGGTGGCACGCACGCCGTCGCCGACTTCGACGATTTCAGTTACCAATCCGTCTGAAACGACACTGGAAATAATGATCACGCCCTACGACTACCTCAGCATCGTTTTCTATTTCCTCTTCGTCGTCACGGTCGGCGTGGCGTTCTCGCGGCGAAACAAAAATACGTCGGACTATTTTCGTGGCGGTGGAATCATGCCGTGGTGGATGACTGGCGTGTCAGCCTGGATGGCCAGCTTCAGCGCCTGGACGTTCACCGGCGCCGCGGGGAAAATTTATCAGAACGGTCCGTTTGTTTTGCTGCTGTATTACTCAAGCATCGCGGCGTTTGTCATCATCTTGATATTTACTTGTTATCGCTTCCGGCGTATGCGGACGGTGACCCCCATGGAAGCGATTCGCGCGCGGTATGGCGCAGCGACACAGCAATTCGTGACGTGGCTGCGGCTGCCGTTGCTTATGTTTTTTGGCGGCGTGGCTTTGAACACGGTGGGCGTTTTCATGTCCGGAGCCTTCGGGGTTGAACTCCCTTACGTCATCATGGTCCTGGGCGGCATGGTGACGTTTGTGTCGTTGGTCGGCGGCGCGTTTGGCGTGGCAGCGAGCGATTTTGTGCAGATGTTCCTGGTGGTGACAGTGACACTGGTGATCGCTGCGTTCGCGCTGATGCAGCCGGCGGTGGGTGGCTTTTCCGGGCTGCTCCAAAAAGCTCCGGAGGTTCATTTCCACTGGGGCCAGATTGCGCGGCCGGAATTTATCGCGCTGTGGTTTGCGGCGCTGATGTGCAATACTATATTCGCTCAGAACTCGATGGAAATGTCGGCGAAATATCTGATGGCGCGCAGCGATGCACACGCACGGAAAATGGTTTTGTTTCCACTAGTCGGCACGATGATCGGACCGCTGCTGTGGATTGTGCCGCCCATGGTGGCGGCCGTGGTTCATCCCGGTGGCCTGGGACAAATCCTGCCCACGCTCAGTCACCCCGAAGAAGGCGCGTTTCTGGTGACGGCCCACGATGTCCTGCCGGCGGGAATGCTGGGCTTGTTGATCGCCGGCATTTTCGGCGCGACGCTTTCCAGCCTGGACGCGAGCGTCAATCAGGGCGTGGGCATTTTGGTGCGAAATTTTTATCTGCCCGTGATCAATCCTCAATGTTCGGAAAAGAAATTGCTGATCATCAGCAAATGCTGCACGGCTGGCTTTGGCCTGGTGATTATCGAAATGGGGCTCATTATCAGTCGACAACGCACGGCCGGGCTATTTGACTTTTTGAATCAACTGGGCGTCAGCTTGTATTTGCCTTTAGCGGTGCCCATGTGCCTGGGACTGTTTTACAAGCGCACACCACCGTGGTCCGGCTGGGGCACAGCGCTGGTGGGATTGCTCGCTTCGTTTGCCATCATGTTTTGCGTGAAGGCCCAGGCCCGGTTGGATCCAACTTCCGCCAAGCTGGTGATCCAGACCCAGCTTTGGGTGGAATCCCACCTCCATCTGAAGCTGCCGGTCGTTTCGGATTTAGTCAGTTGGATTCCGGGCATGTCCGCCCCCCTGAACCCGGAAGAAACCACGCAGACTTTTCTGATTGCCACCGCGTTCGGGGTGATCGCCGTTTCGATGGCCTGGTTTTTCTTCACTTCGCTGTTCTATGAAAAGGCGTCCCCAGAATACAAGGCCAACACGGATAAGTTTTTCCACGAGTTGAAACGTCCCATCGAAAATTTGACCGCGGAACAAGTGAAGGAAAACCACAAGGTGATCGGTGCGATTGGTGTGCTGTGCATGATTTTCGGCGCCTTTGTGCTGTTGCTGATGCTGGTGCCGAACGACGGCGCAAAACGGCTCGGCTTCTTGTTCAGTGGCGGCATTGTTTTGAGCGTGGGCTGGCTGTTGCGCCGCATTTCCAAGCGGCATGGGGACACCCCCGTCTAGCGAAACTGGGAAATTTGCCTGCCCCCCATTCGTATGCCTTCAAAAGCGATGGTAAGACGAATGACCACGCCTCCTTCGTGTTCAGGATCAACGCGTCTGCCGCACCGGGTTTTTGCAACTCTTGGAAACCACACACTGCCACCGCCGCCGCCGAGGCGTCCCGTACGGTCACCGCGTTTGCGGGCAAGCGAAAAGAAAGAAAGTACTCGTCTGCCGTCTCCCGCCAAGCCAGCAGCGCCATGCCGGTGAAAAATGAAGTGGTCCAGTTTCCGATCGCGTAGAAATCCTCCTTGAAATTCTCGTATCTGCCGTCCACGTCGTTCGACCAGGTTTCTGGGTGGTCCGCCAGGTCCTGGATGTTGCCGCGGGTCTGGTCCACGCAAAGGTCGAAAGCCTGCCGCCAAGCGGCGGGATTCGGGATTTCACCATCGGGGATGACCCGTTCGGTGTTGGCAATGATGTTCATGGCTATGAACTGACGATGCTTTCAATGGGCGCGAAAAACAATGGCCCTTCCAGTTAATCTGTAAACGCTTTTGAAAAGCAGCAACGACCGAAGGCGGAGTGCCTACGCTTTGGCCGGGAGGGTCGCGCCATCCACCCAACTGCCTTCCACCAAGACTTCGCGGCAGACGCGCGGCACGCCGAATTCGCCGTGATGGGTGAGCGAGATGACCAATTGCACGGCGGCCCGGCCGATTTCCCCGGAATTCTGGTAAATGCCCGCATCGGCGTTGCCATCCAGCGTGCTGGTGGTGGCCACACCGATGTCCTGCGGTATGCGGACGCCCACCTCCTGGAGCATTTCGCACAAGCGCGCGCAATCGGTGAAAATGGCATCGGGCTGGTGTTTTTTGAGCCAGGCTGCCAGCGCGCGCCGGTCCTCATCGCGGCTGACCTCGTGCAACTTCAATGGAGGTATTTGGGCGGCATCATCCTGGCGCATCTGGTGGTAAAAATAGCCGGCGGCAAAACGCACCACGAGATTGTCTCCCGTCACCAGGCCAATGCGGGAGTAGCCCAGCCGCTGGATGTTTTCACAGGCGATCAGGCCGTCGGCCAGTTGATCGCTGCTGACAATGTGGACGCGTGGAAGTTGGACGGAATAGCCGAAGCGGACGGTGCAGAATTTATCCCACGGAAAACCCTGCCACGCCGCGTAATTTCCGACTGGATGCGGCGGCAACGGGGGCAAAAGGATGCCTTGGATGTTGCGGGTCCGCAGGATTTGGTCCAAACGAAAGGGGGAAAGTCTGTCTTTTATGAAGTTAAATTCTTCGAGCCGGTAGCCGCATTTTTCGGCCTCTTCGAAGGCCCCGGTCCAGTAGAGGTTGAACTCTTTGTGGGAACGCAGCCGTCGGGGGTCCGGCCAGCAATTGATCCAAGCCAGCTCCGCGCTGACCGATTTCGTGAGGTTGCCCCGCCGATAATGTGCCAATGCCGCCAGCATGGGGTCAGGACGATAGCCCATGGTCTGGGCCACGCTTTGGATCTTCTGGCGCATGGCTTCCGAAACCCGGGACGAATTCCGCAACGCCAGCGAAACCGACACCGAGGTGACGCCCACGGCCCGGGCGATATCGCGCAGGGTGATGCGCCGGCCAGCTTTGGCCGGTGGGGAGACGGGCAACCCGCTTTTGGGGTGGCTGCCAGGCGTTTTTGACGCGGACATGGTTTGAGTCTGGCCTCGAGGTTGGGGAAAGGAAAGCCCTTTTGTTTACAGATTAACCTAAATGCCGCTTCCCACTGGTGAAAGGTGGGGTATGGTTGAATCATAACAGCCAAACACGCAGCACAAATATTACAACCGCAACCATCCCTTGCCTGACCATGAAAAACGCACTGGCCAACGGCAATGTTTTCTTTCGCTTGGCGTATCCGTGAACCTCTTTTGAAACAATGAACCCAGTAACATACAATCCTGGCATACCGCTTCCACTCAATTGCCTCCGTTCAGGAAGGATGGTCATGGCGGCACTTGCATTGGGTTGGTTGGTCCAGACTGCGTTGGCGCAACCTCCCTCCGCGCCCACTGGTTTGACGGCGACGGCAACCAATGCGCTCGTCAATTTGAGATGGAACAGCGTATCCGGCGCGACCAATTATGTGGTGGGCCGGTCGCTCACCAGCGGCGCCGAGACCGCGCTGGCCACTAACGTGACGGCCACGACGTACGCCGATGCCACTGTGGCTAACGGCACGACCTATTATTATGTTGTCGCCGCCCAGGGCACCGGCGGTCAAAGCGCCAACTCCTCCGAAGTCAGCGCCACGCCGGAACCGCCGCCGGGGGCGCCGTCGGGATTGACGCTTGCTGTCGGCGGTTCCTGGCTTTCTTTGAGTTGGAATGTTCCCACGGGAGCGGTGAGCTATTACCGGGTCAAACGCTGGGTGACCGGTTCGACCACGACCAACATCATGCTGGAAACGGCGCCATACAACACCTTCTCGGATTTCACGGTCGGCGCCGGCACAAACTATAACTACGTGGTCAGCGCCGTGGGCACCGGCGGCGAAAGCGCCAATTCCGGATCTGTCACCGGCTCCCCCACGGGGGCCGCGTCCGGTTTTGTCCATCCCGGCGGCCTGCACGTGCTGGCCGATTACACCCGCATGGCTACCAATGTGGCGGCGGGTAACTATCCGTGGTTCAATAGCTACAACCAGATGGTCGCCTATGCCCAAGCCAAGACGAACTGGTCGGCCGCGCCCGTGGGAGCCATCATCCGGAACAGTGGCGGCGGCAATTTTTCCCGCAGCCAGCAAGATGCGCTGGCCATTTATTTCCAAGCCTTGGAATACCGGATCACGGGTAACACGAATTACGCCAATTCCGCCATCAACCTCATGAACGCATGGTCCGGCACGTTGACGAACGTGACCGGCGACAGCAACTTCGCCCTCGGCGCCGGCCTGTGCGGTTATGAATTCGCTTGCGCGGGCGAAGAGCTGCGCGGCTACGCCGGCTGGTCGGCGGCCAGCCAGACGGCCTACAAAAGCATGCTGGCCAACGCTTTTTACGCCGCGAACAACAACTTTCTCACCCTGCATAATGGCGCTTGTAACACCCATTACTGGTGCAATTGGGACGCCTGCAACCTGGCTTCGGTGATCGCCATCAGCGTGTTCTGTGACAACCCGAACATGTTCAGCCAGGCGGTGACCTATTTCACCAACGGCATCGGCAACGGCAATATAAATCTGGCCGTGGATTTCATCCATCCCAACGGACTGGGCCAGTGGCAGGAGTCCGGCCGCGACCAGGCGCACACTTTTGATGGGATCAATTGCGAGGGGCTGGTGTGCCAGGTGGCCTGGAACCAGGGCGTGGATCTGTACGGCTACGATAACAACCTTTATCTGCGGGGGCTGGAATATGTGTGCAAATATAATCTCAGCAACAATGTGCCCTATGTCCATTACCAGTCGTGTGACTCGGGCTCCGACCAGACCGTGGTTTCTTCCGCCAGCCAAGGGGAGTTCCCCTATATCTGGGACATGGCCTATGCCCATTACGTCAGTCTCAAGGGGCTTGCGGCGCCCTATACCTCGAAGGTGGCCGCCTGGTTGCGTCCCGACGGCGGCATCACCGACTGGAATTCTCCGGACTGGTTCGGCTTCACCAGCCTGACTTTTTACATTCCCCCGGGTGCCACCAACGCCCCGCCCGGCGGCTTAACCGCCTCAGTGACGGGGTCGCAGGCGACCTTGTCTTGGTGGGGATCGGCCTCCGCTCTCAATTACAATGTCAAACGCGGAATCGTCAATAGTGGACCCTATACGAATCTGGCCACGGTCGGACCAGACAATCTCTATTACGTGGACACCGGTCTGGCCGGGGGCGTCACGTATTATTATGTCGTTTCCGCCAACAACCCTGGAGGGCAGACTGCCAACAGCGCGCCGCTCGCAGTGACGCCCAACAGCCGGGTGAGCGGGCCGGATGACATGGTGAGCGGAGCGGTGATTGGCACCCCCGGTTCCTATGCCGGCAACGGCACCACGATTGTGAATGTGTTCGACGGTTTTCTGACCAGTTTCTTCGACGGCCCCGATCCCACTGGTGATTGGGCGGGACTGGATCTCGGTGCGGGGGTGGGTTGTTTGGTGACCAATGTGAACTACTGTCCGCGCACCGGTCATGGCAGCCGGATGGTGGGCGGGATTTTTCAAGGGGGGAACGATCCGAACTTCACCGATCCCGTGACGCTCTTCACCATCACCGCCACGCCGGTGGATGCCACGCTGGTGTCGCAGCCGATCACCAACAGCACCGCCTTCCGGTACCTGCGCTATGTGGGACCGGCCAACGCGTATTGCGATGTGGGGGAGGTGCAATTTCAGGGACCGACCATCGGGTTGACTTCGCCAGTCAGCCCAACGGGACTGGTGGCCACGGTGACGCTGTCGAGTCAGGTCAATCTGGCCTGGTATCCCAGTGCCGCAGCCACCAGCTACAATATCAAGTGTTCCACCAATAGCGCCGGGCCGTTCACCATCGTTGAGAATACGGTGGGCACGCCGTACACCAACTTCACCGCCAGCCTTCCCGCCCGAGGCACCAATTATTACCTGGTCACCGCTCTCAATAGCGCGGGCGAAAGCCCAGCTTCCATCGCGGTGGCGGTCACCCCGCTGCCGATCTACATAACCAACCTGGTCTGGTCGGCGGCCGTCAACGGCAATTGGGATATGGTGACGACCAATTGGCTTTTTCAGGGTATACCCGAGGCTTACCAAAATGCCAATCCGGTGGTGTTTGATGATACAGCCAGCAACTCGGCGGTGACTATCTCGGTGCCGGTATCGCCGGAATCGGTCATCTTCAACAACTCGGCCAAGACCTACATCGTTTCCGGCAGCGCCATCGCCGGGACCGCCAGCCTGACCATGCTGGGAAATGGAACGACCACTTTGGGCGGCGTCACCGCCAATACCTACAGCGGAGGCACCGTGCTGGCAAACGGCGCCCTGGATGTCGAGAACACCAGCGTCACTCCGTTGGGGACCGGTTCGTTGACGTTCGCCGGCGGCGTGCTGGAGAATAATGGCAGCACAGGCGTGACCTTGACCAACAACGTCATGCTGGTGGCCAACACGACCACCCATTTGCACCCCAGCACCTCGCCCGCCAGCGGCCCAGGCCTGACGCTGGCGGGCAACCTTTCCGGTCCCGGAAACATCGAAGTTGACGGCAGTGGGAGCCCCTATGACGCCTTTGCTTTGAGTGGCGCCAACAGCGGCTTTACCGGCACGTTGACGGTGGACAACAGCGGCAACCAGCGGTTTGAATTTGCCAGCCCCAGCGCGGGCAGCGCCAATGCCAACTGGGTTTTCAACAGTGCGGGAACGGACGAGCAGAAATTCACCTTCGGCGGCAACAACACGATTTCATTCGGCTCTCTGGCCGGCGCGGGCTGGCTGCGAAATGACGTGGGCCCCAATGTCACGACCCTGCGCATCGGGGATTTGAACACCAGCACGGTGTTCACCGGTCTGATGGTCGGCAACGGCTCCGCGCAATTCGCCGTGCTCAAAGTCGGCACGGGCACACTGACCATGACCGGAGCGAACAGTTACTCCGGCCCGACCACGGTGAGCAATGGCGAGTTGGTAGGGCGCGCCGCTGCTGGCTCGTAAGGTAGGCCATGAGAGGGGCTTAGCACTTTTTTCGGGACAAGCCGGAAAATTTTTTTTACCCTTCCGGCCATGAAAAAGAGCCAATCTCGTTT
>Ga0316217_10003975_pt1 | contig 16349 bp, 15 predicted proteins | sample 1anoAmetaG_FD_203633 | JGI IMG/M metagenome (GOLD analysis project Ga0316217, IMG submission 203633) | Freshwater microbial communities from Trout Bog Lake, Wisconsin, USA - 1anoA | ecosystem: Environmental > Aquatic > Freshwater > Lake > Hypolimnion/Profundal zone | place: USA: Wisconsin...
ATGGCTTCGATGCCCTCGATCAACATGCTGCTGCCGCGCGAGACCATCAGCGCCAGCAACCCGCAGCCCATCGCGGCGGCAAAGGATTCGCCCACCTCGACGCGCCAGGCGACGTTGCCGAAAGGCAGGATGGCCGTCCAGAACCAGGCATAGACCGACCAGAAAGGATAGCCCGGCGGATGCGGGATGCCCGCATAGAAGGCGCCGGTGCAGAGTTCGCCGGAATCCTCCAGGGTCTGTTCGGGGGCGAGCGTCAGCAGATAAACAATCCAGATGACGCCAAAGGTGATGGCCAGTGTCAGCCAGTCCACCGGTCGGAACATCGGCGGGACTTTTGTCGCGGGGGTGGGGGTGGCAGGTTTGGCGGCCGCCTTAGGGTCCTTTGGCGGATTCGATTTTGGTTTTTCCATTGTTCAACTTCAGTTGGTCAAATTCATTGTCGGCGTAAAACGGATACTAGACTGGAAAACACTGCCATTTGTCCATCCAAAAGTGACGGCGGCGAGATGATTTTGCCGGGTCTGGGCGCCGCCGGTGGCGAAAGCCGCATTGTCTTGATTGCTCAAAATGAGGGCGACGGGCAACTGGGATGGCAGCCCGATGTTCTCGTGGTTGAGGACCATCAAGGTCAGCAGGGTGCAAGCCATGGTCGGGGCCACGCAACTCCACAGCCACCGCACGGTCGGCAGTTCGTCGGCGCCCGCAAGCCGGAGAATGCGGCGTTTAAGCGCCGCCGACGCCCGGCGCGGCCGCCAGGAAAGCAATTGTTTCTCGTTCAGTTCGTTCATAAACTGCTCCGGCCAGTTTGGCTTTGATTTTTTGCAGCCCATAACGATAACGGCCCGCTGCCGTGTTGGGCGAAATGTCCAGCAGCCCGCCAATTTCCTCGAAAGTGCAGCCATGCCACAGTTTCAACACGATGACCTCCCGTTGTTCCACCGGCAGATCGGCCAGGCAGCGCATGGCCGCCTCTTCCGCCGGGGTTTCATCCGGGCTTTTCTCGAACCAGCGGAGGGATTCCCATTCCCGCGTGCAGCGGCGCCAGAGCGTGCGGCGGTGGTTCAGCGCCCGGTTGCGGAAGGCCCGCGTGCAATAATGGCGCGCGTTGGCTGGCGGCGTGGCCAACTGGAACAGTGCCAGGAAAGTCTCCTGAACAACATCTTCCGCCTCGCCGTGGGTCAGGCCCAAGGCCCGGCCATACAAAATCAGGCGGGCCGCCAGCTCGTCAAAGAGCCGGCCGCACCAATGGGCTGAATCGTTTTCGTTCACTTTTCAATGATATGGACACCGCGCCCGGCCGATTTGTATAAAATTGCCCGGAAAGTTTTTCAAGCCATTACTCGGGCCACGGCCGAACGCAGCTCCGCGAGGGAAAAAGGCTTGTGCAGCACGTAGTCCACCCCGCCCGTCGGTTTGCCATAAGCCAGGAAATCGTCCGCAAACGCCGTCACCATGATGATGCGCTGGCCGGGCCGGAGCCGTTTGCTTTCGGCGGCGAGCTGGTCGCCCTTCATTTCCGGCATGAGATAATCGGTGATGATCAAATCGAACGGTCCCTCCGCCAGCCGGGCCAGGGCTGCGGCGCCGTTCGCGGCAATCTGAACGTCATGCCCATAATGTGTGAGCATCATTTGCATGGCCGTGCAAACCGTCGGTTCGTCGTCCACCACCAAAATGCGATACGTTGATTGATCGGGTTCCACCATGCTAACTGGGCACACGATAGGCAATTTCCCGGCCGACGCAATGCAAAGCTGGCCAAACCAGCGTGATGCGTGATGCGTGATGCGTGACAAGAAGGGCGGAAGGCGGGATTTGGGTTGGTGGATTCATATTCTCAATGGCCTGACTTGATCGGACTTGGGCGGACGGGGAACAGAGGGCGTAGGGCGGACCCGTTTCGGAGGGCAGGGAGCGGACAACGGGGATGGTGGGGCTGAAGCATGGCGTGAATTTTTATGGCGTGAATTTTTTTATGGTCGGATTTGCTTGGATTTACCCGGATTTGGTCGGATTTTCAGCAGAGAGCAGAGTGAAGAACGAAGAGGGCAGGGCGCAGAAGGGATGCGCGGGCCTCGCGGGCGACCACGAGACCACGGGACCACTGACCCCGAGTCCTGTAGTTCGTGAAATACGTGTCGGACAAGGCCGCCAGCCAGAAAGGCTACCTGCTGGACGTGGACGGACTCCATCCCGCGCCTGCGCGACATTGCCAAGGGTGCCAAACCCAAGGCGCTCATTGTTCTTCCGCCCTACCGGGCTGGGCACGGGCGGACAGGAATGTCCGCGCTCCGAGGGCTAGCCGTTCAGCGTCCAGCCATCGCGGTACTTGTGGCTCAACAGGGCGTTGGCTTCGTCCGAATTCTTCACCCGGCCGGCTGCGCCGTCATACTCGATTTTCTTGCCGACGCGGTAGGCGATGAGGCCGAGAATCATCTGCTCGATCATGTTGCCGCTGTATTCGAAGTCGCAGGCGGTCTTGAGGTTGGGGTTCTTGCAGGCGTCGAACCATTCCTTCTGGAAATGGCCCAGCGGCGGCAGCACCTCGCTCTTGGGACGCGGCTTGTAATAGGTCAGATCGGCATCGTCGCCGTAGGGCACGAGGATGCGGTTCTCGAAGCCCGCGATGAGATAGCCCTTGGAGCCCTTGAACATGGCGCCGTGGCCGATTTTGTTGAGGTCAATGTAATCGCGAGGGCAGTTCGGCAGCGCGCCGCCTTGATACCAGCTCACGCGGATGGGGCCGCGCCAGGCATTCGCCGGATGCTCGAAGTGCGTTTCCAAGGTCACGGGACTGACGTCGGGATTGAAGGCTTCGCCCTTGCCCTCGGCGGTGGTGGGCAGAACAGCGTCAACCGCGTTCCAAAGCAGGTCCATCGTGTGGCTTCCCATGTCGCCAATCTGACCATTGCCGAAATCCCAGTACATGTTCCATTGCAGACAGTTTGCCCCCGGACCGCCCGAGAAATAGCCGGGATTGTAGGGATGAAATGGCGCCGGGCCGAGCCAGAGATCGTAATGGAGATTGGCGGGCGGTTCGCCGGCGGCAGGCAGATAACCGGGCCGGCGCAACTGGCGGTTGCCCCAGGCGTAGGCGGCCGAGAGTTCGCCGATGGCGCCGTCGCGGATGAGTTCGCGGACGCGGTTGAAATTCTGGAACGCGTGCCGCTGCATGCCCACCTGCGTGGCGAGCTTGCTTTTCTTGGACAGGTAATTGGCGCGGACCAGGCGCGCCTCCGCGACGGTATTCGCCAGCGGCTTTTCGCAATACACGTGCAACCCGCGGTTCAGCGCCCAATTCGAAATCATCGCATGGGTGAAGTCGGTGGTGCAAATGACCACCCCGTCGAGGCCGAGCGCCTGGTGGTCGTCCAGCAACTTTCGCCAGTCCACGTACGTTTTCGCGCCGGGAAATTTTTTCAGGCCGAAGGCCAGGTGGTCGTCGTTGACGTCGCACAGGGCGACGACATTCTGGGTGGCGAGCGAATCGAAATGCGCCTCGCCGCGGCCCCAGGAACCGATGAGCGCGAGGTTCAATTTATTGCTCGGGGCGTCCGCGCCAAAGACTTTGAAATTGGTGATGACCAGCGGCGCAGTGGCGGCCAGGACAGTGGATTTGATGAATTTTCGGCGGTTCATAGTTTTCGATTCATTGGTTTGTCTAGGTGGAGTTACTAAATTGGGTGCGGAGCGCGGGTCTTCGGCCCGCAGCCGCTGCGCCCGGCTGAGCGCATCCAAATATCTCGAAGCGGGTCGCAGTTTGGACGTTGCTGCGGCCGGGGACAGCCGCGCTCCGGCAAGGCGGATGCCGTTTGAAAACAGGCCAGGTTCACACGTCGCAAATTTTTATGGCTTGCCGGAGCGAGGCCAGGGCGTCTGGACGTTTGGGGGTGAATTCCTGCGCCACGTAGCCTCGGTGGCCGCTGGCCACAATTGCCTGCATGATGCGGGTGTAATTAAGCTCCTGCGTCTCGTCAATTTCGCCGCGTCCCGGCACCCCGCCGGTGTGATAGTGATCAAAGTACTGGTGATTTTCCTTGATGGTGTCGCACACGTCGCCCTCCATGATCTGCATGTGGAAAATGTCGTACAGCAGCTTGAACCGCTCGGAGCTGATGCGCTTGACCAGTTCCACCCCCCACGCCACGTGGTCGCACTGGTAATCCTTGTGGTTGCGCTTGCTGTTCAGCAATTCCATGCACAGCGTCACCTTCAACTTCTCGGCCACCGGCAGAATGCGTTTCAAGCCGGCGGCGCAGTTGTCCAAACCTTTTGCGTCATCCAAACCGTCGCGGTTGCCGGAGAAACAGATCACGCGCTCGAAACCCGCGTCCGCCGTTTCCTTGAGCCGCTGCTCATAAGCCTGCGCCAGTTTGTCATGATGCTCCAAGCGGTTGAAGGCCTGGCGGATGCCGCCGATGCCGTCCATCGTCGGGTAGGAAACCATCGAGCAAACCAGGCCGTATTTCTTGACCGTGCCAAAATCGGAGGGGTTGAGCAAGTCGAGGCCAACCAGCCCGATCTCCTTGGCGGCGGCGCACAAGTCGTCGAGTTTGATCTTCCCGTAGCACCCGCGGCAGGCACTGTGGCGGATGTTGCCCTTGAGGGCGGCGGGCGCAGGGTCTTCCGCGCGCGCCAGTGTGGGCAGCAGCGGGGCGGCGGCAGCCAAGGCGGCGGATTGGAGGAATTTTCGACGATTCATAGATTCTTTCACACGTCGCAGATTTTCACGGCCGCCCGCAGCGAAGCGAGGGCGTCCGGATTTTTGGGGATGAATTCCTGCGCCACATAGCCTTGGTGGCCACTGGCCACAATCGCCTGCATGATGCGCGGGTAGTGCAACTCCTGGGTCTCGTCCAGCTCATTGCGTCCCGGCACGCCGCCCGTGTGATAGTGGTCAAAATACTGGTGATTTTCCTTGATGGTGTCGCACACGTCGCCCTCCATGATCTGCATGTGGTAAATGTCATAGAGCAGCTTGAACCGCTCAGAACTGATGCGCTTGACCAGTTCCGCGCCCCAGGCCACGTGGTCGCACTGATAGTCCTTGTGGTTGCGCTTGCTGTTCAGTAATTCCATGCACAGCGTCACCTTCAACTTCTCGGCCACCGGCAGAATGCGTTTCAAGCCGGCGGCGCAGTTGTCCAAACCTTGCGCATCGTCCAAGCCGGCGCGGTTGCCGGAGAAACAGATCAGGCGCTCAAAGCCCGCGTCCGCCGTTTCCTTGAGCCGCTGCTCGTAGGCCTGCGCCAGCTTGTCATGATGCTCCAGGCGGTTGAAGGCCTTGCCAATGCCGCCCAGACCGTCAATCGTCGGGTTGGAAACCATCGAGCAAACCAGGCCGTATTTTTTCACGGTCGCAAAATCGGCTGGATTGAGCAGGTCAATGGCCACCAAGCCCATCTCCTTGCCGGCGACACACAGGTCGTCGAGTTTGATCTTGCCGTAGCACCAGCGGCAGACGCTGTGGTGGATGTTGCCCTTGAGGGCGGCGGGGGCGGCGGCTTGCGCGCGCGCCAGCCGGGGCAACAGGGGGGAAGCGGCGGTGGCCAGGGCGGCCGACTTGATGAATTTGCGTCGGGTCATGTTTTTTGCGCGTGTTTGTTTTGTTTTGGACGGGAATCGTTCGGGAAGGTTACAACTTGCGGTGACGGAAGGCACGGGTTTTTTTCAGAATTTGAAGCAACACCGTACCGCCGGTTGGCAACGGGCAGGGCGGCGGCGGGGTTGGGGCGACGGACGGGCAGCGGATTACCAATCCGCGATACATCCGACTGCCAGTCGGCGGTACGTCACGCGGTTCTAAAACCAATCCCCCGAATTTGGTATTGGAACCCATTCCCAAATATGAAAAGCTGTCGAATGGAGACGCGTCCGGGCGAACGCTATCCGGCGGAATTTGCCGGTGCACATGGCAAAGGGCTGAAGGCGCTGGGGCTGACGCTGACGGCACTGGGCAAGGACGAGGATTGACAAGGGGAAGACAACGGGAGCATCCAACATCCAGCATTCAATTCCAACACGCCGGGTCGGAGACCGGCGCTCCGAATAATTCGAGGTTGGGCGTTGGATGTTGAGTATTTTGGATATAATGAAATGCCGAGCTTTGACGGAATACGTTTTTTGCTTTTTTAATCTTTCCGCTGGCTGCTAAAATGTCGAAGAAATGAATATTCCATCATCCATCCAAAAGTTCCTCGGCACTTGGTGTCACGAGGACCAATGCGTCGAGTATTCGGTTTCTGTTCAGGATGATGCAGTCATTGTTACTGGTTTAGACACCAGTGACGGAGAGGTGCTTCGCATACAGGGTGTTTCTTTTGACGGTTCAGAGCTGCGTTTCACGTCAATTTGTCCATCTACCATTTTTGTACTGACTCATGTGTTCCGCCCTGTGCTTGGCGATGAGGTAGAGCATGAGTTCACCCGGATTGAAAATTGGCAGAAAAAGAAGACACCTTGAGCCATAAATAATTGCGCGGCGGAGCAGTCGTGGGCCAAAGGCCCGTTCCATACCAGCATGGGGCAACGTCCCATGTCACGATGACAACAGATTCATAAGCGCCAACGGCGCGGTTCAGTTCAGCAACGCCAAGGTTGATGAATCGGAGAACGTGTCGGCAAGGAGATGGAACGGGCCTTCAGCCCGGAGCGCGTTTGGATTGCGACTCCTGGGACGTTGTCCCAGGCTGGTATGAAGGCGCGCCTTTGGCGCTATTTCGGAATTCGGAGGTTTGGAATTCGGATTCCGGGTTCACTGGATGTTGGGCGTTGGATGTTGGATGTTGGATGTTTCCCATGGTTCAAGGGGTGAACCCCAGTTTGTGCCGCTGTTGCCACAGCGCTTGAGGCGGAAAAATCCCGGCGGGCGTGATGAGGCCGGTAATCAGTTCCGCCGGCGTCACGTCGAAGCCGGGATTGCGCGCCGGGCTGCCGGGGTTGGCCACGCGCACATAGACGCGCCGGTTCCGCTTCGGATTGCCGATTGCGGATTGCGGGTTTGAAATCACCCCCCAAGCGCCCAGCACTTCGTGTTCCTGCCGTTCCTCAATGGGAATGTCAAACCCGCGTTTCAGGTTCCAATCAATCGTGGAAAGCGGAATGGCGACGTAAAAGGGGATTTTATGGCGCGCAGCCAAGACCGCCTTGGTGTAGGTGCCGATCTTATTGGCCACCTCGCCGGTACGGCCCAGCACGCGGTCGCTGCCGACAATGACCAGGTCAATTTCGCCGCGCTGCATCAGATGGCCCGCAGCGTTGTCGGCAATGAGGTGATGGGGGATTTTTTGCTGCGCGAGTTCCCATGCGGTCAGGGTGGCGCCTTGCGACCGCGGACGCGTTTCGTCGCAGAACACATGGAACCGCTTGCCCTGCGCTTGGGCGGCGTATAGGGGCGCCGTGGCGGAACCGACGTCCACAAACGCCAGCCACCCGGCGTTGCAATGCGTCAGGAGGTTCATGCCATTGCGGATCAGCCTGGCCCCGTGCCGCCCGATCTCCGCGCAATGCCGCGCGTCTTCATTGGCGAAATCCTCGGCGGCGGCAAGCGCGAGCGACTGTTGTTCGGCCACGGTTTGACCCCGGGCCAGATTCCGGCGCACGTCGTTCATCGCGTTCACCGGATCCACGGCGGTGGGGCGCGCTGCGGCGAGCGTTTGGAAGACCACTTCGACGTGGGCGGAAAATTGCTTCAGATCATGGCCGCGAAAAGCCCGCGCGCCCTGCGCCAGACCGAAGGCGGCGGTGGCGCCAATCGCGCCCGCGCCGCGCACCACCATGTCGGCAATGGCCCGCGCGGTGGCGCGGAAATCCCGCGTGGCGACGATTTTAAACTCGTGCGGCAGCAACCGCTGTTCAATGAGTTGGACGGAATTTTTCGCGGCGTCGAAAGTGACGGTGCGAAAAGGCCGGGAACGTCCGTGAACGGTAACCTTCATGCCGGGAACGTCAGCGGGAGCTGGCTTTCAATTGCCGGATTTTGGCCTTGAGATCGTCAAAGGCGGCATGGCCCCGGAGCGGTTTGAGGTCCGGGTCCCGGGCCAGCCAGTCGAAGTCGCGATAGCCAAGCTGGAGGGCTTTTTCGAGGGCATTGGCGGCGTGGTCAATTTCCCCGGAGAGGGAATAGCTGCACGCAAGATTATAAAACACCAGTGGATTTTGCGGTTCGAGCCGGGCCAGCCGCTCATCCACCTTCAAACCCTCAACGATGCGACCGCGCTGGGTATAGTGGTCGCCCAGGATTTGCAGAGCTTCCACATAATTCGGGTCGCGGCGGATCAGGCCCTCGATAAATTGAATCTTCGTATCGAGGTCGCGCTGCTCGCCGCGGCTCAGCTTTTTTCTGGCAGTGTTCTTGGCCGGCATACAACTCCCAAAGTTTTTCCGACCAGACGCGCCAAGTCAAGCAGGTGGCGGCAAATTTTTTGTTGGAGTTTTCCGGCGCAATGGCCTATCAGTAGTACCCTTAGAGGCAACATGAAATGTTTTGTGACCGGCGCGTCCGGGTTTATTGGGTCTAATCTCGTGCCTGAACTGCTGGCGCGCGGCCACCGCGTCAAGGCGCTGCTGCGTCCCGGAACGGAGGAGCGCGGGCTGCTGGGCCTGGAATTTGAGCGGGTGGCCGGCGACGTGCTTGACCGGCAACTCCTGAAGCGCGAGCTGGCCGGCTGCGATTGGTGTTTCCACGTGGCGGCCAGCTACCACCTGTGGCAGCGCGATTACGCGCCCATGTATGCCGTCAACGTCGAGGGCACCCGCAATGTTTTGGCGGCGGCCGGCCAGGCGGGCTGCCAGCGAATCATCTACACCAGCACGGTCGGTTGCATCGGTTTGCCGGCGGGAACCAACGGGGAAGTCGTGCCCGCGACGGAAGCGAACACCGTGTCCCCCGAGGACCTCTCCGGCACCTATAAGCGCTCGAAATTCCAGGCCGAGGCCGTGGCCATGGACTTGTTTCAGCAGCAGGGATTGCCGATCGTCATCGTCAACCCCTCGGCGCCCGTCGGCCCGCGCGATGTGAAACCCACCCCCACCGGGCAGATCATCCTGGATTTTCTGAACCGCCGGATGCCCGCGTTTATTGACACCGGCTTGAACTGGGTGCATGTGCGCGACGTGGCGGCGGGCCACATTTTGGCGGCGGAAAAAGGCCGGTTGGGCCAGCGCTACATTCTGGGCAACGAGCAGGGCAATTGGACCCTGGAACAGACGTTCGCCGCCCTGGAAAAAATCACCGGCGTGCCCGCCCCGCAAAGGAAGATGCCTTACTGGCTGGCGTTGAGCGTGGCGGAAATCAGCGAGAGCATCGCGTTCTTCACCGGCCAGGCGCCGCAGGCCACGCGGGCGGGGGTGCGCATGGCCAAGCACAAAATGTGGTTCAATCCCGGCAAAGCCATCCGTGAACTCGGCCTGCCGCAGACCGCGCCCGAACAGGCCTTTGCGGATGCGGTCAACTGGTTCCGCGCCAACGGGTATGTGAAGCGTTAAAGCGTTGAAGCGTTACAACGCCACGTGCCACGCCGCTTTCATACTTTAGAAAAATCCGCCTCCTCACGCTCGCCGCGCTATCGCTCTGGCGCAGCGGTTCGGCGGCTACACGTCCTGCCGTCTTTGTCACTCGCCGTGGGCGCGGTCCCGGGCGGCCAACGATTCTGCTTTTTTACCGGGGGAAATCGTGACACATTTTCCCCCATGTCACTTCCGATCATCAATATCGCAGGCATGCGCAAGTGGGAGGCGGCCACCTGGGCGGCCGGGCAAACCGAAGCCCAGGTCATCCGCCTAGTCGGGGAACGCGTGGCCCGGCTGGCCCGTCAACTCACGCGCGCCCAAGATGCGATTCTCATTCTCGCCGGCCAAGGCCACAACGGTGACGACGCCCGCGCCGCCAAGGAATTTCTCGGTGACCGCAAGGTCAAGATTTTGGAACTGCTCCCCCCCGAACCCGCCTTGCCGCCGCTCGAACTGGCGCTGCGGGAAAAACCAGCGCTGATCGTTGACGGCCTTTTTGGTATCGGCTTGAACCGCCCGCTCGCGGAGCCTTGGCTTAAGATCATCGCCGCCGTCAATGCGGCGGACATTCCCGTGCTGGCGGTGGATGTGCCCTCCGGCCTCGATGCCGACACCGGCGCTTCGTATGGGGCGGCCATCGAAGCCGACGTCACGCTCACCATCGGCGCCCCCAAAATCGGTTTGCTGGCGATGCCGGCGTGGCCGCAGGTGGGGCGACTGGAAGTGGCTGGAGACGTCGGTTTGTCCGCTTGTCCGCTCAAAGCGGAGTTGAACTGGACGCAAGCAGAGGATTTTAGAAATTTTCCACCGCCGCGGCCAGTGGCCGGCCACAAGGGGTCATTTGGCCACGTGGGGATTGTGGCCGGCAGCCTGGGTTACCACGGAGCGGCGGTGCTGGCCACCCGGGGAGCGCAACGCGCACAGCCCGGGTTGGCAACCGTGTTCACGCAGGAGAGCATTTACACCGCAGTGGCGTCGCAGTTGCAGTCCGCCATGGTCAGCCCTTGGACGCCGAAAACGAAATTCCCCGAAACGCTCAGCGCACTGTTGGTCGGGCCGGGACTGGCAGCGCATGACGCGATTGACAATCTCCGCCGCAGCCTGCACCACTGGTGGCGCGACGTGGATTGTCCGGTGGTGGTGGATGCGAGCGGACTGGATTGCCTGGCCGCCGGACCAATTACCAAGAAAACCGCCCGGGTGCTGACGCCGCATCCAGGCGAAGCGGCGCGGCTGCTGAACACGACCACCGGGAAAATACAAACCAACCGCCTGGCGGCGCTGCGCGAGCTTTCCAAGCGATACGGCAACTGCTGGGTGGTGCTGAAAGGCCACCAGACCTTGATCGGACGCTGCGACGGCGAGGTGTTTGTCAATCCGTCTGGCAATCCGCATCTGGCGCAAGGCGGCAGCGGGGATTTGCTGGGGGGCTTCATTGCGGGGCTGCTCGCGCAACCGGCGTTACAGGCGGACCTGGCCACCACCTTGCGCTATGCCGTCTGGCAACACGGCGCGGCGGCGGACCAATTGCAGGCGGCCCGCGCCAATTGGACCGTGGAAGACTTGGCCGCGGAAATCGGCAATGCGCGTTAAAGTTTCTTCAACTCGCTGCCCGCCAGTTGAATCAGCGGCTGGATGGCGGCGGCGTCGAATCGAAAACCGCACCCGGCGGCGTGAAACAGTTCGGGCAGCGGACGGGAGCCGCCCAGCGCCAGCGCCGCTTTGTAATCCTGCAACGCTTTCGCCTTGTCGCGCCGCGAATTGGCCCACACTTCCAGCGCGCCGAGTTGCGCGATACCGTATTCGACGTAATAAAACGGATGGAGGAAAATGTGCAACTGCCGGTGCCACGAATGCGCGCGCATGGTTTCCCAGCCCGACCAGTCCACGTCGCCGCCAAACCGGTCCATCAATTCCAAGTAGGCCGCCTGGCGCTCCGCGCGGGTGTGGCTCGGGTGGGTGTAAATCCAGTGCTGGAAGGCGTCCACCACGGCCATCCACGGAAAGAAGCCGATGATGCCTTCGAGATGCGCTTTGCGGGCGCGGTTCGCCTCGGCGGCGGGATAAAACTCCTCCAGGAATTCCCCGCCCAGCAGCTCCATGGCCATTGAGGCCACTTCGCAAAACTCAATCGGCGCGCCGCGATACGCATACAAATCCTCGCCGCGCGCGGCCTGCGCGTGAAACGCGTGGCCCGCCTCGTGCAGAATCGTCTCCACGTCCCGCTGGATGCCGATGGCGTTCATGAAAATGAACGGCACGCGCGCCTCCGACAGGGTGGATTGATAGCCGCCCGGCGCCTTGCCCTTGCGGTTGTCCAAGTCGAGCAGTTTCAAATCCTGCATCTGCCGAAAACCCGCCGCAAGTTCGCCGTCCAGTTGATGGAATATTTTCTGGGTGCGCGCCACCAACTCGCCCACTTCGACAAATGGTTTCAACGGCGCGCGATTGTGCGGGTCCACCGCCAGGTCCCAAGGACGCAAGGTGTCCAAGTGCAATTGCCGCCGGCGATCCGCCTGAATTTCGCGGACGGCAGGCATGATTTCGGCTTCGATGGCGCGGTGAAACTCGAGGCAATCGGCCGGAGTGTAATCGAACCGGCCCTTTTGGCGAAACGCATAGTCCCGGTAGTTGTCGAACCCCGCATTTTTGGCGATTTGCATGCGCAGCTTGATCAATTCGTCCAAAATCGCGTCGCACTGGTCCACGTCCTGCAACCGGCGTTGCGCCACCAGTTCCCAGGCCTCCTGCCGCAACGCGCGATCGGGTTCCTCGAGATAACGGCCCATTTGCACCAGCGTTTTTTCCTCGCCGCGAAACTTGACCGTCTGCGCGCCGATCAACTTCTGGTATTGCTGGCACAGTTTGGCCTCCTCGGTTTCGAGCGCGACATTTTCCGGGCGGAACAATTTGACGTGGTTCGTCACGTCGCGATCGAAAACCTGGTAGCGGCCCGGGGCGGCAGGTACCCTGCCGCCCGGACTGGGCGTGGACACGGCTGGGGTTTGGGAAACTATTGCATCCGCCTGCTGGCAGGCATTTTTTCCGCCGGGCTGGAAGCCCGGCTCCACGGCAGGCAGGATGCCTGCCGCCACAAGCCCCGGCAACTCGCCACGGCGCGGATGCGCGACGTAAATATTCTCGAGGGCGAACTGGCGCGGCTTGACCTGCGGCTCCACGTGCTCCACGAAATGCAAATACGCCCGCTCCGCCTCCGCGTTATCCGTGTGGCAGGTCATGGCGATGTAACGGCGCGACGCTTCTTCGTCCAGCGCCGCGTTGAGTTCGCTCCAGTCCAGCAGCCAGCATTCGAGTTCGGCGGCCGAACTCACCCGCGCGGCCTGCGTTTCCAAGCGGTCAAACAGCGGCGCGATTTGCGGCCAGTCGCCGAGGTCAATGGCTTGCGGCACAAACGAGCGCGGCTTGGCCGCGGGCAGTTTTCCAAAGGGCAATAAAGTCATGCCCGCAGTTTACCAGAAATCGGGGTGGAGAAAACGAATTTCGGGCGGGTGCACTGGGGGGCGTGTTTTCAAATTGCCCACGGAGCGCGCCCGTCCCGGGCGCAGCAATGTTCATTTGCTCACACCGTCGCAAAGACTTGGAAAATCGCCAGGTACAAGTCCGTTGCTGCGGCCGAGACGGCCGCGCTCCGGCTAGCGCCTCTGATACGTCCCCATCAATTGCCCCTCGGCAAGGACGTGGCCTTCCAGCGCTTTCAGCAACTCCTTTTTCGTCAGCCCGGGCTTGAGCTCGGGTTTCGTATCGAGCGCGTAGAGCTTGAAAAAATAGCGGTGCGGCTTGCCGGGAGGCGGACAAGGACCGCCGTAGCTAATTTTCTTGTAATCGTTCATGCCCTGTTTGGCGCCGTCGGCGAGTTCGGGCGTTTTGGGCACGCCTTCAGAAAGACCGGGCGTGGCCGGCGGCAGATCATAAAGCACCCAATGCACCCACGTGCCCATCGGGGCGTCGGGATCGTCGCAAATCAGCGCGAGGCTTTTGGCCGCCGGCGGCACGCCCGACCATTGCAAAGCGGGTGAAAGATCCTGGTTCTCGAATGCGTGCCGGCTGGGAATGGGCTGGCCTTGGGCAAAGGCGGTGGAGGTGATTTGAATTTTCATGGTGGCACCGTTGGTAGTATGGTCCGCATGACAAGCCGGGAGCAAACCGGCCAGCCATGCGGCGGCGGCAAGTATTCCAATGCGCGCGCTCATGATTTTAATTTACGCTCCTGCAAGCCTTTGCAAAGCAAAAACTGCCGGCTCAGAGAATGACGACAGAAGTGAACGCCGCGTACGACCGAGCTTGCCATATTACGAACCCATGTCGCCACGCGACAGGTGGACGCGGATTGCTAACCCATGGGAAAGCGCCAGAGGGCTGGCGCACTCCAAAACGCTGGCGCGCAGGGCTCTGGTCCCGGTACTCGCGAAGCGTCTTGGAGTGCGGTGACCCTCCGCCGCTTTCCCATTCGCACGACAGGCTAACGAATCAACAAAAACCTTCGCCCTTGCCAAAGCCGCCAAAGCGGTGCTGAAGCCACCACACTCTCCGAACGCTTCGCGAAACCGGACGCACTTGGGATTTGCGTGGATATTGCGAATGCGGTGCTTCAGCCGCGGATGAGGATGAGAATGATCTTCGTTGATGGTTCAGGAAAACGCGCCGAAGAGCGCCCGCATTTCTTCATCCACCATGGCGGCGTCGGCCAGGGTGTTGGCGATTTCATCGCGCAGCAGTTGACGATAGCGTTTGCGCAGGCGATGCACGGCCACGCGCACCGCGCCTTCTTCCATGCCCAAAGACCCGGCGACCTCGCGCTGGGCTGCTTCGGCCTTGCCAGCCATGAGGAACATTTTCAATTGCTCGAACAACTTCGCCTTGCCATCCACCGCACACTCGGCTTGCAGCCTTTCAATCACCCGGGCCAGCAAGGCCAGCGCCCATTCCCGGTCAAAGGCCTTGTCGGGACTTGGCTCATTGACGGCGGCAACCTGAAATTTCGTATCGGCCGTCTGCCAGTCCAGCGACAGGTTGGCATCGCCGCCGCCGCGTTTTTGGGCCTGCGCCTTGTCCCGCTCGTTCGCGAGAAAATGCTTGAGCGAGGCGAGCAGGAACGCGCGGAATTTTCCCTTTTCGCTGGCCAGGCCGGCGAAGGAGTTCTTTTCGAGCAACCGCGCGAAGAACGCCTGGGTCAAATCCTCGGCGTCTTCCTTGGTGTGTCCGCGCCGGCGGATGTAAGCGTAGAGCGGAAACCAATAGGAGCGGCAAAGTTCCTCGAGTGCGCGGGCCGCCTGGGGCGAGCGCTGCCGCCCGGCGGCCAGCACGACCGTCCAGTGCGTCGTGACGAAGATGTCGCTGGGCGCGGACGAGGGCTGGCTGGATGGTTGGGTGGTCAAGGCGGGGCCATTCTAATCACGGACGGGCGGGGGCAAAAGGGATTAATGGATTGTTGGATTATTGGATTATTGGATTATTGGATTGGTGGATTGACAACCTCGAAGGAAACTCCCGCATGGGTCTGATCCGTTGGTCCATTAGTTGCCTCGGGTGCTCAGATTTTGAAGCCAAGGCAGGTCGGGACAAATGGATGGATTGCATCACGCATCACGCATCACGCATCACGCATCACGCTTCAACGGTGGCTACTTCTTTCCCGGCTGCGCCGGGAGGTTGCGGACTTTTTCGGCCGCGTCGGCCACGGCAGATTTCAAACGCTCGTCATCCAAAATGGCCACGGCTTGGTCGCGAATCTTATCCGCGTCGGACTGGTGGCCGGTGGCGACGAGGATTTCAATCAGTTGGCGCGTGCCACCGACGAAGTTGTCGTGGGCAAACTGCTTGAGCTTGCTTGAAGTGTCGGGAGGCGAGTACGCCGGGAGATCCGAACGCCCGTTCTGACGGTTCATTTCGGCAATGCGCTTTCTGGTGGCCTCCTGAATGGCAGCCATGCGTTGCTGATGGTCGAGTTGCATGGCCATGGCCTGATGGATGACCTCGAATTTCCCCTGCGGATCGCCCATGTGGTCATAGCACCATTGATACTCGCCTTTGGCCACCAGCAACCCTTCGACGTAAGGAAAACATTGCTGCGCCAGCTCCGGGTCCTGCTCGCGAATGGTCTTGAACAGCGCATACGTGGAGTCGTCTTGATGGAGGGGGCCGTTGATGGAATTGATTTCCGCAAACAGATCGGAATAACCCCGGCCGGCCGAAAATTCGTGAAGGTCGTGATCGCGGATGCCAAGCAACGCCTCGCGGGCTTGGGGAAATCGCCGGCCCAATTCGATCCACTGCGGCATCAGCGCGCCGAGCGCGTTGCTGGTTTTGAATTGATCGTGGGTTGAGAGGCAAAGCTGCAAGGCTTCGTCGTACCGGCCATTGATGATCAACTTGCGCACTTCTTCAGCAGTCATGCCGGCGGAATGAACCGCCTCGAACTCGTTTGGAAGCGTGCCCGGCTTGACCACCGGCATCCCAGTGGCGGGGTCAAGGCTGGGCGGGCTCGGTTGATCCGCTACCGGCAAGCCATTTGCCGGATTGATCCGAGGCTGGCTGGAAGCGGTCGCGGCCACCGGCATGCCCGTGGCCGGATCAATGCGGGCGGGCTGGCCGGAGGCTATCCCGGCGTGGAGAAAGAACCCGCTCGCAAGGAAGGCAAGGAATGTTCTTGTTCTCATAGTCACATGGCTATTGGTCTTTCACCTTGAAGGTGAACAGGTACGGTATGGCCGGATGATGTTGCGAATCTTGGAACCCATGAAACTTCTGGCTATTGATCCACCAGCCGTAGGTTTTGCCGGGTTCCAGTTTCACTTTCATCACACAGGTTTTATGGTCGG
>Ga0316217_10003976_pt1 | contig 16348 bp, 16 predicted proteins | sample 1anoAmetaG_FD_203633 | JGI IMG/M metagenome (GOLD analysis project Ga0316217, IMG submission 203633) | Freshwater microbial communities from Trout Bog Lake, Wisconsin, USA - 1anoA | ecosystem: Environmental > Aquatic > Freshwater > Lake > Hypolimnion/Profundal zone | place: USA: Wisconsin...
CCGTTACCTGGTATTTCTTCGATCATTTCGCCTATGCGCTGGCCATGATCATTTTAGTGCCTTCGCTGCTGGCGCTGGTCTTTGGATGGTTTGCCTTTCGCTCGCGCGTTACAGGCGTTTATCTTTAGATTATCACGCAATCTTTGACCTATGCGCTGCTCCTTGCCTTTTTCCGCAATGATATGGGCTTTGGCGGCAATAATGGCTTAACCGATTTCAAAGATATTCTCGGCTTTCCCGTTCAAGCCCCATCAACGCGGGTGGCCTTGTTTTCGCTTACGGCGGGCTTTTTGGCGCTTGGATTTCTTATAGCGCGGGCGATGGTCGCTTCCCGCTTTGGTCAGGTGCTGGCTTCCATTCGCGATGCTGAATCGCGAACACGTTTTTTAGGCTACCGCGTAGAGCATTACAAAGTCCTCGTCTTTGTCGTCTCAGCCGCCATGGCAGGCATAGCAGGCGCTTTATATGTTCCCCAAGTGGGCATCATCAACCCATCGGAATTTGCACCCGCGAACTCGATTGAAGCGGTGATCTGGGTCGCGGTGGGTGGCAGAGGCACGCTGTTTGGCGCAGCGATTGGCGCGGTCTTGGTCAATTTTGCAAAGACGTGGCTCACCGGAACCTTTCCTGATTTCTGGCTCTATGGTTTGGGCGCGCTCTTTATCCTCGTTACCCTGTTTTTACCCAAAGGCATCATCGGAACGCTGAACGCCCGGCTTAGTACGCGCGACAAAGGAGAGGCCGCTTGACCGCCGACCTTACCGACTCCCTGCTTTACCTCGATGACGTCAGCGTCAGCTTTGATGGGTTCAAAGCGTTAAGGGATCTGTCTTTTGTGGTGGGTCGCGGTGAATTACGCGCGATCATCGGACCCAATGGGGCAGGCAAGACCACCATGATGGATGTCGTCACAGGTAAAACCAAACCGGATAAAGGGAGCGTCGTTTTCAATGGTTCGGTTGATCTGACCGTACTCGATGAAAGCGCCATCGCAACGCTTGGCATCGGTCGTAAATTCCAAAAACCGACGGTGTTCGACCATCAAACGGTTGAGGATAATCTCCTCCTCGCGGTTGAAGGGCCACGCTCAGCCTTCTCCGCGCTGTTTGGTTGGCGCAGTCGGGTAAAGGTCGAACAAGTGTTGGAGACGTTAGCGATCATCCGCCTCGGCGATATCAAAGATCGTTTGGCGGGCAGCCTTTCGCATGGTCAGAAACAATGGCTCGAAATCGGCATGTTGCTCGCGCAAAATCCGAAGCTGCTTCTGGTGGATGAACCCGTCGCCGGAATGACCGATGCGGAGACGGAAGAGACCGCGCATCTTCTCACATCGATTGCAGGCGAACATGCCGTTGTCGTGGTTGAGCATGATATGAGTTTCGTCCGCGCCCTTCAGTGCAAGGTCACCTGTTTGCATGAAGGCGCGGTGTTGGCCGAGGGCAGCATTGACGCGGTATCGGCCAATGACCGCGTGATTGACGTCTATCTGGGGCGATAAAGAATGATACAGCTCGACGTGCAATCGATTGATCTCTTTTACGGCGCAGCCCAAGCGCTCCGGGGTGTTTCGTTGCAAGCCGAGCGCGGCAAGGTCACCGCCGTTTTGGGGCGCAATGGGGTCGGTAAAACATCGCTGATGCGCGCCATTATCGGCCAACACCCGATTGCAAGGGGTGATATCAGACTGGGTGAGCAATCGATTAAAAACAGTGCGTCCTTTGAACGCGCCCGCATGGGCATTGGCTTTGTGCCGCAGGGGCGTGAAATTTTTCCGCTGCTTACCGTCACCGAAAATCTCGAAACGGGATTTGCCGCCGTCCCCCGCAAAGAACATACGATACCCGATCTCGTGTTTGAACTTTTCCCCGTGCTTGCCGATATGAAACACCGGCGCGGTGGCGATTTATCGGGCGGGCAACAACAACAATTGGCGATTGGCCGCGCGCTTGTGATGCGGCCCAGGCTGTTGATTTTCGATGAACCAACAGAGGGTATTCAACCCTCGGTGATCAAAGATATCGGCCGCGCAATATCCTTGTTACGGGGGAAGGGCGATATGGCGATTGTGCTTGTCGAGCAATATTTCGATTTCGCCCGCGACCTGTGCGATAGCTATGTCGTAATGGATCGCGGGCAGATTGTGCTGGCGGGCGAGAAAGCGACCATGGTTGAGGTCGAGGTGAGGAAGCATCTTTCGGTTTAAAGATATCCGTCATCCGCCCGTCGAAAAGTTCCGCCAAAATCGATTGCGATTCACATTCGGTTACGGTGTAAGTGTGCGCTGTTCGCGCGCAATCAGGCGGAGGTATCAACAGATGGGCCAACGGAAAGTTCTTTTCATCACAGCGGATCAATGGCGCGGAGATGCTTTGGGCTGTCTTGGTCATCCTGCCGCCCTTACCCCCAATCTCGACGCTTTGGCCGCCGATGGTGTGCTTTTTCGGGACCATTATACCGCGTCGGCCCCCTGCGGCCCGGCGCGCACGACCCTGCTCACCGGGCTTTATCCGTTTATCCATCGCTCTGTTCGCAATGGCACGCCTTTGGATCGCCGCCACACCAATCTCGCGCTAGAGGCGCGCCGGGCGGGGCGGGATCCCGTTTTATTCGGCTATACCGACTCATCCGCCGATCCGCGCGAAATGGCCCCCGACGATCCGCGGTTGCGCAGCTTTGAAGGCGTACTCCCCGGCTTCCGGCTCGAAGCCACGTTGAATGAAGGCGCACTCTCCGGCTGGATGACTGAACTGGCTCGCAAGGGCTATGAGATGCCGGAGATTCTCTTTGATATCTACTCGCCACCCGACCCGAACGCGGACCCGAAGCGGTTTTGGCGGGGTCCGGCGAAATACAAGGCCGAGGACAGTGATACGGCCTATATCGCCGATAAAGTCATCGATTATCTGCGCCTTCGCCGAAAAGAAGACTGGCTGATCCATGCCGTGTTCTTGAGGCCCCATCCGCCCCTCATCGCGCCAGCACCCTATGATTCCCTGATTAATGTCGCCCTTCCGCCAAAGCCCGTTCGCATGACGAGCCGTGAGGCGGAGGCTAAGCGGCACCCCTATCTCGATGTCTGGCTTAAAGAAATGTCGACGCCTAACTATTTCGACGCGCCGTTTGATATTCACGCCCTGCCCGAAAGCGACCGCGACGAGATGCGCGCCGTCTATTTCGGCCTCATCGCGGAGGTCGACGCGCAAATTGGTCGGATCATCGATTATCTGAAATCAACGGGCGAGTATGACGAAACGCTCATCATCTTCACCTCGGACCATGGCGAGATGCTGGGCGATCATTGGTGTTGGGGTAAAGGCGGCTTTTTTGAAGGATCAAACCATATTCCCCTGATTATCCGCGACCCCGATACGCCCCATTCCGCGCGCGGGCGTAAGGTTTCGGCGTTCACCGAATCGGTTGATCTGATGCCTACTATTCTCGAGTGGATGGGTTCACCCATACCAAGCGAAAACAATGGCCACGCGCTCGGCAAATGGCTTGCAGGCGAAACGCCGGAGCGCTGGCGGAAATCCGTGTTCTGGGAGTTCGATTTCCGCAACCCCGTCACAGAGCGTTACGAGAAAGCCTTAAACTTAACGCCGGATGAGTGTACGTTGAATGTGATCCGGGACCGTGATTTCAAATATGTCCATTTCACGGCGCTGCCGCCGCTTTTGTTTGATCTTCAAAAAGACCCCGGCGAATTGGTGAACTTAGCCGAGGACTTAGCTTACACCCTAACCGTCGCCCATTACGCCCAGCGCCTCCTCTCCCACCGTTTGCTCCATGCCGAGCGGACGCTGACCAATGCGATGCTGTCGCCCAAAGGCGTCGTGTATAAAAACCAGGCCCGCGGACAGCCTGATATTCTCTATCATTCAAATCGTGCCTAAACTGAGCAGAGGTGTCATACTATATCTTCTCCCACATAGTAATTTTTTAATAAATTAATAATATTATTCGTTAATTTTGGTAAAAATAACATAATTACAGTATATTTTTAAGTATTTCTACGCTAACATTAATTAGTAGAATTTGATATATTTAATCTCATTTATGTGATTTTTGTTTATCAAAGATAACATTAGTGATCTATAATTCTATTTATTTTAGAATGAATATTATCTATTTAAGAGAAAATGATGGGAAATATAAAAAAAATTTTACGTCAGCAAACTGCCATTGCCGAGTTCGGAAGCTATGCCTTTCGCGAAAAAAATGTTGCCCGTATTTTAGATCAAGCCTGTAGTATTTGTGCTGAGCTTCTTGATGCTGATTTCAGCAAAATTTGTGAGTATAACAAACGATCCAAACAGCTTGTCGTCGTTGCCGGTCATGGCTGGAAGGAGGGGGTGATTGGTTACACCTATGCCATTGCCGATAAAACATCCCCGCAAGTTCGGGCTTTTGAAACGGTAAGCCCCGTCATTTCTTACGTCAAAAACAGCAAAGATTTTGAATTTCCGTCGTTTTATAAAGACCATAACGTCGTATCGACGATTGATATTGTGATCAAAGGCAAGAAATTTCCGTATGGCGTTTTGGAATTGGATAGTATTCGACGCGATGCGTTTGATGAATACGACATCAATTTTCTTACAAGCTTTGCCAATATATTGGCGCAAGCCATTCGATCCGCCAAAAAGACGAAAAGCCTTCAGCAATCCATCAAAAAGCGGGATCTTCTGATCGGCGAAAAAAGCGCATTGATCGAGCAAAAGTCGCTCCTGACCGCCGAATTGCACCACCGGGTACGCAATAATCTGCAAATCATCCACGGCATGTTGGTTGGCCGAATGGAGGAACTGGGTTCGGACGAAGATTCCTCACACATGACACTGCGTAAAATCGCGAGTCGTGTCATGGCGATGGCCCATGTCTATGACCAACTACTGATTTCGGGGGACGGGAAGGGTATCTCGATTTCTGCTTATATGAACGCGCTCATCGGCGAAATTCGACAGATTTACGGGTTATTACGGCCCAATGTTGAGCTTATTAGCTCGATTGATGAAACCGAACTGAATTTGGACCGGGCCTCCGTCTTGGGCCTGATCGCCACAGAATTACTGTCCAACGCCTATATGCATGCCTTCCCGAATGGTATTGGTAACATTCACATCACGCTGAAACGCTTGCGCAACCATAAATCCTCGCTCCTCACCGTCTCTGATAACGGCGTCGGGTTTGATGAATTTAAGCAGAATAAGCGCACGGGGATTAAACTCATTCACCTCCTCGTCCAGCAACTCGATGGTAAAATCGAGATATCGACGGTAGCAGGAGCAAAATTCATGGTGGAATTTCCGCTTTAGGCAGATCAAAAACAACGGATTAATACGCATAGAGGAAAGTAAGACATATTTTTCCTTGCTATTGTTGCTCTTATGGCGCATAAAGCTCAAGTCGATGGACGGCTAGACGACATGAACTCGCGCAGAACTTTCTACCCGGGTCGACATTTCTCTTTCCTGAAAACGCAAAATTCGACGGCCTAGCCCGCGGGGCTTAGGTTGCACCACCATGAACTCGGAAGAGAATATAAGATGGCTACTGGAACTGTAAAATGGTTCAACTCCACCAAGGGTTTTGGCTTCATTCAGCCGGATAACGGCGGAGCCGACGCATTCGTGCACATCAGCGCTGTAGAGCGTGCAGGTATGCGCGACCTTCGCGAAGGTCAGAAAATCACCTACGAACTCGTTGCTGATCGCAAGAGCGGCAAGATGTCGGCTGATAATCTGAAGGCAGTTGACTAATTTTTTGGTCCTACGTGCTGCCGTAAGGCGCTGAAGGACCGAAGCATGTTTCGATTAAGTGGACATCGGTTAATCGTAAAAAAACATGCGACAAAAACAAAGAACTAAAGCACGGTTTTGATTTGATCAAAACATTAAGTGCTTTAAAAAGGCATCGTCCGGAGACTTCCGACCATGGATGTACCGGCGAGGCGTCATCAGACGGTGCCAAATAAATATGAGTGGCTTAAGCCGCTTACACGGGACCCGCCCTTGCAAAAGGCGCGGGTTTTTTGTTGGTCTTTAAACGAGGCTGAGCAACGCCAAGCCGCCAAAAGCGATGACAATACCGATCCATTGGAGAGGCCGCATCGCCTCCTTCAAAAATCGCCAGGCGAGCAACACGGTGACAATACCAAACATGGACGCGGTTACGGGCGCATATTCGGCATGGGGAAAGCCACTTGCATGGGCTACCAGCATTAAGGCTGCGGTGTCCAAGGTGCCAAGCAATAAGGCCGTCCGCCCCATCGTGAAGATTGGCACAATCGATCCCCGGCGCAGCGTCACGGCGATTAAAACCACGGCAACGGCTATCAGCCGTGCGATCCAAATCACAGGCGTTTCCGGAGCGGTTTCTGCCGCCCATTGCGAGAAGCCGAAAGTGAAGGCAAACCCAATCGCGGCGAGCAGCGACCATAAAACCGCCTGTAACCGACGCTTTCCACCTGCCTCAGCCTCGCCCCGCGTAACCAAAGAAATACCGATCACGACCGCCAGAACGCCCAGCCAAACCAGAGGCCCCGCCTCACCCCCGCGCATCCCATGAAACGCGACGGAGAGTAGTGGATACCCCCCGCAGATCGGCGCAACCAGTCGAACCGGACCAATCGCAAAAGCGCGATAAAGCCCATAGGCCCCTAAGGCGTAAAACAGACCTGAAACGAACGAAAAGCCAATGGTGATCGGCGTAAACCGATCCCAACCTTCCGAGAAAAAGGCAAAAGGGGCCAACAGCACGGACCCAACGCCAAACACCAACATCAAAAGCGCCAAAGCATCTGCCCGGCTCGCCAAGATGCGGACGAAATAATCATGCAAGCCCCACAGCAGCGCCGCCAAAAGGCCTAATCCAAGGGCGATCATGGTTTATGATTCCACATGATGCCTTCGTCAGCGTTCATGATACGATTAAACAACATATGATAAAGCTATGCGAAAATTATTCTCAATTGCCATAATATTTGCCTCATTAGGCGCGATATCGGCATTTGATCAACGAGTAAGGCTGCGCCCAAATGAACGAGCATGATGTCGACGATGAAGGCCACAAAAGGCGTGTCAACCTTATCGCTGCGGCCTTTATAACCGTAATACTCGCGGCGGCTTGGTATATCGTCGACGGGTTCACCAAAAACGAGGCTTTGCAAAAATGCATCTCGCTCGGGCGCCACGATTGCGCGCCACTTGATCTTTCTGTAGCTGGGCAACCGCCAAAGACCAAATAATCAACTGGCAACCACCGTATAACCCGCCGCCGCCATCACCCGCAGCAATTCCTTATGGCCGATCTTGGCCATCTCCAAGGGCGGCGCTTTAACCGGATCTTGCTCGGCTTCGACGACAAACCAGCCCTCATAGTCATAGGATGCCAGCTTTTTCACAATCGCTTCAAAATCGAGCGACCCATCGCCCGGCACCGTAAAGGCCCCTTTGATAACGGCATCGAGAAAGCTTTCCTTCATCCGGTCGAGGCCGTTGATCACATCCATCCGCACATCTTTGGTGTGGACATGCGAAATCCGCTTGTGGTGCTTGTCGATCACGCGCAACACGTCACCGCCCGCAAACGCCATATGACCCGCATCATAAAGCAAAGGGATACCCGCGCCAGAATATTTCATAAACAAATCCAGCTCTTCCTCCGTCTCAATCGCCGCCGCCATATGGTGGTGATAGGCGAGCGGCATCCCTTGATCCGCGCACCATTCGCCAAATGCGGTCATTTTGCGGGCATAAACCTTGATCTCGTCTTCCGAGAGCTTCGGTTTGCTTGCTAACGGCTTGGAACGATCGCCTTGCACCGTGCGGGCGGTTTCACCATACACGATGCAGGGCGCGTTCATCGCCTTGAACAGCGCCATCTGTGCGGCGATGCGCTCCTTTTCGACCTCGATCTCGCCATCGAGCAACAGGCCAGAGAACCAGCCGCCGCACACGCTGATGCCATATTGCTTTAAAATCGGGCCGAGCACGGCAGCATCCATGGGGAACCGCCGCCCGGTCTCCATGCCCGTAAAGCCAGCAACGGAAGCCTGACGCAAGCACTCTTCGAGCGACACATCATCGCTGAGTTCGGCGAGATCATCATTCCACCAGGCGATGGGGGCAATACCAAGTTTTGCTTTCATGGGAAGGGTTCCTAGCGAGATAAAATGTAAAACCTTGCATAGCGAACATCGGGAGCTAACGCTATCCCACAAACATGGCGCGATACTTCAATATTTTTTTCAAATGTATTCTTTCTGTCTTGAAAGAGTTACAATTTTAGATAATCTCATCTTGTGAGTACATACACTTATTATTGTAGAATAAACAACTATACCACGCTGTAAGTGCCTTATGTTGTAATTTCATCAAAATTGAACCTACACTTTTGGAAAATTCACATGGTTTTCAAACTGGCTCAAGCACCAAAAACAATTTTTGGAACTTCTTCAGGCGAATTTATCAATGGTACCGCAGGCGATGATTCGATCATGGCGCTTGCGGGCGATGATATTATCTGGGGTGGTAGTGGTAACGATGGTATTGATGGTGGCGTTGGCACGGATACGGTCATTTTTTCAGGCAATTATGCCAATTATAGCATAACCCAAAACGCAATTACTCAAGCGTTTACCCTTACCGATCTCCGCAGTGGCTCGCCAGATGGCATAGATGTTATCTATAATGTAGAGAATTTTTATTTTGCGGATAGCTCCTATTCTGCGGGTAATCTGATTAATTTTGCACCAAGCGCGTTGACGCTGGTAGGTGGCACACTGGCCGAGAACAGCAGGGCGGGAGCCCTCGTCGGTACGCTTAAGGGCTTGGACCCGAATAAAGGGGATGTGCTGACCTATAGTCTACTGGATACGGCAGGTGGGCGTTTTGTCGTAAACGCCACAACAGGTGCGATTACGGTTGCCACGGGCGCAGTGCTCGACTTTGAAACAACACCCCAGTTCACACTCACGGCACGGGTAACCGATAACCGCGGCTTAACTTACGATAAAGCTTTCACGGTAAACCTCACCAATGTGAACGAGGCACCGACGGATTTGACGCTGACAGGCGGCACAATCGCGGAAAACAGTGCGAATGGGACGGTGGTAGGAACCATGCAGGGCACTGACCCTGATGCGGGCTCGGTGCTGACTTACAGCCTTACCAATAATGCGGGTGGAAAATTTGTCATCGACGCAAGCACGGGCGTGATTACAGTGGCACAAGGTGCGGTGCTGGATTTTGAAACCACGCCAAAAATCACGATTTCCGGGAAGGTCACCGATCAGGGTGGGTTGAGCTTTGACCTAGGGTTTAATATTTCACAGACTGGTGTTTTCAGCTAATTAGGAGATGGTACAAAATGATAGAAATCAACTCTTCTAAAAAGCACGGCGCGTGAGCGATTATCAATTTTCTACCCGCTGGTTCCAAGCCGTCAAGCCGATTTGGGACCAGCTTTTTGCTACACTCAAGCCTGCTAAAGTGCTTGAAATAGGTTCCTTTGAAGGTGCTAGTGCTTGTTATCTCATTGAAAAAATCGGAACGGAACAGCCTTTAGAACTGCATTGTATCGACACGTGGGAAGGCGGTATTGAGCATCAATCGGGCGGATATGCTTCGGATATGAGCGCTGTTGAAAAGCGGTTTCATCACAATATTGCATTGGCGCAGTCGAAAGCTACTCACCCAATAAGCATCACACTCCACAAGCAACGATCCGACCTCGCGCTCGCTCAATTGCTCGCGAAGGATCATAAGCAGAATTATTTCGATCTGATTTATGTTGATGGTTCGCACCAAGCACCTGATGTTTTATTTGATGCTGTTGTCAGTTTTAAATTTTTGAGCCTCAACGGACTGATGATTTTTGATGATTATAGTTGGGCGGAAAATCTCCCCCAAGGCAAAGATATTTTGCGTTGTCCAAAGCCTGCGATTGATGCGTTTGTAAATCTCAATTTTCGCAAATTACGCATCGTTCCCGCGCCTTTGCCGCAATTTTATGTGATCAAAACATCCGATTAGTGCGATCCGAACGGTCGAGAGAATTAACGTGCACCGATCTCTTTCAACCATGCTAACCATCCAAAGATTAAAATTTATTTTCGCAACAAAAATTCCCATTTGACCAAGTGTGGAAATTATTGTTACGGATTTGGCTCGGATAAAAGATTAAAGGCAAAGCTATGTCGCCCCCAAAAACACTCGATCTTATCTCTATCGGCCGCTCCTCGGTGGACCTTTATGGCGAGCAGGTGGGTGGTCGGCTGGAAGATATGGCGAGTTTTTCCAAAGCGGTGGGGGGTTCGCCGACCAATATCGCCATTGGCACGGCGCGGCTTGGCCTCAAAAGCGGTCTCATCACCCGCGTTGGTGACGAGCATATGGGCCGCTTCATTCGCGAGCAGTTGCAGCGTGAAGGCGTCGATACGCAAGGTGTGCATACCGATAAAGACCGCCTGACCGCCTTGGTTATTTTAGGCATTCGCGATGACAAGCAATTTCCGTTGATCTTTTACCGTGATAATTGCGCCGACAATGCGCTGGATGAGAGCGATATTGACGAGGCCTTTATCGCCTCCTCTCGTTCGGTGGTTGTTACGGGCACCCATTTCGCCAAGGCCCATACGGCAGCAGCCCAAAAGCTCGCGATGCAATACGCCAAAAAGCACGGCGGCAAGATCGCGATTGATATCGATTACCGCCCCAATCTCTGGGGCCTTGCGGGCCATGGCGCTGGGGAAGAGCGTTATATCAAATCCGGCGATGTAACGGCGCATTTGCAGCCCATTCTGGCCGATTGCGATCTGATTGTCGGCACCGAAGAAGAGATCATGATTGCGGGCGGCGAGGATACGCCGCTTGAGGCGCTCAAAGCCGTGCGTCGCCATTCCACCGGCACGATTGTGATGAAGCGCGGGCCAATGGGCTGCGTGGTGTTTCCCGGTGCGATCCCTGACGATATTGAGGACGGCATCAAGGGACCGGGCTTTCCGGTGGAAGTCTATAATGTGCTTGGCGCGGGCGATGCGTTTATGTCCGGCTATTTGCGCGGCTGGTTGCGGGATGAGCCGGTGGAAACCTGCTGCGCCTTTGCCAATGCGGGTGGCGCCTTTGCGGTGTCGCGGCTGCTCTGCTCGGTCGAGTATCCCACCTTTGAAGAAATGCAGCATTTCATCACCAAGGGCGCGGCCTCGCGCGTGGTGCGTCATGATGCAGCACTCAACCATCTCCATTGGTCGACGACGCGCGATGCCATGACGTCCTATCCGAAAGCCGATCACGTCTACGCGCTCGCCATCGATCATCGCTCGCAATTGGAGGAGATTGCGGATCAAGCAGGTGCCTCTTACGAACGCATCAAAACCTTCAAACGCTTGGCCGTTGACGCTGCAAGCCGCATCGCCAAAGGCCGCGATGGTTTTGGCCTATTGCTCGATGGCACCTATGGGCGCGAGGCTTTGTTCCGCGCGGAAGATCATCGCTTCTGGATCGGCCGTCCGGTTGAATTGCCCGGCTCGCGCCCGCTGGATTTCGAGGGCGGTGGGTCGCTTGCGGCTAAGTTGATCGAATGGCCCGTCAACCACATCATCAAATGCCTGTGCTTCTATCACCCCGATGACAGCGGCGAATTGAAAGCGCGCCAGGAGCGCGAATTGCTGAGGCTTTATGATGCCGCCCGTTCGCTCGGTCGTGAGCTGCTCATTGAAATCATTTGCGGCAAACATGGGCCATTGAACGATGATACTTCGGCGAGTGTCATGACGCGTCTTTATAGCCTTGGCATCAAGCCGGATTGGTGGAAGCTGGAGCCGCAAACGAGCGTCAAGGCCTGGGCCAATATCACGGCGGAAATCGAGGCTTATGATCCCTCCTGCCGTGGCATTGTCATGCTCGGGCTCGATGCGCCTTCGGCTGAATTGATGGCGGCTTTTAAGATTGCCAAAGCTGCAAAGCGGGTCAAGGGCTTCGCGGTGGGGCGCACCATCTTTGCCGATCCGGCGCGCGAATGGATGGCAGGCAAAATCGATGATGTGACGGCCACAACGCAGATGGCGGATCGTTTTGCGCAACTCATTACCGCATGGGAAAGTGCGTAAAACCCATGCTCAACAAAGCGACGAAATCTTCTGTAAAAAATACCGAGCAGGTGCCACGTCGGTATGAGGAAATCGTCAACACGATCACATCGGAATACAACACGCTTTCCGATGGCTTTCAACAGATCGCGCGTTTTTTTACGCAAAACCCCAATATCATCGCGCTTGAATCGATCAATGCGATTGCGCGTCAATGCGATGTGCATCCCTCAAGCCTTGTAAGGTTTGCGCAGCATTTTGGATTTTCAGGCTTCAAACCCTTGCAAGCGGTCTTTCAAACACGACTTGCCACCGCTGCCCCCGGCTTTCGCGAACGCGTCAGCGCCTTGGAAGATGAATTAACGAAAAACAGTGACTATGGCAATTTAGGTTATCTCAAAAACCTCGTCGTGCGCGATATCGCGGCTTTGCAACACTTGCTCGAAGGCATCACGGAAACCTCGCTCGCTTCCGCCGCGCGCTATCTTGCCAAAGCGGATGTGATTTATATCGCGGGCCAAATGCGCTCCGAGCCGATTGCGCTTTTGTTGCGCTATTTAATGACGATGCTGCAACGCCGTGTGGTTCTGCTTGATTCATCCGGTGGACTGGCCGCCGAAATTGCGCAGACGATGACGAAAAACGATGTGCTGGTTGCGATTTCTTTTCGTCATTACGCCAAAGAAGTGGTCGCGATTACAGAGGCCATAGCCGATAAAAAAATACCTATCCTGTCGATTACCGATAGCCCGCTTTCCCCCATTGCCAAGGGGGCGAGCGTTTTATTCACGATACCGGAAGAGGAATATTCGTTCTCCCGCTCGCTCGCCGCACCCGCCTGTCTCGTGCAGGTATTGGCGGTTGCAACGGCGGCTTTGTTGCATCCCTCAAAACGCGTATCGCCCCGCATACCCACCGTCACCGAAATGGCGCTCAGCCGCGCCAAAATTAAACTTAAAAAATAAAGCCAAACCAAGGGAGTCTGTGATGTCCACAATCCGCTTAACGATGGCACAAGCGCTTGTTCGCTATCTGTGCAACCAGTTCACGATGGTGGACGGAAAAAAAGTCCCGCTGTTTCCGGGCGTGTTTGCCATTTTCGGCCATGGCAATGTGACGTGTCTTTCGGAAGCGCTGGAGGCGGTTAAAGATACGCTCCCCACCTGGCGCGGCCAGAACGAGCAGTCGATGGCCTTGGCCGCCATTGGCTTTGCCAAGGCCATGCGTCGCCGCCAGATCATGGTGGCCACATCCTCCATCGGACCCGGCGCTTTGAACATGATGACGGCGGCAGGCGTTGCGCATTCCAACCGCTTGCCCGTGCTTTTGTTGGCGGGTGATACCTTTGTCAATCGCCGTCCTGATCCGGTGATGCAGCAGGTTGAGCATTATGGAAATCCAACCATCAATGTGAATGACGCGTTTAAAGCAGTAACCCGCTATTGGGATCGTATCGTTCACCCTGAACAGATCATTTCCTCGCTACCGCAAGCGGTTGCAACCATGCTCGATCCCGCCGATTGCGGTCCCGCGTTCATCGCGCTGCCGCAGGATGTGCAGGAATGGGCGTGTGATTATCCGGAAGCGTTTTTCGCCGAGACCATCCACACCATTCCGCGTCCACGCCCCGATCATGACCGTTTGGCAGAAGCGATCAAACGCATCAAAAATGCCAAGCGCCCGCTGGTGATTTCGGGTGGCGGCGTGCGCTATTCGGGGGCCGAAGAGGTGTTGGGCGCGTTAGCGATCAAGCATGGTCTTCCGGTGGCTGAAACGATTGCGGGTAAAGGGGGCCTCGTCCATCACCACCCGGCCCATATCGGGCCTTTGGGCATTGTCGGCTCAACCTCGGCCAATGCGCTTGCCGCCGAGGCGGATGTGATCATCGCTATTGGCACACGCTTGATGGATTTCACAACCGGTTCGTGGACGTGCTTTAAACCGGATGCCCAATTCATCTCCATCAACGCCGCCCGCTGGGACGCCACCAAGCACCGCGCCTTGGCGGTTATTGGTGATGCAAAAGCCACCCTTGAAGAACTCGCGCCCGCGCTTGAAAGCTGGAACGTGCCCGCCGATTGGACGGCGAAAGGCAAGTCGGAATTTGCCGCGTGGGACACAATGCTCGACGGTTTTCGCAAACCAACCAATGAGCCTGTTCCCACCTATGCGCAGGTTGTTGGTGTTATAAACGACAAAGCAGGCGAGCGGGATTTGCTCATTACCGCTGCGGGTGGATTACCCGGCGAAGTGATGAAAAATTGGCGGGTGAAATCACCCCACACCTTTGATCTCGAATTTGGCTTTTCCTGCATGGGCTATGAGATCGCAGCCGGTTGGGGCGCTGCCATGGCCGATCCAACGCGCACACCGATCGTGATGGTGGGCGATGGCACCTATATGATGATGAATTCCGACATCTATTCGACGGTGCTTTCGGGCCATAAAATAATTTTGATCGTCTGCGATAATGGCGGTTACGCCGTAATCAATCGTTTGCAACAGGCCAAAGGTACACCGGGCTTTAATAACCTCATTAAAGACAGCAAAGTGAAGGAACCGTTCTCGGTCAATTTCGCGCAACATGCCGCATCAATGGGCGCACTCACACGTCATGTCGAAAGCCTGACCGACCTTGCAGCCGCAATGGATTGGGCAAAAACCACCGACCGCACAACCGTGATCAGCCTTGTATCTGATGCCTTCACCTGGACCCCGGGCGATGCCTGGTGGGATGTCGGCGTACCCGCCATATCCCCGCGTCCGAGCGTGAACGAGCAACACGAAGCGCAAGTTCAAGGCCGCAAAAAACAACGCGTCGGGGTATAGTTGATGATTAAATGATAAGAAAAAATGCCTTCTCCCGTCCGGGAGAAGGTGGTTGCGAAGCAACCGGATGAGGGTCTGATGGCAGCCATTAAGAACTGCAATATTGAGCTTTTTATTGCCAACACCAGAACCTCATCCGTCATGCTCCGCATGACACCTTCTCCTTCAAGGAGAAGGAAATCTCTTGGACCGTAAAATAAACCAAGGAAAAAATCCCTTCTCCCTTTGGGAGAAGGTGGTTGCGGAGCAACCGGATGAGGGTCTGATGGCAGCCATTAAGAACTGCAATATTGAGCTTTTTATTGCCAACACCAGAACCTCATCCGTCATGCTCCGCATGACACCTTCTTCTTGCAAGGAGAAGGAAGCAGATTTAACACCAAAGGAAACGCCCCATGAAACAATTTACAAATAAAATCGCCGTCATCACCGGCAGCACGCAAGGGCTTGGCGCAGCCGTTGCTCGCCTTTTTGCGGAGCGTGGCGCGGAAGGTATTGTGATCACAGGTCGCAATAAAGCGCGCGGCGAAGCAAAGGCCAAAGAAATCGCCGACGCTTATGGCACAAAGACGATTTTCGTACAAAGCGAGCAATCAAAGGTCGAAGATTGCCGCGCGGTTATTGCGGCGGCGGATAAAGCTTTTGGTCGTATCGATGTGCTTGTGAATTGCGCGGCGGACACGCGCCGTGGTACGATTTTAAACACATCGCCTGAGCTTTATGATGACCTCTTTAACACCAATGTGCGCGGCCCGTTCTTCCTTATTCAAGACGCGTTGAAGGTGATGATCCGTGAGAAGATTGAAGGGACCATTGTCAATATCGGATCGATGTCGGCAAAAGCCGGTCAGCCTTTTTTAACCGCTTATTGTGCAACCAAAGGTGCGCTTTCGACCATTACTGAGAATGTCGCCTTCTCCGTGTTGCGCAACCGGATTCGCGTCAATGCGCTCAATATCGGATGGATGGCGAGCGATGGCGAAAATGCCATTCAACACATCGATGGCAACCCGCCGGATTGGCTGGAAAAAGCGGCACCGCAACAACCTTTCGGTCGCCTGATTGATCCGAATGAAGTCGCCCGTGCGGTAGCTTTCCTAGCATCCGATGAATCAGGCCTCATGACGGGTTCGGTTATTCAATATGATCAGTCTGTATGGGGGGCGTATGAAAGCTCACCGCATCCGTCAACGGCGATGAAAATCTAAAACGTCCTTCTCCTTCAAGGCTACCAGATTCACACATTTTGGATGGTACCTTTGATCAGCACAATCCCCTTTTTGGCACTCTGGAAGGCGCGCCAGCCGTTGAGCATGGTTATGGGGCCGGGTTTGCCGTAGTAGCAATTCCAGCCGCCTAAGCGGGCGCAGACCCAGGCGGCGTAGGCGAGGGAGCCTTTGGGGTGTGGGTTTTGCTGTTTGAGCGTTTTGC
>Ga0316217_10003977_pt1 | contig 16346 bp, 12 predicted proteins | sample 1anoAmetaG_FD_203633 | JGI IMG/M metagenome (GOLD analysis project Ga0316217, IMG submission 203633) | Freshwater microbial communities from Trout Bog Lake, Wisconsin, USA - 1anoA | ecosystem: Environmental > Aquatic > Freshwater > Lake > Hypolimnion/Profundal zone | place: USA: Wisconsin...
TTGCTATCTAAAGGCAAGTCTTTCTCTCACTTATAAGCTGGCATCGTTTTTGAACTCTTAAATTGTTCGCTAGAGTGCCTATTTCTGCTTTTACTAATGCCCAGCTAATCTTATTAAGGTAGAGAGGCCACAAGCTCTAATAGCTCCTTACTGCAAATAGATTTATGAGATCAAATTCTTGAAAATTTAGCTGTTTATGTCCTATTTTCCAGCCTATCTGCTTACTATTCCAAGGATCTGGAAGTGTATTCTGCGATAATTTGTTGCTGATAGAAATTTGGTGAGTTCCTTAATGCAGGCAGTTTTGGCCTGTCCACCAATCTCAGTAATTTAAAAGTTCATAACTTCAATGGCCTCAGATTTTATGATCTCAGATTACTCCTTTTTCATAATATTGAGCATAAATCTGTTAATGAGCTCATACTTTTTAGGGTAAGTTTTGAGCACATTGGTTAAGGATTTGAATACATCTCTTTTGTATTAGATAGACATATCTGACATTGTCTTTTAAATTCTACTGAAGAGGGTTTATAGATAAGCTTCACTGCAGATTCTTAGCAATATAGAGGCAGCAATTGATGATAAGCTGGTGTTATTATCATTCAATACTTTCTCAATTTACTTGACGTTAATCACTAGACTTTTTCTGTGTTGGTTTTTTAGCAAATTGTTGAAGATTTTAAGAACTGAATACTTCTTGACTGTGCTTTCACTAACCAAGAAGGTTTATAGTATTTTTACAACTTCCAATAATTACTTATTACTCAAAAGTAAAGATTAACAAGCGAGTTTGCTGGCTTAGATCTGAACCATGTCCTCATTACTTCTGATAGCCCTGTTCAAATAATTAATGAACTCCTTTGTTTAGACTGAGTCGACCTCCAAAGTCTTTGTAAGCTATCTCATCATTCTCAAATATTGTACCGCAGCAAGTCCAGTCAAATTTTGCTTCATCAAAGAAAACAGAATCTTTTTGTAAGAATTCGTATCTTTTTGCTTAATGTCTCCAATCAACATCAAAGCGTGGCATTGGACATACGGATCTTTTGAATTGAGTTTCTAGTTTATTTCGCTCCCCCACTTCTTGACCAGCTCTTAGTTGGTTTGAAACATCTGAATACCCGAAAGCAAAGCTGCGCTTGAAACTCCCACATCTGGGTCAACAATTAAAGCTTTGATGTATCTTTAAATTTGAGTTAAATTTGAAACATCGATGATGAGTGGGATGGTTCTGAGAGAGTTTCTTCTAAAGTTGGAGTTTTTATGGTGTATGTCTTTCAGAAGAGATGAGGTAACTATATAGATCGATGATTGTTTTCTCATTTCTTTTACACTCACATATACTATCCTTCTCAATGCTACATCTTCACTTTGAAGAAGCTTTGTAATCGCGAAAAACAACTGAGTCCCCTCATCATCACTAAAGTGTTCTCCTTGGTTGAATAGGTAGATGAGGTTAGTGAGGGTTCGAATACACTTGGTTGTGTCAAGTTGAGTATCATGAAAGCATCTCGCATCATAGATAGTGGCTGCTTTATCGATTTTGACGAAAGCTGCTTTTTATTTGCTATTATCAGTATAGGAGCTGACCAGCTCTTGCCCCGTTTGGTACCAGTTTTTGAGTAGATTCACGTAGTTATTCATGGTAAATAATTAAATAATCACACGTTTCGGCATATAGTATTAGTTCAGCCCATCCAAGAAAAATATGGGGATATTTTATACGAATTTGTTTTGAGTTGTAAGAGTTTTTATATTTTATATTCTTAGTAATTTATACTTGTTTCGGAGATGAATAGTAGGCTTTTGAATGAAGAAAAAAGCTAGCACAAACAACTACATTCTAACCAAGATCCATTAAATAGAGGCAAAAATGTAAGTATTCTAAATAAGGCTTCATAAGTTGAAGCAAAATAATCAAATGTATCCTAGCCAATCAAAACCTAGTCAACTTAAAGGCTAAGCAAACTATTGTAAGAAAAGTAACTAAAAATATCTGAGTTATCCAGAAAGCTTTAGATTTAAACAACTCTGCGCATTGAAAGGGAGAATGAGATAAATGAATTCAAGACAAGAGATATACAACTAACACGACATTACTTTTATATTAAATAGGCTGAGGAAAGAAGACGAATTGCTTTCTAGTAAATCAAAAAGTTAATATAAGGAAAAAACATCTAGTTGTAAATCTGCGAAAAGCAGCTTCAATAAAGCGTTGAGAAATCAAAGCTAAAACTAGATTAGCTTAATGTTAAACAAGAGGTTATCTCTAGATAATTTAAAATAAACAGTCTAGAGCAAGAACTTAGCCTCTCGAAAAGAATTGACTAATAGAAGCAAAATATCATAGAACAGATGAAAAATGAGTTATCTACTTTAAAAGGAGATTATGAGAAAAGAGAACAAGAGAGGCTGTTACGGCTTGATAGCATTCAAGATAAATACAGACAACTTGAATAAAGCTTTTCAAGATAGAAGAAGAGTCTAACTGAAAAGCATTAAAGATAGATAGCTGATTTGAAAAAGAGCAAAACCTAATAATAAACTAAATATAAGGAGCTCAAAAATAAATTATCAGAAAGAATTGGTAATTAGTCTATTCTCAGAGATTAGATAGAAAGACAATTAAGATAAATATCCGATTTTAAATTTCAAATGCCCAAACTCAAAACTGATAAATAGAATCTGCAAAGAGACCTTAGGATGTGCCAATAAAAGCTAAACTAAGCCATTGAAAAATTGAATAAATCTGAATCGCTTAAAGCTGAAAAGATCTAGTAATAATTAAGCAAGTACAAAGACGCTTACTAAAAGAAGTCTAGCTAGTTGGCATCTTCATTTAGCTTAATGTAGAAGAATCTTAAGGAAAACTATTAGCAACAAAAACAGATGATGGTGAGTGAATAATTCAAAAAAAGATATTAGTTGGAAAACAAAATTATGGATTTAGCAAAGGCAAAGATAGCATAATTGGAAGATTTCAGATAAGCAAATAAATAATATGCGCGTAAGATAGCTGAACTAAGTAATTAACTGCAATAAAGATAAAAAGAGGTCATTCGATATCTTGAAATCATTAAAAAGATCAAGACCTACTTCCATAATCTACCTAATTTCAACCCTGACTTCAAAAACAGCTCAGACGACAAACACCTGCCCAATCAAATCCAGGACTACATCGAATAGCTTTATCAGTAAATGAATAGAGCTGTAAAGGCATAATAGGACGCGATGGACAACTTGGTTGATGTTGTAGAAGTGTGTGGGTAGAACAAAAGGCTACTTAAAACGATAGAAGATAAGTTGAAGCTCAAACATAATATCCTGGATTTGGGCAGATCAGAGGAAAGATCCGATGATGGCAACCATTTGGGAATTATGATTAATAGCGTGATTGATAAAATAATGACAGTAGTCTATGAAAAGGAAATCGCTCTCCTACAAGTTTAATAAAAGGTTAGATCTCTCGAAAGTAATGTTAAATAGAATAAAAGTGAATCTGAAGGCAGCAAACTATGGGTTACTAAATTACAGTAGCAACTGAAAAATCTTCAGAGCCAATACACTTCTTTATCGATTTAGCATCAAACTTAAAAGAAGGCGAGATAAAATATTTAGCAAAAGCTCAAAAAATCTCTTCATTAAAACACTCTACGTTCATTATAAATACAACAGATCGAGAGAAAGCTCAAAACTGCAGATGACTGCCTGAAGAGATAGCACTAAAATAGCCAACAATTGTAGCTCAAGATGCAGGCTGATAAGAAAACCTATCAGTAAAAAATAAATTAGCTCTCAGAGGAGCTGATTAAAAATGGAAAACTGCTGTCACAAGCATAAGACGAGACGAACTTGAAGAATTAGCTGAACCGAAAGCTTAATTAGAAGATAAGCTAGCTAAGCGAACAAATTAAAACTTACTAACTGAAGAATAAGTGGTTTTAAAAGGAGATTGAAGGTTTAAAGAGGTAGGCACACCAAAGAGAGGTCATTCTCCGAGAAAAGTTTGAATAGGATAAAGTAGAATCTATGGATAGAATTTGTAAAGTCGTCAAAGAAGTATATGGTGGCTAACCACCTAGACCCAATGTTGATGACATTCAATAGTTTCTGCAGAAAAACGGGGGCAAACCAACAATCTCAGCCTTTAGTGTTTCGCAGATTTTGTAAAAAATGCCAAAGGAAAGATCATTTTTGGCTGAATAATGCAGCAAGTTCTTTGGAGTCAATAGCATAACAACTAAACTTAGCTTCAAATGGGACTAGTTCTACAAAAACTTTTCGAACTACCTCCCCACTTCTCAGAACAAATTTCTATTTGCTGTGGTTATGAAAACAAAGAAGAACGTAGTCTTCGGCATAATATCATATTGCGTCGGCCGCGAGTCAAAAGCTTTCGCTTTCAACATGAACACAATGAAAATAATGCACAAATCTCCAAGGTCAAGAGTACCTTCGACTAACTATGAAAGCAGTATGCTGAAATTCGGAAACGAAGAAGTCATCATCAAAAACAACTCCAACTTGGAGATAAGGATCAATACCATGATCATTGGGGAGAGGTATTTTGAGTTTTCGAAAGAGGAGTTAGTGGGGAGAGACGAGGAAGGTGAGGTAGCTTTAGAAGCCATGGAGGTTCATAGATTAATTGCCATTTGATCATCACCAAATCAGTTATTTCATCTATCACTTTTTAACATTGTCAGATAACCACTCTATCCACTAAATCGCCTAATTCTTGCTCTAAAACTGCAAGTTCAATAAATAATCCTCTAAGATACAGTATATTTGGAGATTGTGAGGTTGTCTTGTTAAGCAGAGCAGTTAGTACTGAAATTATGTCGAAGTGTTCAATTCTGGGTTATAATAATTAAGAATTAATATGACGAGCATCAATGCTTGGACCGTTCTAACAACTTCCCCCCACGAACTCATCGGCTAGGAGCATCCGCCTACTTAAACCTTTTTCGAGATGATAAAGAACTTGCTTGCTCCCTACTACAAACTCAAATCCTTCACGACTTTCCTCATCGCAGTCAGCATAATCATTTACATCACGTTGGTTGTAGCCTATCCTCCTTTCCTCAAAATACCAACTTTCGCACTCTAGCCCCTTATTCTGCTGCCCGAACATCTAAAACACTTCTAGTTCTACCGCCTTTTCACATCTCCCTTCGTGTTCCAAGATATAACTTCACTAGTTTTGGGAGTGCTGCTGCTGTGGTGTCTGGGAAGCTTCACCGAGGATACGATAGGATGGAAGATCTTTTCGGTAGTGACTGGGCTGTCAGGTCTGGTCGGCTATGCTAACAGCTTCACGTTGCCCGTATTTTTGTTGGGCTGCAATTTTAGTATATTGATAATGAAATGGGCGGATCCCAATTTGCCCATCCTTTATCGCAAAGTTATGTTCATCATCTACATCATCGTCATCATCATTTTTATACTGATGTTCATCAACTACAAGAGGGAGGAGGAATTCAACTTCTACATGTCGGCTCTGTATGTAAGTTCGTTCTTATTCAGGGGTTTTTGATGACTTCGGTGTTGGGGAAGGCGCAGGAGGGGGCCAATTTGACCACTTTCAGGAAGGTTCTTTCTTCCTTCTCGCTGATAGCTATGATCTTGATAAGCACTGGACTTCTGATGAACATAATATTCAAAGGCAAGACATTCATCTGAGAAGTATCATATTTCACTTGATTTATTCTCTTTATAGCTAGATTTGTTTCTTTTTGGACAAAACTGCCTTATAAATTATTAATAGATTTGTTAATCTCCTCGTTCAAATAAAAATGAAGGTATTGATGCCGTTTGCTAAACCTAGTGCAAGAATGCTTATCAAATAGATAATGGAGATCCCTAGCACTCGAAACTGTCTCATTTTGGTTAATTTGTCCAGGAACTCTCCCAGCAAGGTCAGCAACTTTCCAGCCAAAAACCAGAAGCCTAAAAAATTGACTCTTTCAATGCTAACCAAAGCCGGCAAATCTAAGCTAATTAAACGAGTACTTGACCTTTTTTATTGATCAAAGTAAGCATAGGCCAGTATTGACAGCAAACTGAGAAAGAAGTAGATGGTTGTATTGAGTGAGTTTTTGATGATTTAATGATAGTATTTCTCTCCGTTGGGAAGAGGGGGTAGTGTGTGAACTGCCTGAAGCTACTCATGATGCAGCTCCTAATACTAATCTAGTTTTTTGGGGGGCTGCAAAGCTTTATTTTTCAAGAAGCTGGCAACCAAATTCCAAAAGATAAGATAGAGCGACATCAGAAAAAACACCTGAGCCAAGGTTTCTGTGCGTTCAAGTTTGACTTTGAGCATCTTCTAGAAGTAAGGTCTTCTTTGGTGTGTGATCTACAGCAAGAAGTAGGCAGCTGCGTGATTGCAATTGTACCGATGATCGAGACGAAGACGATCAGTCCTTATAAGAATCTTTTGAATTTGAAGACTTTAACTTTGGTGATGATTTGGCGGGTGGAATCCAAGTATTTTTTTAGGGGGAATTCGTCGCTAGGTTAGGATTAGGTACTCACTTGCTACAGGTTCGTTTGCACTCATAATAAATTAAGATATAATCGGGAACTTCGCCAATAACTTTATCAAACCCTAAAGTACAGCTAGCTTATATGTCCCTTACTTGCTCTACTGATTCATTTTCAGATCCTCAACGTTTAAAAATTGAAAGAATAAGGTTATAAATCAGGGCCGGTTCCTTCTTCTGCCAAAGTTGGCATATCCTGCCCCTGCTCTTGCCAATGCGTCGTTTAAACCTGAATTCGCTCTTCCACTAAACCTACAGAAACAAAAAATGAGCAAGACCGGCAGCAATTTGAAAAAGATGCTGCCTACCATGAGTATGACTTTGGCAGTTTTTTTGTTCTCCTCCGAAGTCTTGACCTTCTCCAGAATGTACTGAGTCTCGTTGAAATACTGATTGAAGTACCTGCCATCATCAAATTCGTCATTCAGCTTGTACCCATACAGATAGGCCTAGTCGATATGTTTGGCGATGGGGATGACTGGCTACTAGACCACTTCAGCACTTTTCTGACTGCTGAATGTCCGCTAGACTAGTATGTTGTCGTAGGCCCGCTTGATTCTGTTCTTCTGAGCTCGGCTGTTGCGGTATCTTCCCCTAAGCTTCTTGTACTGCTTTTATATTTGAGAGTCAGTGGCTGATGGACTGACACCCAGGATGCTATAGGGATCCAGACTGCTGACTTGTGCGATTTGAAGGTTGAGAAGTACGAAGTAGAGCAGGAAGCAGACTACAAAATGTCTTTTCATTGGAGATCTGTCGATTCTAATAATTTATAATGGACAAACGCGATTACTAGATTATCAGTGGAGATAGGATTGTGAAGTGGTGTATGGGTTTGATATTGTTAGAAGTATTAATTCTCGAATAATAATTAGATGAGGTAAAGTAGAGCGAGCATCAACTCTGAGCTCAAGGAGATCAAGCGTTTCACTGCGGAGAGGACGGCAGCCATCAACTATGAAAAACTTATTTGCAAGCAGCGGGAGGTCATCGATTCGCTCAGGTGCGAACTCCTGTTGCTCAAATCCTACATAAGCCTGTAAAAAGTAGCAACTCCCTTCTAGGCCAACTGCAGTGACATTAGCATCAATAGTACCTGCACTTCCTTGAACTAGTCTCAGCTCAAAGCAGATTGGGAATAGTCAGCCGCCCATCTGGCTGCCAAAAAATACGACAAACTCATCAAAAGTATGGCAGAGATACTCTAAATACCCACTTCGGGGGGGTTGGAGGACGAGCAGATCCTGGAGAATGTTCAGAAGCTGAAAGAGAGTGCTACTAGGAAGCAAGAGCCCATATTTATTGAGCGAATAAAGGAGATTAAAGTGCCTATAACAGTTGAAAAAACTATAGAAAAGGTGGTGTAGAGAGTAGTCGAGAAAATAGTGTACGTCGACAGGCCGGTATAAAAAATAGTCGAGAAGATTATCTAGAAACCCGTCTTCAAGTAAAAGATAGTCTAGAGGTTCGTTGAAAGAAAACAGGAGGAGCCCCAGGAGTCGCCTTCTACTGTTTTGAACAAGACCTTTTCAGAGAAAAACCTCAAGCAGAAGAGAAACTAGGACGCCGGGTATGACTATCGGTATGAGTAGAGGAGTAAGTACGAGCCTTACCGCAAGCCTGAGGGTGGCAGCCACCTCATAAAAAAGAGGGTGGACCACGGCAAGCAGTATTACAGGAAGGACTATTGATATTATGTTTGATCAATACTTTTCTTCATCTGCTAGCCTAGCTTAATATGAAATCCAGCCCAACATCAAGCATGTTCGCGGCTGACTCTTTAAAGATGCGATATTCGATTCGGCTGGATTGCCTACCTCAGCAGATAAAATGAGTTGATGTGTGAGTTGGGATGATAGGCCAGGAAGAGACATTTATGAGCAGAATCAGCAATATTGATGCCGGTAGTGATGGGTGTGGCAATTGTTGGCTGGTGGATGTAGCCAATCAAATTTTGATATTTATAAATAGTGATTGCGCGCCTGGCAAATACCAATCGAGAGGCTATAATATCATCATTCTATACATATGGCAAGAACAAAGCAAACCGCAAGGAAGTCAACTGCCCAGAAGGTCCCCAGGAAGCAGCTCGTCGCTCAGAAAATAGCCAGAAAGAGCGCACCAGTCACCACCGGAGTCAAGAAACCTCACCGCTTCAAACCCGGAACAGTTGCCCTCAGGGAAATCAGAAAGTACCAAAAGTCCACTGACCTCCTCATCAGAAAGCTCCCCTTCCAAAGGCTCGTCAGAGAAATCGCCCATGAGTTCAAGCAAGAACTCAGGTTCCAGAGCTCGGCTGTGTTGGCCCTTCAAGAGTCTGCTGAGGCCTACCTCGTTTCGCTGTTCGAGGACACCAACCTGTGCGCCATCCACGCCAAGAGAGTCACCATCATGACCAGGGATCTCCAGCTGGCCAAGAGAATCAGGGGAGATAGGTTCTGATTTGAATTAACCTTACATTAAATACTCGAGATATAGAATCACAAAGCTGTCCATATATGCATGGTAAACTGATCAACCATCTGCAGAGTTGGGAATATCTAGTTCAATGCGTAGTTCGATATTAACAATGAGTTGATCTGATTGTTTTGTTGGGCAGGATTGATGTAAGTAAAACACAATAAAAAATCAGTAATCGGGGGTCGAGATGTTGAGGTTGACGATCTTCTCCCAAATTTACTTGTTCTGGGCAAACTACATCTGCAGCTTCCTGTCGAATTAAAAGTACTCGGTCTAGTTTTCCAGCAGGGCCGTGCTCCTAAAGGCTTCGACAACCTGCTGCACTATTTTGAGAGGGTGTTCCGAATAGATTTTGCCGGTGACGAGATAGAATTCAAGAATGCATTCGTATAAGATGATTCTTTGCTTTGATTAGTTCGGCATTTTGCTTAAGTACACTTCAAGATAATGCCTTGCTGTCGTGAACGCTAATTTGAAATCGAGTGCTTTCAACACAAAAGCCTACGTCTTTATTACTTATTTTGGGTTCGAAGACCAGTCTTTCAAAAAAGGAGGGTAGATCTCCTAGTACTTCATGGCGATGAGTAGGCACGCCTAGGCGCTGAGGGTCTCTTTTTCAGCGGATAAAGGGCCAGTCGACTCGAGATACTTATCATAGTAGTAAGTTGCTAAAAAGAGGGTTTTCTCCCTGAGTCTGTATTTTTTGCAGATGGCGTTGTAGAATTGGACGACTTTGACCCTCTTTTATCTTTTTTTGAAGCTTTTCTTGGTTTTCTGCATCAAATCGTAGTCGTCATGGGTATTGATTGAGTAAATGAGTATATCTTCCTCGTAAGGCAGAATTTCTTTGGGTACCCTGAGGGTGTTTTGGAAGAAGGAAGGCAGTGGGTACAAATTAGCAGTCTTGGGAAGTATGAAATTATAGGAGGAGTTGAGCTACTGCTTCGTGATATCTTTGCCGAATCTCCTCTTGCCTTTTTGGTTGGAGTGTTGGGGTTGGGCGGGGTTATTCTATTTTTCCAATTCTCTGGCGGATTTGTTATTGAGTTTGTCTTGCTTGTTGAGCTGATGAAATTTGATTTTCATATTTAACTGCTATTTATAATAGCCTAACAAAGGCAATAATAAAGAGTTCCTCCATGCTACTCTCATTTGCAGTTTCTACCACCCCCAATTCCATGCCTTCACTTGTACTCTTAATTCGGTATGGGTCAGTATGGGCGGAGATTTGGGGTCTTGGATGTTGATATTATGCTGGTTGATATTATAATTCGGGTTATTTTGGATTTGGGTGGTTTTTATTGTGGCAACGAAAATATAAAAAATCATTTTAGTAAGGTCTCCCTACGCAGCTCGCTGATAAGTTTGTCCTTTTCCGAAAGCTGGGCTCTCAGGGACTGCACCTCTGCGAAGACAAGCACAAACAGCACATTATTTTCTTCGAGTTGTTTTTCTTGAGTGGTCTACTGACAGATTTCCAATCTGCAAGCCTGCACCTCCTCCGAAAGATTCACGTTCTCGTTTTGTAGTCTGGTCAGCTACGAATTCAGCGCGACTAGCTAGATGAGGAGAGTTGTACCTTTTGCTAGGTGAGTTCTTTCTTTTAGAGGGTGAGGGAGAGTTCGTAGTTGTGGTTGCTTAGGTTGTTGTTTTTGCGTTTGAGTTCTTAGAGCAGCTACTCCATGCGATTCAGCTGTCCGTTCATCAGATTGATTCTATTTACATGCAGGTATACTTTTCCTTGTAGTTGAGGAGGATTTAGTTGTTTTTTTAGAGCTAGACTTTCATCAGTCCGCCTTCTCTCTTTTCGTGAGTCAGCCTATCCACCCTGTTCCTTAGCTCTTCAATCTCGTTCTTAGACTGTTTGAGCTGTTCGTCGAAATTGGATTTGTCCATTTTGTTGGTTTTCATGAGCTGCAACAGTTCCTAGTTCGTTTCTTTGTTTTTGCGGGATTCCGCTTCAAGTGTGATGGTAAGTTTGCTGTTTTGTTCGTTTTTTATCCGGATCTGCTCCTTCAGATCATATAGAGCTTCCTATCTTTTCCTCAGCTAAATCTCATGATACAGCTTCTGCGACTCAATTTCAGCAAATTTAGACTGAATTTGAATGTAGTTATGCTTCTATTGATAGAGAACATTGCTGGCCTAGTCCAGCTGGCTCACGATTCTTCTGTATTGCTATTCCTTCTACTTTAGGTTGCGATTGTAGCTTTATTTAACCCTTTACAATTCTTTTTTCAAGTCTTCGATTTCCTTCCTCAAAAACTATAGTTCGTAGTTATTTTTAGCGAGACTGCCTTTCAACTCTGAGTTCTCTTTTGTGACAGATATCATCTTGCTTATGATTTAGTCGTTTTCGCCCTTGTTGAGTTCTGACTAGAGGTGGGTGATCTTCTACTTGAGCTCAAGTATCTCACGATCCTTCATTTTGAGGATGTAGGTATGTGAAGTTTAGATCATTTCTTTTTGGATGACTGAGCTATTGGAAATACTAAAGTTGGTCTATTTAAGCTATTATATCAAATTGGACTGGCCTTTGAATAGTTTCCTGATCTACTCGAATAAACTTTAGTTGTCTTGCTTTCTCGCTCTCTAGAATGATTGGATTATATTTAGCATATTGCTCATCATTTGCTTTAGCGAAGCGATCTCTTAGTTGGCACTCTTAATTTCTTAGTTTGTTGTGTTCATCTCGAAGACGAGTTTGCTGATTTTGTCGTCTTTTTCGACCATTTTTGAGCAAAGTGCTTCAATTTCGTCATATAGCTGTTGAAAGGATTTGGTCCTCCTGCTCTGTTCTCGTTAGTTTTCTAGTCTTTCTAGGGTGTTAAATAAATTCTGATTCTTCATCTATAGGCTGAGCTTAACCTAATTCAAGCTTCTAATAGTATTTTAATATTCTTTGATTTTAAATCCAGCCTATCTCGACACCTAATCACGATGTTACACGGCAGAAGCAAGTTCAGCCTCTTGCTTTTTGAGTTTGAGTGAAAGTTAGTTATTTTGGTTGAGAATATCCCTGATCCTATTTTGATGGCTGGATAGCTAATTAGAAAGCCTGGTTACTTCTAATTTGTTTTTCTCTAAGATTTCTCTTTGCTGTTCGAAAGTTCTATTCGCATCTTGCTTATTCTTCTCCCGCTCTTTTTACCATTATTTAAGCAGCCGAGCTATCTCACTTTCTTTGTTGGTGAGTAGTTATTTATTATGGTCGATTTCTTGCCTCATTCTTTGAAGCTATCGATTGAGTTTCGAATTGATTTACTTTAGTTATTCCTTCTACTTGTTTAGCATCAGCTATGACTTAATTAGAGATTAGCTTTGGCTGCGCAGCTCAAAGTTAAGTTTATTCTCTTTTATCCTTAGCTCACTATTCTTTTCGTCAATTTGTATATTAAGCTAATTTATCTTCGTGTTTAGTGATGAGACGACATTAGAAAGTCTCACTATCTAATTGTTCTGGTTATTTATTTCTTATTCGTAGAGTAGGGCCTTTTGCCTTGCTCTATCTATTTCTCTTTTGAGCAAACTGGCCTACTATTGGCCATTATTTTGATAGGTACGTAATTAGACGATTATTCTTTAAGTCTAGCTCAAAGCATTGTTCTTATCTTTGAGGATGCCCTTAAGCCTCTCTATTTCTACTCCAAGCAAAGTCAGCGAATTCTAATTGTGAGCCTCAGCTTCACGATATTTGCTCGACACCTGGTCCATCATACGCTTGTATTACTAATTTTATCTTTTGTATCTCTCAATCTAACTTGCAGATATCGCATTTTTATCCTTCTACTGTTGCAGTAAGAGCTAGTACTTTTATCGCTATGATCTGAATTTAGCTTATTAGCGTGCTAAGATTTCAGCAAGTCTTTATTTTTACTATTAGAGCTTTTTGGACTCGAAGGAAAAAGATGAGCTTTTGGCAGTCTAGAGCTGTTCTCTCAAATACTGGTACTATTTTATGCTCTGCTGCTTGAAAGCTTCGAAACTTTGCTAGATGGTGAGTATTTGGTGCCGCAGCTGCGAATTGGCAGTCTCTAGCGCCTGGTTGTTGGAGACAATTTCCTAAATGTACTTGAGCGACCTCTTATATTTGCTTTATAGCTTTTACAGATAATTATTCATATCTGTGAGTGAGCCCTGGATAGCTGGGAATTTACTTCTTGGCTTTTGACAAAGTTGTTCATTTTCTTCTGGCGCAGTTAAAACTATTATTTCAAATTAAGCAACTAATCGACCTGATTTTGGAAGGAGTCGTAGTTTTTCTACACATTGCTCAGCTGCTTGAACCTTCGTCGATCTAGACGTACTTTGTTCGATATGCGTGCAGACTCATAGTTAGTCGCTATATTTCTGCAGCCTGCAGCAGCAACACTATCTCCAAGTGATTCGACATTGCGATCTTTTTTCCGGGGAGGTTGTTGATCATTGAATCTTTGAGTTAGTATCTCGAACTTGTTGGTTCGATCTCGTGATAGGTCAAACTGGGGTGGTTTTGGGACGAAAACGAAAGGAAGCTGAATGACTGCCCTTCATTCATGTTTAATTTTAATTGTTAGAAATAAGGTTTATGAATCGATTGCCAATGCTATCAGTAAAATGGGGCAGAGTCCAACATCGACTGCAATTGGAAGTTGGGATAGAAACGCGGTAGTTAAATGTTAGAATTCGCTGATTCCGATTATAATATCTAAAGTTCTATATTTCTTCCTTGAGATGATAGCCTAACTTTGGCAAAGAGCAATCAGCAAAGCCAACACCTAGTCAAACAAGGAGAACAGGTCGGCCAATATGCTTTTGCCCAACTAACTCGGCGGGAAGATATTGGATAAGGAGATTTAGTGTGATGATGAGACTGTTTCGCAGGAGACCGTTGTTTAGCTTATGGAACTCTACGCTGTAAGTTGCTTATCACTTAGAATGCTATTGAGTATTACTAGAGTCTGGGCTGCGATAAATATAGGTACTTCCAGACTAGAATACAAAATTTACTTGTAAAGCCTTTGGTACAATCCATCTTACAAGGCAAATCGTCAACTCTGAGCTACAAAAAAGATGTGATTGAGAGGAAGCAGAGAGAGGCTTCGCTAAATTCTAAAGAAGAGGCTAATATTATGATCCAGACGTGTGAGAAAACGGCTAAGTCAAAGAACAAACAGTTGCACCGCATAATCAAAGACCAGGAGAAACAGTTGGAAAACAGAATAGAGAGGAGGAAATCGACCAGTAACCGGTCTTCTCGAAGCTCTATTTCAGATCTAGACGACCTCTAAATCTAGAATATCATAATTTAGAAGAAGCTGAACACCGACTCAACAGTGGTCTTTCGAGACCTAAAAAATAAGCCCAACAAAAAGGTCTTCATCTGATAATCAATGCATCACTTATCTTCACTTTATTGCTTCAATAAAATTGCGCTTCAAAAGCCTATAATAAGTAATGTTGATAACTTGAATAAATCAATAGAATATTCCTTGCGCAAAATATTGAAACCTATCGTACCACTTGGTCGCCCAGTTGTCCAAACTGTTGTTGATCAATTTCTGGCAGTGGATGTTGAGTTGTGCGTCATTGATCACGTTTGGAGGGTTGAACCTGAGTTAGATTTGGCGGATGGCTTATTAGCCCTTCTCAAAGCAGGGCATGGACATCCCACTTGAAGAGTACATAAGTTTCACAAGCATAAGGATCTTGTTTTGATGCTTTCTCACAGCTTTGAATCCTCTAAATAACAAAATCGTTACTGGAATAGGTATTCTCTGAATTTTTTGAAGTAGTAAGATTAGCATCCGTCGAGTACTTCGATATACTAAGATAGAAGTTTGAAAGGACAGTCTTTTTCTAGTTCAACTCCCTTGCCTGGCATGTTTGACAAGAAAAAGCCGAAATCAATGTGGAAGATCTTGCCGCTGCGATGTAGCATAATGTTTCCATTGTGTCTATCTTTGGCTTGCAGGAAATACATCACCAAACTATAGGCAGCTAAACTTCTCATGAAGATATCTTTCGCTTCAGCTAGTCGTTAACCGAAATAGACCTCAAAAAACTATTTCAGCTAGAGTTGCTTGCCGAAGTCGTTTTTGAGGTGTTTTTTGAGATTATCGAAAGTGATTGAGTCTTTCACCATCTAAATGATGCCACAATCAGGTCCCATTGAGAGTACTTCGTAGGGGGTTAGAATGAGAGGGAGGTTTTCCAATTTGAAGATGTAGTCAAATTGGTAGATAAGTTGAAGTGCGAATTGCTCTTGCTTCAAGTTATCTTCTGTTTTGATGATGAGATGGATTAGTTTCCAACTCGACAGATCCTTGTAGATGGACTTTTACTTGATCCTTTCTCTCATTTGAGACTCACTCTCCCCAAACATATCTTCTAGCTTTCTTTACATCTACTTGATATTTACATCTTTCATCTAGATGTCTTTCTTCGTCTTTTTGTAGAGACGAGGTTGAGTTCCCACTTCGTTTGTGTACTCGAAAAATTTGTTTGAAAGGTATTGGCTGTTTTTGTCGTTGAATACTTCCGTTTGGGTGGAGTTGTATGTGAATTTTTAAACTGAATTCCTTCGCTGCTTCTTTTAATCTTTTGGCTTTCTCCCAGGGTATTCGTCAGAGTATTTGCGTCCCATTATTCCTTAAGATCTCATATTTTGCTGAATAGGCTAATAATTACTTTCAAGGTGATGGGATTTTAAAGCTTAGTGGAGTATGCCTATTTCAAGGTCTAAGAAAACCCTTCGATTGGGTTATAAACTTCTAAGCAAATATAGAAAGGAGCTCGCTGCTTAGTCGAGAATATGCGAGTTTAATCCACAACAATATTAAGGATATTGCAGTATTGATCGGAGTCTTTAACAAAAGGTATGTAGACACAAGCTGGCAGCTTAAGGTTGATTTCTTGTAGCATTTCTTTCAGTTTTTATTTTTTGTTGTCAAAGTTTTTCAACTATTCCGAGGCGATGAAAAGATCGCTGAAAAAGTTTAAAGTAGACTGGAATGAAAATGTTTACTGTTCCTCAAACCCTTTAAATATGGAACTATAGCTAGGCAAAGTTATATCTTCGGCCTTTATCTTAGCATCAATCAGCCCAGAAGTATCTTTGAAACCATACATTTTGATAAGGTAGGCAATATCTGATTTAGTTGGCACAGTTTTAATCTTCTCCCCAATAAAGTGCTAAACACTATTCAACATTTGCCCCTCGTAGCTCTTATTCATTTCTTCAATGAACTTGGTCTTGAAATCAGTAACTTTTTTGAATTACTGGATTTCATCTTCCTTTATGATCTTTTCCAGAGAGTTGATGTAGAAATAGATGTTGTGGGCGAAATAGAAGCTGAGTTT
>Ga0316217_10003978_pt1 | contig 16346 bp, 25 predicted proteins | sample 1anoAmetaG_FD_203633 | JGI IMG/M metagenome (GOLD analysis project Ga0316217, IMG submission 203633) | Freshwater microbial communities from Trout Bog Lake, Wisconsin, USA - 1anoA | ecosystem: Environmental > Aquatic > Freshwater > Lake > Hypolimnion/Profundal zone | place: USA: Wisconsin...
CTTCCAATGTCAATCTTGCAAGAACCACCTATGAAGTTCCCAGCTACGCCTCAAGCAGCGTTTACAGTGCTGAGCCTTCAAGCCTTTCAGAGTTGGCAGGCCTAACATCAAGTGGGGTGAGACAAGCTTCCAACATCAACTATGCTCAAACAAGTGGAAACACCTATGGAACAGCTGGAACAAGTGCTTATCAAGCTGCTAGCAAGTTAAGCAACTCAGGATTCCAGAGCGGAAGCTAATCGACCAACACCTATACCTATGGAACCGCCAACCTTACCAAAACTACCACCAGCAACATCTCGAGCACTGGATCATCAGTTACTGCTACATTTGGAACTGCTGGAACAACTTACGGAACAAGTGGAAACACTGGAACTACATATGGCGTCACTGGAAACACTGGAACTACTTATGGAGTCACTGGCAACACCGGAACCTCTTATGGAACCAGTGGAAATGCAGGAACAACTTACGGAACCAGCAGTGGAACAGCTGGAACAACTTATGGAACCAGTGGAGCTACCTTTGGCTCATCTCCACTAACTACAGATTACGGAGCAACAAGATTCAACATCACTTCTGCCACTTCAGGACCTTCGTACGGAGCAACTGGAATCAGCAGTCAATACGGAACAACCAATCTCGGCTCATCATCAACTTCAAGTTCTGGAGTTTCAGGTGGAGTTACAGGAGGAGTTTCTGGATCCTTCTCAGGAAACGTGGCCAGCTCTTTGAGTGGATCAGGTCTAAGGCAAAGCGGAGTTAGCGGAACTAGTGGAACTAGCGGAACGGGATTCTCTTCAACCTACACCTTCCAGACAAAGAAGTTCTGATGATTTATCTAGATTATGGAATTTAATTTATTTTTAATTACTGACTTCATTATTTACAAACATATGAGAAAACAATAATGAATCATACTTGAGCGATAGGGAAGCCTTAGAGATGAAGTTGAGGATGAGAGGATGCGTATTTTGTTTTTGAAGAATATTGATCTAGATGAAAATAAGTTGTCTGATGCAAGTTGATTTAGTGGCAAACTTTGGAATGCTGTAAAAGTTTGAACAAAGGTTGTTCTGTAAGTCTCTATAGTTTATAAATGGCCCAAGATGGTCAAAAGTTCATCATTCTATTATATAATTTCTGTTTATAATAAAGTTACTTAACCCATACAAAATCACTAGGTTTTGAATTTTTCTGAAAATCAATTAAATCCATGCTCTTCAAAATACGCATTACCAGGAAGAAATCTATGTCGTTATCTAAACATATTTTGTGTCCTTGTTATAGGTACTGACGTCGGTACTTGTTTAAACGTATCCAAATCCATCAACAAATATAATCTATTTATCTTCAACACATGAGTTCGCCTCAAAACACACCTTTGGTGTCCTCCTTAAGGGAGCAGAACCTCACCTAGGCCTCAGCTGGCCTCCTGCGGTCATATTCCAGCCCAGATAATCTCATTTCCTTTACATCTCAATTCAACAAAAGTTTAGGTAGTGGTAACACTCTACTGTCTAGAGAATTCAGAGGAAGTTATGGGAATAGCTATTTGGATTGGGTTTCTGAATATAACAATGAGATTTTAATTTCTGGTTCAAGTGACTAGACTCGTATTATAAATCTCAAGAAAGCTATCACTTAACTCAAAAATCAATATTTCTAGGCAAATAAGGATCTTGCTGGAAAAGGCTTCAATGGCTAAGAACTCTCTCGTCGTTTCTTGTCCATCTAGCACTAGATTGATAGGCTTTACAGGCACAGAGTTGACACCATTCATAAAGGCAGTGCTGTCGGAAACAAAGAGCTAGACTTGAACAAACTTCTCCTTTAGAGATAGAACACTATCGTTGAGCTTGAGAAGGAAAACTAGAACTTAAGAGAAAGATTAAGGCTATCTTTGGTTTCTAGGACTGAACTTTAGGTTAGGATCGAAAAACTGACCAGAGAAATCTTTGAGCTAAGAGGTTTCAAGGGCACTATTTTGGATGATACAGTCCAAAGGGAGCTAAGATATGGCCAAGCTTAGCAATAACTCTCTCTACTTAGACAGAAATTCGCCAGCACTATTGGAATTTGGCAGAGCCAACTCCAAGGCTACAAAGCTAAATACCCTGAGATTAACTGGTAGCTAGACCTCCAAGTGATTAAATACATCTAAGATGAGAAGATCCAACCCATCCAAGTAAACGGATATTCCATAGTTGAGCTTCCATCAACAAAAGTTCGTAAGTGGCTGCGAGATGTGAGCGTGAATGAAGAATTAAACCTACTAATAAGAAAGGCGTTCTTGTAAATCCTTGACAAATACCCCAATATCAAGACTTCAATTGATTCCAGAATCCTCAAGTTCATCTCCAATGCTAGCAATTTCAACATCAAAGATAATGACAAAGATAATAGCAAAGATAACGGTAATAGCAAGGTTAATAGCAAGGATAAAGCTTAAACAACCCAGATTGGATCTAACCTTGATCTCATTATTGACCTCTTTGATTAGGTGTCTTTGAACCGCTTGGTTGAAATCGTTAAGTATGTTCCAGAACCGATTAGGGTTGAGAATGTTTACTCTTTTGGTAATAGTAAGGGCAAAAAGGTTGAGTTCCATCTAAGGGTACTCATAAAGGCTCTTCTGGATCAACTTTAGAAACTGAAGACCAAATACGGAGCTGTTTTAGATATTGATGAGGGAATTATCGGAATGATCAACCAAGAAATTTTAGATATTGTCAATATTGATGACATTCTGAAAATATTCAGAGCCAAAGAAAGAATCGTCGAAGTCGAGAGGATAGTTGAGAAGGTAGTTGAAAAGATCGTGGAAGTTCCTAAGCTAGTCCCTGTTTAGAAGTATGTTGAAAAGATTGTCGAAGTACCAAAATACATAGAGGTGGAAAAGATTATCCACAAACCCGTTGAAGTTATCAAAGTAGTTGACAAAATCGTTGAGAAGTACATTGAAGTGCCAACCATCGAGGAAAAGGTGATCGAAGTTCCAACCGAAAGAGAAATAATCGTCTCAGTTGAGAAATAAATCCCAAAAATAATATAAGTCTAAAAAATCGTGAAATAGATCGTAGTAGACACAAAATATATCTAAGTGGAAAAGATAGTGAACCACTACATAACAGACACCAAAGTTGTGGAGGTAATAAAAGAGATACCTATTATTTCTGAGGTTATAAAAGAAGTCATCAAGCCCGTGGAGATCATCGTTGAGAAAATTGTCCCTGTTGAAGTTATAAAAATTCAGCTTGTTGAAGTTTAAAAGATTATTGAGAAAATCGTGAAGGAAATCGAGTATTTGCCTATGCCCTACAACCAGTTGGTTGTCAAGGAAAGGATTGTTGAGGTTCCAGTGTACATCTAGAAGCTCGTTCCTGTAGAAACTGTAATCAACAAAGTTGTCAACGTTCCTCAAAGAGTGTAAGTCCCAGTTATTGTCAGGGAGCTAGTCCCTCAAATCAAGGAAATCGAAGTCATCGTTGAAAAAGTAGTCTAAAGAGTCGAAATAAGAGAAGTATAAAGAATTAAGAACATTTTCATTGAGAATACAGTTGAAGTAATCAAGACAGTTTAGAGAAAGATTGAGGTACCAATTATCCAGGACAGAATCATCCAAATCCCCATCCACAAAATTGTGGTTGAAAGAGTCCATACTCCTCACGTTGTGCCAGTCAAATGCATCTAAGAAAAGATTGTTGAAAAGCTGACTTTTATAGAGGTGGAAAAACCTTACATCAAATACATCAAAGACATCCAGGTCATCCACTGCGCTGTTGAGAAAATTGTGCAAGTTCCGATTACTGTAGAGAAGATAAAAGAGGTCAAAGTTGTGATTTAAAAGATAGTGACCAAGCTAGTTGAAGTACCTAGAGTAGTTGAGGTAGAAAAAGCAGTTGAGAAGATTGTTGTGGTGCCAAGGATCATCGAAAAGATAGTGGAAGTTCCTCAAAGAGTTGAAGTGATAGTGGAGAAGATAATAGAAGTGCCTATTGTGAAGACTGTTGAGGTGGTTGTCTAAAAAATAGTGTACGTTGATAGGCCAGTCTAAATCTAGAAGATCAACAACATCTATCACTAAGTGAATCATCCTGTTGAAGTCATCAAAGAAGTGCCTGTGATCACTTAGACTGTGATCGAGAAGAAAGAAATCGTTGAGATTCCGATCGAAAAAATTGTAACCGTATAGAAGCCCTATGCAGTTCAGGTATTCGTCGACAACGTAATTGAAAAAGTTGTGTAAAAGACAAAAGTCCTCGTAGTTGACCATCAGGATTTGGTGATTGTCTAAGTCCCCAAAATAGTGGACAGACTTGTTGAAAAGGCTGTAGAGACCAAAAACACTGTCATCCAGTACAAATAAGTCCATGTGCCATACTAGGTGCAAGTCAAGCAAGAAACCACAGTAAATCAAATTGTTGAAGTCTAGAAAATCAGGTAAAAAGCAGTCGCTATTATCTAGCCAAAGATTGTTACTGAAACTCAGATTGTGATCAACGAAAAGTTCAGCATTGTGCCTGAAACTACTAAAGTTCCATTTGTAGTCCCAGCTGAAAAGCCCTACCTCGAACCCATCGTTGTTGACAGGTATATCGAAAAGCCGGTTGAAGTGTTCATCGAAATCCGACAAGACAAACCCATCAATATCACTAAAACCAGGCCAATCGACATTTACAAGGTTGTTTAGTTGAATAAGGATAAATGCTATATAGAGACTGAGCATAAAATTGTGAAAGAAACTATTGACAAGATCATTCCTGCCAATACCTATGAGCAGTATGCAGTGGAAAAGGAGGTCACTGTTGACAAAGTTATTCCTGTCAAAACTATTGACACTAAAGTTGTCTCACACGTCTAAACTATCGAAAAGGTCATCGAAAAGGAAAATTTCACCACTGTTCAAGATTTGGTGCCTTACTACGAAACCAAAGTCCAGGTTGTGGACAGATTTGAGAGCACTCAAGTCCATGAATTCACCACTCAAGAAAAGATTGTGACCGTTCAAGAATTCTCAGAGAAAATCTATGAAAGAATCATTGTTATGCCTCAAGTGGTCGAAGTTGTCAAGTACATCACTTAGGTGACTTAAGTTCAGAACTCCCTTATAGCTTAAATCCACGTTGATATCCTCGAGCAAGAGAAGCAATACAGAGAACTCTATGGACTTTCAAAGAAACAGTTGGACATTTTGCTAGCTGAGCTCATAAAAGTCAAAGATACCCAACCCTCGTTCCAAGGTTTGGTCGAAATTGTTCAGCAATATTTGATAGATTTCGATAAGCTTGCAAGCATTCAAAGGATAGTTCCAATTGAAAAGGTAAAAGTCGTCGAGCAATATGTGCCTAAGCCAGTGATCGTCCCAGCTGAAGACAACTCATCAACCAAAAACCAAATCGCTTACTCTTTGCTCATCTAAAAGCTGATTGTCTAACTCAAACGAATCAACAAAGACAATGGCGTGAAGCTTCAGCTGGATAATGACATAATTCATCTATTCTTCGGCCAAGTTAACAACAACAGGTACAACAATATCAATATCAACATCCAGGAGGGATTGTCTCAGTATGCTAAGGATACGATTGAGAAGCTGAACTCTTTGGGCTCAGATTGGACGCAGAGACATGAACTTATGCTCAGCACCATCATTGCTTAGAGATTCAGTATGGCAGAGATTATCAAACAAGCTAACCTTGAGACCGAAAAAGCTAGAGCTATTTCACTGGTCAACCAAGAAGCCATCAGGACTTTGGAAAGCAAATGGACAATCATCTAAAAACTTTTAGGCGAACAAAGAGAAGCGCTTAACCAAATCATCACTCACAATGCTTTCTTCAAGTAGAACAAAGATTTCAAAGTTCTCATCACAGGGTTTGACCGCATCGCCAAAGAAGGCGTCTTTTAGTTCAACACTGTCAAAATTATCGAATCTATCTTCGCTAGTGCCAATTAGTCCAATTGGACCTTAGCTGCCTCCAAGATCAATGAGCTCGAAAAGGCCAACAAATTGCTACTTCAAAAGCTGTCCAAAACATAACAGTTACTAGTAGATTCTCAAAATTCTCAAACCACTCTGGAGTAAAAGATAGCTGAGCTTACTATCACTATCGAAGGTCTAGATTCTAGGATAGGCTCACATGTTTGCCCAAGCTTCTAAGCTGAGCTCACTAAGTTGCAGCAATATGAGCTTAAAATAAGTGAATATGAAGCCAACTTCATTACTATTACTAGTAGCAAACAAGCCCTTGAGCTTCAGCTCGCAACTGCTCAGAAGAGAATTGAAGATCTAGAAATCCAGCTCAATATTAACTCCTCTAGTGGGTCAAATACTGGTAATATTCCAAGCACTTTGATTCCAGTCGGTGGAAGTGCGGGAGGTTTTGCATTCAGCGAAAGCAGTGGAGGCATTTCAGTCAGTGGAGGCAGTGGAGGCATTTCAGTCAGTGGAGGCAGTGGAGGCTTTTCAGTCAGTGGAGGCAGTGGAGGCTTTTCAGGTGACCTGAGCATCACCAATGAAACTATTCAAAGATACCAGTCTTTAATATTGACCTTCAACTCCCAAATCAAAGAACTCCTCTAGAGATCCAGGTTCATCCTCAAAGCCAACTACAGTAGCTTAGACCAATATCTCAATGAACAAAACTACTTCATTAGCATCTACGAAAGTATACTTAAGATCACCTCTTTCATCACTTCGGCTTCATCGTCCTCATCATCATTAAATGTGGCTTTCTCGTCAAGTGAGGTGACTCAATATACATTCAATTATTATGCGCAAGTAAGTCTACAAAACGAACAGCTGAAGGGTGAACTCTAAATTGCCAGAAAGAGGATTTCTGAGTTGGAATTTTTCCTTACAAAAGAAGGCAAAGGCTCTAAATTTGCAATTCTTAACTAGCAGCTCAAGATAGCCCATGAGACCAACTAGAAATACAAACTTACCATTAAAAGCTTAAAGGCCTAAATCTAACAGCAACTCTAAGATGCTAAGAAAAAGGCTTTAGACAAATCCAACACAACCCAAAAAACGGACTTGACCTCCATTTTCGCAGGTTTGCTTAACATTGTACCAAGCACAGCCATAGATGTTTCTCAGACTTCTTCAATCATCACTGGTGAAGGACAATAGATTAGCAGTGGAATAGTCGGAGGAGGAGTAGAAGGGTCAGGTATCTCAGTATCAGGTTTCTCGGGATCAGGCTTTACAGGGTCAGGTAACATAGGGTCAAACATCATATCTACAGGCTCAAAAGTTATTTCTGGAGGAGGAGCTTCATTCAGCAGAGGAGGTTCATTTGAATACGGTTCAAGGTAGGTTTCTGGAGGATTTATTGGAAGAACGAAATAACTCGAAGTCCCATATGACACAGCTACTGGAACTACCATCCTAAACACAGGTAGTGGCTTGAGCTACGGAGCAGGTTCGATTATTGAAGGCGACAAAGGTAATCGAGAGAGCTATGAAACTCGTGGATCTTATGGTTCCGCTTCCGGCTATACACTGGGTGGAGTTGGTACAAGCCAAATTTCTGGTCTCAACACCAGTGGTTTGTTATCCTCGCAGACTGCTCAATTCGGCCAAAATGAGAGGAGAACAACAACCCTCAGCAATCTTGTGAGCGGCAGTGGCGAACAATCGGGCAACCTTATGCAAACTCTGTTAAGTTCAGGCTTCAAAGCCCAAGAAATTAGCAAACTTCCAGAGAAGCAGTGAAAATGATTCTAGGAAGCATCATTTATTAAATTTAAATGTTAACCTTATAAAATAATTAATTAGTGTTGACTGTTATAATGTTTGATTGGTTATCTTAGATAATCGTTAAGAATTGTTTAAAATGCTAGATTTATCTCTTCAATCATTGAGCAGTGGCTATCGCTTTCAAGCCGAATTTGGGGTTTTGTCTTACATCTTCTATGACTTAGATGAACTCAGGGATCAGCTACTTAACGTTAACTTATTTCGGGTTGGCAAATCTTAAGATGTAGACCGTTTCTTAGCCGTAAAGATTCTTCCAAACATCAACTTTGAAGTGAGTGTTGCCTGAGATGAAGTGAATGATTTCTCTGTTGGTTATTTTGAACTTTTTGTCAGCCCTCTAATCTCTCAGCTCAACGTATTGCAAAGCAGTGATGGGGAACCTGAGCTATTGCAAATAATCGCCTTCAGAGTTTCGATGACATCTATATTTGTGTTGATAGGTGAATGATTGATTTTGCCCTCTGCGTTTGATTTTCTCTTCGCTCCATTGTTGGCTTTCGTGGACTAAGAAGATTTATTCAACGTCTGATAACTCCACTTTGAGGTTTTCTGGAAATTTGGCTAAATATCAACAAAATTACGCTTTCGTATCAAAAACTTTTCATATCTGTTATTTTTAACCTAAAGGCCGACAGTCTTATAAACAGCATTGACTGCGTTATCCAACTTCTTTTCGAAGCTTTCTCCAGCAACATTGGGACAGACAGTTATGTGAGGATGTCCAGTCCAAGCATCAAGCGTTTTCTTATCAAGACTTCTAGCAACCTCAATTCCCTCAGTTCTAGCGACGTTATTCTAAACAGTATAGAAGCTTTCAGCCCCAACTGCCGCACTGACCAAATGTATCACTCGATCGTATCTTTTGTCGCGCAGCGTGGTCCAGGTCCATCCTTCTTCGTCCATGATAGCTTGGAACTCCTACTTGGAGACATAGGCTTGAGGGTCAGCTGTTCCGCGGTCACACAAGATGATGCAGGGAGATTTGCTCATCTCTGCCAAACGTGTAAAGTAGTCTTCTGCGTACATTTGGAAGCGAATGAGCAGACTTTGGAATTTTATGCGTTACTGGATGTTGAACTTGGCCATGAGAATCATGCCTCCAGCATGCACTACTAAGGTGGGGATCTCTGGGACTGAAAAGACTCTGAACCCCTTTTGGCTCAATTCTTTCTGGATTCTTGCCAAAGACGTACTTTTTCCGCCGCATGGTCCGCCAGTTATCACGATTTTGTAGATAGGATTGCCTGAAAGCGAACGAGAGTTGTTCAAGCCTTGTTTTTCTTTGAGATAGACTTGATTGAGAGAGTGCTACTCCTTGATCTTAACTTCACCAGTTGATCCATCTCTGAGCTTAAGTGCGTTCTGGAGCATGCCTTGGAGTTAGTCCTTCTCTCTGAGTATGCGGAGGATGAAGGCGACGGTTATAGCCAGTAATGTGACCAGGAAGATAAGAGTTTCGGGACCTGCTAACAACGCGCTGATTCCACTCATAATAAAGATATCAATATATCAAATCAATGCGTATAGAATTGATTTGCTCGAAAATATTGAAAATATCAGCTAGCAAATATATCCTGTTGTTTTTATGTTTTGTGCTTGGTTTTAGGCTGGTACGTTCGAAATGACTGAAATTATTAAAATTTCATCGATAGTCGGTCAGAAGGCAGGTATATCAAAAAAAGTGTTTTGACAAATTTAAGTGGCTGGAGTTCGGTCAATTTTTCCAGATCTTTGGCCTTAATGCTTGTTTAAGCACATAGTAGCGTTTTCCATGTCTTTCATAAACTTGGGCCTCCAAATTGCCGATATTCCTACCAAAAGCAAGCAAACCTGATTCCCACGCTGACCAAACCCAGAGTCTGCGTAGTGAAGCCTCCATTATAAATAATGTATTCTAAGATTAGTGAAGTTCGTATAAATCAATATCATATTCTTAAGCTCTTATAATAATTTAACAAGATAATGCAAAAGTAGATCATTCTGCGAATACAGAAGTCTGTCTTCGGAGACTATGAGGTTACCCAGGCCTTTCCTTTTCGTATCGTTCAAGCCCCTTTTCGCAAATTTAGGAAATATGATAGGGACGGCCATTGGAATTAGAAGGAAAGGCTTAAATACACTGTCTTTTTGCAATTTTTCAGGGAACTTTTTGAGGATTAGGAGAAAAAGAAAAATGCGAGGATTTACGAAATGATGAGCGATATGATTATTACGCGAAATCCCAATCAGTGCCGCAGCCATCATCAGAAAATGGAGAAATACAGATCCAATATCTAAGATATCATCACTTCTGTTACCTAGAAGTACGAGCCTCGAGTTTACAAAGAGATTTACGAAAGATACTTGGCACTGATCAAAATTTTACTGGAGAACACTGACAAATACATTAGGATCCCCACTCCCATGTAAAACCGCAAGGTCAAGCTGAAGCGTGAACTTTTGTTCCTGAACTAGTGCAGACTTCAGCAACAGCAGCAAAACTAAGCCGCCTCCAAGATTTCTCAAGAATCAGGTCTATCTAGCCTTGAGTAGGTTGATTGCAAAAAGGAAGACAATAAGAAGACTGCAGTCTAGTATGATGAAGATGATGAGTTGGTGAATTAGGGGCAAGAGGAAATCCCTATTATGCAGTTTTAGGCATTGAAGGAAGAGTGTGTGGAAGATGAAGGATTTTACAGAGAAATTGAACAAAAGCAAAAAAAATCGCCCTAGGTGAACACAAAAAAGAGAGAAATATAACCGTCTAAACCTTAGGCAAGAGAACTTCCTCACATTTCTTACCTTTCCAACCCTACATTCAACGGGGTAAGCCAAATGATGTACTAACAGCAGCTGAAAACTTGGGAATTCCAAAAATAGTGGCATATCAAGAACGCAGATCACTTAATGCGACAATGGAAAAACGAGATCGAATCCATAAAACTGTGCGATGAAAAGATCCAATTCTACAAAGATACAGTATCTCTATGATTGCTCGATTTCCCATTTCCTTCATTGATGGTTATTATATTGTTTCTAGCGCTGCCAGCCCCTTTTTTCCATTGGAGCCAAATCGATCTTTTTTCAATGCTCATGCGTGGCAGCTAATAATAGCCAAGCTCCCCATGTATTTAGCAGTGCTTTGGTAGAGATTGTGTTAAACCTCAGTTCTTCTCATTTGCTTAGGTGATTCAATATGTTTGAGCCTTTGCAAACAAATACGTTATGATTAATTAAGTGTATATTTATTTGTGATAGTAATAGAATGTCGGCCGAGGTCGCACACAGTAAGGTTCAAACCCGCTAAAACTTTGAAGCTTCATTCAAGCAGATTCTCATCAGCAGCGTCAATATCTGTGAGCGCAAGTGTGTCAAAATTAATGAAGAATCGAGTCTTTCGCAGTATGAGAAGGCATGTCTCGGCAAGTGCTTTGATAAATATTTCGGGATTTATGAGAAAAATATAGGGAGTCTCGTTGGAGCACTGAAACAGAAGCAGGCTGTATCCGAGTACGAGTAAAACTTTTGATCTGTATTGCATAAAGTTGAAGGTGTTTTATAAAAAACCAAGCATTTTGCCCCAGCCCGCAACAATTTAGGTGCTGAAATATAAATCTGATTGAAGATATAATTTGGTGTCAATTGCACGCAGATGTAGAATGGCAAATAGTAACCCAATAGTTGCGAAGCATACAAATTTGAGGCAAAAGCTGGGAAAAGGTAGATTGACTCTATCTTGGTGCCTATCCTCAAAAAAACGGTAAAAAAGGAGTAATGGAACCTAGGTACCCATGCATACGAAATAGGTGATCGCGAATATCGCGACCTCAATGCCAATCTTTTGTTTGAACTGCTCACGACAGCCTCGATGAGAGTGCTTTGGCTAGGTAAAGCTTAGAGAAAGCAGATTTCAATAAACGACCCACTATCATCAGCGAGATTGCTTTTCCGGTCTACACACATCTGACTGCGTTGTATTTGGGTGACAACAATGTCGCTTCGATAAGCGCACTTGCGAGACTTGAGGCGCCGCTTTTGGAGAAACTGTACCTGAGTAAAAATGGGTCGATTCAGACCATAATAAAATCACATGTCTAAAAGCCCTGAGAATGTCGCATTTGCCAAATCTCACAGAACTCAACCTCAGTAAGTAGCTCATAAATAGATGGAAACATCATTGTGGAGGAGAGTTGGCTTGCCCTTTGCCATTTCCCCAAGACTTTGAGACTTAATTTGGGTTACGTGAAGTAGTTCGCTCTAGATTCAGCAAAAAGCAGGAGCTTTGCGAGGAGAATTGGTATGTGAGGTCAGAATTCAACGACTAGACCTCTATACAGACTCCCAAGGTCAAGTTGGGCATTTTCACACCCAAAATGCTCAAAAATATCCAACCCAAATTAGTGCACAAAACCAGCCAATAAAAAAATTTGTTTAAAACTTTCTAATCCTGATAAATAGGCTATAGCTACTCTTCCATTTATTCAATTACCTAACCCTTCTATTTTTATGTTTTGGGTAGGCTGATCTTAGTTTGATTCAATTTTTTTGATATTCAAATATTTTAAGAAGTTATGGCGATGAACTAAAAACCAACGCTTCTGCCGGCTGCTGCCAACGTCAAAGTTGTCTGCAGATTTAGGCCACTCAACTAGCGAGAGAAGGCTTTGGGGGCCTCTGTCTGTCAAGAGCTGTTAGACGACAAAACTGTTCAAATTAAGGACAAAGAAAACAAAGATGCCAAATAGCCCCTTAAATTTACCTTTGATAAAGTTTTTGATACAAGTACTTCCCAGGAGTAAGTCTACAACTATTCTGCATCTTCGATCATCGACAGCATAATCTAAGGCTTCAATGGTACCATTTTCGCCTACGGGCAGACAGCCTCAGGCAAAACCTTCACAATGTAGGGCTAGATTGCCGAAAAGTTGAGCGAATACTCAGGCATAATCCCAAGAATGGTGCGCCATGTCTTCAATTCCATTTCAAAAGCCTACGAAAACATCGAATTCAGGATAAAGGTTTCAATAACCTAGCTCTACATGGAGAAGCTACGTGATTTGCTTGACCCCAATAAGAATGATCTTAAGATAAGGTCTGATAAGAAACGTGGGGTTTTCATTGAAGATATTACGGAGAAATACATCAGTTCGCCCGATTAAGTGTATCAACTCATCGAAATCGCAAGGAATTCGAGGTCCATTGCGGCTACTAACATGAACGAGCGTTCTTCTCGTTCGCACATGATCTTCATTTTGACGATCAGTCAAGACAACACAGCCGATTTGAGTGCCAAAACTGGCAAACTCTATCTGGTCGATTTGGCAGGCAGTGAGAAGATATCTAAGACTGGTGCGGAGGGCAAGGTACTTGACTAGGCCAAAAAGATCAATGCCAGTTTGACTACTTTGGGTAAGGTTATCAATGCTTTGACAGATGGCAAATCGACTCATGTTCCTTATCGCTAGAGTAAGTTGACTAGAGTTCTTCAGGAGTCGCTGGGAGGTAACTCTAAGACCTGCTTGATTGTTACCTGCTCCCCACATCCCAATAATATTGCATAAACTATCTCAACTCTCAGATTCGGCATCTCTGCGAAAAAAATCAAAAACTCCCCCAAAATCAACAAAGAAATGACAGTTGCAGAGCTACTGACTCTTTTGGACAAAGCTGAGAAAGATATCATAACGAAAGATAAGTACATATAATTCATCAGAAACTACATCTTGGTCGATCTCAAGCAGAAATCCATCCCAGATTTCTAAACCGACAAAACAGTCCCTCCTATGGACGAAAACTAGAATGACTATCTTGCAGAACTGCAGAGGCAGCTCTAAATGTAGAAAAACTTGCATCTTGTGCAAGAGGAGCAGATCAACTCGCTGAAAAACAAATGCGACCAGATGGCAAGTGAGAAGGAGTAGCTGTAGAAAGATATTTAGGGATTGAGGTTCTAGCTTAACATTAGGAACAAGTAGCTCAAAGAGATGCCAATGAGGAAGAATGTGGTTGAAGACGCTAGTAGTTCCAAAATGAGTACTGAAGATCTGATCAAGGAGTTGTAGAAAATTACTGATGATGAGCGGGTGCTCAACTTCATTTCTTCCCAAGCGGACCTCAAGCTCAAAAAGAACGAGGAGCATGAAAAAATGTTGGCTTAGTATGAGAGTGAGAAGTAAAAGCGCAAGAAAGCTGAGTAGAATCTCTCGAAGTACTAAAAAGTCATGCAGAAAAAGTTGGTCCAACTCTAGAACAACATCTGCCAACTCACCCACGCGTATTACGACTTGGTGGTGGTCCAGCAGAGGTACAAGGTGGACAACATCTTCTTGAAGAAGAATCTGGAGGAGAAGGATATCATTGTGCGCATACAGAAGGATAAAATTAGGGAGCTGGAGGATCAGAATAGGGAGTTGGAGCAGGGTGATGAATAGCGTACATAGCGTACTTAGCGTACTGATGAGAAGACTAACAAAGGGCTGAAGATGGAAGTTGAGGAGAGTTTTAGGAAATTCTAGCAAATAGTAGAGAAAAAGCCCAACTCTCCACATCAGCCCAACATCGTGAAAGTCATAAAGGGAGGGTTCAAATGATCATGGATGACAGACCAATCTTGAAACTTTACAGCCGTAACAGATCTAATTCAAGAGGATTCTTGTTTTTTTGGAGATGAATAAATTGAGATCAAAGTTAAAACTTGTTTTTGCCCACTTTTTTGTGTGCCAGGCTGAAAGACATGAATTAGCTGTTTGGGTGCCAGAGGGAAATCAATGGAGAACGAGTTTTTAGCGATTTGAAGCACGATTTATTATTGACGTAGGGTCGAATCTGAGAACTTTATGAATAGACAGTCCTTCTGAAAGCCCGAAAATTGGTTTAGGTCGGATCACACTTAATATAGCTCTGATTCGCCTTGGGCGCAACTTCCAGATAGTTCCCCCAACAGTTATAAGTATTGAATGTATTGGTCCTAAATAGACGATTGACTTCTTGATATCCAACGTATTACCTTTGCTGAGATGATCTCCATCCTCCTTCGAAAAGCACTTCTCAACAACAATCCTCAAAACCGCCGTGATGATCTGCTCATAGTATTTGGACTCATTGCTGAAAACCTTGAACTTTTTCTGCTTGAACAAGAACAGACTATAGGCTGTGCTGATCTCCCTCGCCTTGGTGTCGATCCTGGTGATCTACGAATCGATGAGTTTGGGCATGATGACCTCGCTGTGTGATGGAACTTGTACTTCTTGTTGGTGTAGAACTTGAGCTTCTCGATGCGGCGCTTGATGATGTTGAGTTCCTAGCAGTACTCGTACAAGCATATGACCAGTTCCTCGAGTTCCTTGCTGGAGAGCGCATTCCTGATGAGTTTGTCCTTGCACTGCTCGAGTTCCTCCTAGATGCACTCCCTCAGGAAGTTTTAGTAGTTAACAATCACCATCAGGCTGATACTTCAGATAATAATTATATTTCAATCGACTGCGCCCTTACTGCTATCCTGTCCAAACCACCCAGTTCAGTCTGATCTCTGCATCTTCGATTGATGGGGGTTGTGGGGCAGATATTTTGCGGCTGGTGGGGTATGGGGCATGTTTATTTTATTGCAAATATTTATCATGATGAGCTCCATCTTCCCGCAGACGGACTCCCTACCCGTAGCTTTGTGCTTATGCAGGACAGCAAGAATCCGCAGCAGGTGCGATACCCCGAGGATATCCAGATCATCATCCGCTCCGATACCCACGCCCACGGCAACCTCTTCCTGGGCAACCTCGAAGCAGCCCAGAACCCGCAACTCCTCCAAAGTACTCCCCAGTTCACCCAGAACTCCAAATCGCTGCAGTAATCACAGCCACTAAGGGTCAGCACCTCCAGCACCCCAAAACCATCGTCAAATTCATCAAGTACATCCCTCTAGACGACGACTAGAAGTGCGAGATCTACGACTTCCTGCACGAGACCGTCAGCTTCATCGACTAGAAGCTCAAGCTGACCAACGTAACACCCCCATCATGTAGGTCTTGCTGCATTGCGTGTCAGGCATCAGCAAATCTGCGGCTTTGGCTATGGCCTATATCATGCAGAATAGGAATCTCACCCTTGAGGATGCTTTCAACTAGGTCAAGTCTCGCCGCAAGATTGTACAGTTTGTGGTATGCAGATCGCCCCGCATAGGCATATCCTGGCCCAGCTCAAGAGATACGAGCTGGATCTGCAAGAGAAGACCAGTGTAACCAGGTTCCAAGCTGGAACGGGCAACACACTCAACTCTAAATCCAACAAGTTCAACCCTGAATCCAATAAGCTGGCCCCCTCTTCGCCCTACTATAAGTTGAAGACGCAGCAGTCCAACCTTTCCCGGATGAATAACTCAGCTAGATAGAACGCTATTGTCCAACCCGAAAAGCGCTAGCCTGCCAAGATGCTCAACAACCGGCTCCTGGCCAACGATTTCGACGAGCTGAAATCGATGAGGTCATACCGGTCGAACAACAGTCGCAGAAGCAACCAGATCTGCATCTAGATCAACGAGCCTATCAAGAACCCCGAGGACAGCTTTGTATCGAAAGCATCCCATCTCAAGTCAGCCCTCGACAAATCATAT
>Ga0316217_10003979_pt1 | contig 16344 bp, 11 predicted proteins | sample 1anoAmetaG_FD_203633 | JGI IMG/M metagenome (GOLD analysis project Ga0316217, IMG submission 203633) | Freshwater microbial communities from Trout Bog Lake, Wisconsin, USA - 1anoA | ecosystem: Environmental > Aquatic > Freshwater > Lake > Hypolimnion/Profundal zone | place: USA: Wisconsin...
CGAGGGTGTTGATCCGCTTGTCGTCGTCGCCGAGGCCGAACGCGGCATAAAAATCCTGCGCCATCGGCCCGATATACCGGCGCTGGTCCGGATCAGCTTTATAGCTCCACCGGCTCACCGGCATCTGGATCAAGTGCGCCAGAATCTCGCGCGTGTTGATCGGTTCGATGTTCGCCTTGGCATTGCGGTCACTCAACGCCGACCACGTCGAAGAGTTCTTTGCCAGGACCGCCCCAATCGAAGTGCCGCTGCCGGTAAAGAATTGCGCGCCGCCTTGGCAGTGCACCGTGAACTGGCTGTTACTCGTCGAATAGGTGATGGTCGAGAGATCGGAATAGCCGGACCACACGAACGCGCCATCATTGGTGGCGTTCGCTTGGTAGCCCGCGGCAAAGCTGTTGACCCCAGTAGCGTTGTTGTTTTGACCGCCGGCAACCGTGGCGTTCGTGCCACTGGCGGAGTTGCCAAAGCCGCCGCCAACCGTAGCGTAGCGACCGTTGGCAATGTTGTACCCACCACCGCCGATGGTCGAGACACCCTCGCTGGCGGTGTTCTGGTTGCCGCCGGCGACCGTGGCTAAAAAACCGCTGGCGATGTTATAGTTACCACCACCGATGACGGATTCTGCACCACTGGCGGTGTTACTGCCGTAGTAGGTGCCGTCAAAACCGCCACCACCGACGAATGCACCTGCGCCACTGGCGCTGTTACTGTAACCGCCGCCGATCGTGGCGTAGCTTCCACTGGCGAAATTGAAGTTGCCACCACCGATGACAGCGGCCGCGCCGCTGGCCACGTTGCTGCCGTAGGTGGTGCCGTCGGAGCCGCCGCCCCCGATGAAGGCGCCCGCGCCGCTGGCGGTGTTCTGGTAGCCGCCGGCGACCGTGGCGGAGGCGGTGGCGACGTTATAGAGACCGCCGGCAATCGTCGCGTTGTTGGTGGCAAAGTTATAGTCGCCACCGCCGATGGTGGCGTAGTCGCCGTTGGCGGTATTTTGATAGCCGCCGCTGACGGTGGCCGCGTAGCCGACGGCAGCGTGCTGGCTGCCACCAGCAACGGTGGCGTAAAGGCCGCCGGCAATGTTGTGGCTGCCGCCGCCAACCGTGGCGTACTGGTTGGTGGCGATGTTGTTCTGACCACCACCGACCGTCGTGGAGGAGTCGCTGGCGGTATTGTTGATGCCGCCCCCGACGGTGGCGTAACTGCCACTGGCGGTGGCGGACCTGCCACCCCCGACCGTCGCGAGATAGCCGCTGGCGGTGTTCCCCCAGCCGCCGGCAATGGCGGCATACGAACCGGAAGTTGCCGAATTCGACAAGCCGCCGCCAATGAACGAATGCTCAACCGCCGCGTTCCCTTCACCACCGCCAATCGTCGAAAAGAGATATGCGGTATTATTGCTTCCGCCGCCAATCGTCGCATAGATGTTGAGAATGCTGTTCGCCGCGCCACCACCAATAAAGGAATACTCGTCACCGCCCGTGATAAAATTATTTTTGCCGCCGGCAATGGTTGAGAAAGTGCTGTTGACCGTGTTGCCGGAACCGACATTCAGCCGCGCCGCCTGCACGTCACCGGTCACTTGCAAGCCGCCGTTGATTGTCTGTGAAGCCGTCCACGTGTTCGCGTTCCCAAAGTTCAACCCCAAATTCACCGCACCACCATTCCCAGTCAGAGAGGTGTCATGATTCAAATTGGCCGACACCGTCGCGCTCCCGCCCAAGGCGACTGCGCCACCGCCACTCAATCCGCTGCCCGCCGTGACCGTGACGGCGCTATTGGCCAGCATCGCATTGGCCACACCACTCGCGGGGATTGAGAGCGTCGTGCTCCCGCCCAACGCCACCGCGCCGCCGCCGCTCAACCCGCTCCCGGCCGTCACGGTAATCGAGTTGTTTACCAACTTTGTGTTGTCGACCGCACCGGTCGCGAGTTGATTGCTGGTAATCGTGCCGACCGCCAGTGCCGCCGCGCCCACTGCGCCCGGCGCCAACGCCGCAGCTGTCACCGCGCCGGCGGCGAGTTTGCCGCTGGTGATCGCGCCATTTGCCACGGTCTGCGCCATCAGTGCGTAGCCAACCGCCGCAATCCGCTGGTCAGGCGTCAATTGCTGCTGGCCGCTCACGCCGTCGTTGAACCAGACCCGCAACCGGACGTCGGCATTGTTGAACACATTGGCTGGCAACGCCGCCATGCCGGTGACGTTGGTGTCGCCGAGCAACACCGCGTACAAGCCCTGGCTCACGGGCACGCTGACCACGCCGGCGCCGTTGCTCCAGTAAGTGGTGGCACCGGTCTGGTTGACCAGCGCAAATTGGAATTGCCCGGTTCCGGTAAAGTTCGTCCCCCCGGCGCTGACCAGACCTTGGTGGTTGAGCAAGGCCGGAACTTGGGCGTGGGCGGCGGCAACCAGACCGAGCAGAAGACCGGCCGAACGCAGGAATTTGGAAGTGATCATTGGGAGTCCTTAGGGTTGATAAACAGGCCGGCGCCGATCAATTGCCGCAGGACGGCAAGCCTCTGCACACAGGCAGACCGGCATGAATAAACAATTATTACGCACGCAATAATTATTGCGCACGTCGCTGTGTCTCGCCGGGCCACCGGAAGTCTCAGGCGCGAACACAATAATTGTTGAAACACCTATCAGCCCCACCTCCCAGTGTCAACTGCTAACCCAACATCTGTCGCGACTCCGGAAAACTTTCCGCTTGTCGTGCGCCCGGCCAACCTCTAACTTGCCGGCAATGCGCGTCGGCCTGTTCATCCCGTGTTTCATCGACCAGCTTTACCCGGAAGTGGGCCGGGCAATGGTGACCGTCTTACGCCGGCTCAATATCACCGCGGAGTTTCCGGCGGAACAAACCTGCTGCGGCCAGCCCGCCTTCAATACCGGCTACTGGCCCGAAGCTCGCGTCCTCGCCCAGCGCTATCTGAAAATCTTCGCCGGCTACGACGCCATCGTCTGCCCATCCGGCTCCTGCACCGCAATGGTGCGCAACTCTTATCCGGAACTTCTCGGCGCGGCCACACCGGTCACCGCCAACACCTTCGAGTTCGGCGAATTCCTTGTCCGCAAACTCGGCGTCACCGACGTCGGCGCGCGGTTCCCGGCGAAAGTCACCTACCACGACTCCTGCCACAGCCTCCGCGAACTCCGCTTGAAAGACGAACCCCGGCAACTCCTCCGGCACGTCCGCGGCCTCGAACTCATCGAGATGGATCAGGCCGAAACCTGCTGTGGTTTCGGCGGGACGTTCTCGGTCAAGCTACCGCTGGTCTCGTTTGCAATGGACGAGGTGAAAGTTGACTCCATCCAGCGCACCGGCGCCGAGTACGTCATCAGCGCCGATTCCAGTTGCCTGATGCAAATCGGCGGCTGTCTGCGGCGCAAGAAATTCGCAACCAAAACCATTTCGCTGGCGGAGGTGTTGGCCGCCCAATGACCACCGCCGCCCAACAATTTTCCCACGCCGCCGCCGCCAAGGCCACCGACCTCCGGCACCGCGCCATCATCCAGAAAAATATCGCTAGCTACGACATCGGCGTCGCCCGCGGCAAAGACCGGTTCGCCGACTGGCCAAACGCCCGGTCCCGGGCCGCCGCCATCAAGTTTGAAACGATCAACCACCTCGACCGCTACCTCGAACAATTCGAGCGCAATGTCCTCGCCAACGGCGGCCATGTCCACTGGGCCGAGGACGCCGAGCAAGCCCGCCAAATCGTCCTGACTCTCGCCCGGCAACACGGCGTCCGCAAAGTCGTCAAAGCCAAATCCATGACGACCGAGGAAATTCATCTCAACCCCGCGCTCGAAGCCGCCGGCATCCAGCCGGTCGAGACCGACCTTGGCGAATACATCTGCCAGCTCCGCAACGAACCGCCCTACCACATCGTCACGCCGGTCATGCACCTCAGCAAAGCCGACGTCGCGGAACTCTTTCACGAGAAATTCGGCGCGGCGCTCGACGCCCCGGCGGAAGAACTCACCATGGTCGCCCGCCGGCAACTTCGGCAGGATTTCCTCACCGCCGACATGGGCATTACCGGCGCGAACTTCCTCATTGCCGATACCGGCATGATCGCGCTCACCACCAACGAAGGCAACGGCCGGCTCAGCGTTTCGCTGCCGCGCATCCACGTCGCGATTGCCGGTATTGAGAAACTGATTCCGCGCCTGAGCGATCTTGGATTGTTCTGGCCGGTCCTCTGCACCAGCGGCACCGGCCAGGCGCTCACCAGCTACAGCACGCTCGTCGGCGGCCCGCGCCGGGATGGCGAAGTGGACGGCCCGGCCGAATTCCACGTGATCCTCCTCGACAACGGCCGGACAAAGTTGCTGGCAAACCCGGAAATGCGCGACGTGTTGCATTGCATCCGCTGCGGCGCGTGTCTGAACACCTGCCCCGTTTACAAAACCATCGGCGGCCACACCTACGCCACCACCTACCAGGGCCCAATCGGCTCGGTCCTCACGCCGCGCCTGCGCGGCGCGGCAGAATGGTCGCACCTGTCGTTTGCCAGTTCGCTGTGCGGTTCCTGCACGGATGTCTGCCCGGTCCGGATTGACCTGCATCATCACCTGCTCCACAACCGGCGCGACGCCATCGCCAGCAAGTTCGACCACCCGCTCCAGCGGCTCGCATTCAAACTCTGGCTCTGGGTCGTGCAATCACCGGCGCGCTACGCCGTCGCCGGCAAACTGGCGCGCCTCGGCCTGCGGCTGGGCTTGGGCAACAGTTTTGCCAAACCGTGGACCGCCACCCGCGACCTCCCGGCGCCACCCCGCCAAAGTTTCCGGGATTGGTGGGAGAAAGTTGGACAGGCGTCCCGCCTGTCTGATGTCAAACCCCCAACAGGCGGGACGCCTGTTCAACACCACCCATGAACGCCGCCCGCGAAAACATCCTCGGTCGCGTCCGCACCGCTCTCCGTGTGGAGGCCAAGGCTCCCGCCGCGCCGTCGGCCGCCCCCATCTTCCCGCCGGTCACCGATTTGGAAGCGCGGTTCCGGGAAGAGTTCGCCGTGCTCAAGGGTGAAATCATCACTGACCTGCCGGCCTTTCTCACTGCCTTCCCAAAAATCGCCAGCGCTGTTCCCGAAGTCGCCGGCAATTCCGATGTCCGGCAAGCCGACCTCGGTGTCACCGGCTGCGATTGCCTGCTTGCGCGCACCGGCAGCATTGCCGTCAGCACCCGCAATGCCGGTGGCCGCGCGCTCTCAGTTTTACCGCCCGTGCATCTGGTGATTGCGCGCCGCGACCAACTCGTCCCCGACCTAACCGCCGCATTGGCGCTCTGGCAGCAACGCTATGACCGCCATTGGCCGAGCAACCTGAGCGTGATTACCGGCGCCAGCCGCACCGGCGACATTGAGAAAATCCTCGTAATGGGCGCCCACGGCCCGAAACGGCTGGTGTTGTACTTCACGGATTGAGCCCCGACCGCATGGTGACGTGTGCCGGTAAACATTGCGCAACGGTTACAGCTTAAAGTTTCAGAGGCCCCACTGGCGATTGGCGTTGGCCCTGATAATCTGGTTACAACAAAACGATTTCATTTCGATTTCAGTACCCAAAAGTGTTACCCAATTTCCAAGAAATCTAGTCTCATAAATAGATTGGCACTACATAGGTACGCGCTGTCACTGGGGCTACCCGCCTTGTACGCGATATTCTGGCCGGCAACGACGACTGGACTAGTTGTCCATGCGTAATTGTTAAAATACGGCTGAAAATACACCAAGGCATTCGACCAAGTGCTGCGGTCTGAAGCGATACCATGAACGAAAATCACGAGCATGGGCTGGTAGGCTTGGGATGTAGAACCATCTTTTCCCGGCTGTTGAAACGGAATAATCTTCGAGACCTGAGCGCTTGCCATTGAGATGCTCATACTGCAAATGAATGCAAAGAATTTCGCCGTCTTCATTTCCGAGGCTCTCCCCATTTGAGATCGTACGTAGACAAATCACCATAGTGTTCAGCGGGAACCGTGGCACGGGGACCAACATCTAGCTCCTTCGTTACTTGGAATTCAGGAGCCTCCGCCAGAAGCAGCCATGAGCCGACTCCTGTGCAGAGAATTCCTTTTTTACCAAGTTTAGCCGAACCAACTCCGTGTTTGGCATCCCGGTAAAGAACGGTCTTAGCTTGTTGTGCATCCGCGATATAAAAACATGGGTTTCCGGACAATGCCCAAATCCACCGGCCATCGGTGCTCCATGTTGGCCACCAAGCGGCCATTTCTTTCTTTGCATCGATGTCCATACTAAATGCAGATATTTGCCCCATGACCGGCTTTTTCTCCGAACCATCTGGCTTGATCAGCCAGATACGTCGAGGTTTCTTTCCATTGGGAAGATAAGTGTAGTGGGTGTACACGATCCAATCTCCCTTGAGTGACCAATCGGGATGATCATCTTCTGGCCCCTCCGTAAGCCATCGCACTTTGCCGGTCTTGACTTTCACGATCCCAAGCCGGGAATGTGTGGGGGGGTGTGCACTGGGCTCATGCTGACTCGCACTGAACACGACTTCCTCCCCGTTCGGACTGATGCCGGGATGGACATATGCACGCTTGTCTTTTTCTGTCCAAGCTGGTCTCGCCAATTCGTGAAGGTTCTTACCGTCAAAATCAACCATCCACAGCCCCCAACTCGGTTGGTTGCCATACTCAATACTGAAGGCTGCTTTCTTCGCTTTCGGACAGACGCTCATCCACATCGTGTCCGGCTCAGCCCCGACTGAGATTCTTTGGCCAGCCCACAATTCGCAGATTTCCTTTTTATTTGAGCCGTCCCAGTTCATTTTGCAGAACCAGAGCCGCGATGATGGTCTTTTTTCGTCCGGCGACGGACTGCGGAACTCAATCATTTTGATGAAGTAGATGATTTCGTCAGCCTTCTCCGTGTCTGTAGCCTCTAATTCTGGTCCCCAGTCGGCACAGAGATAATAGATATCATTCGCATACTTGGCGGCAGCATGGACAGGCGGCGGCACGGAGAGAAGGCCGCCTATAATTACCAGTCTGATTATTGCAAGGAACGATTGCTTATTCGTTTTCATTTTGCAGTGACGGACGGGAGCGCGAACAGGCCATTGGCCAGACCAAGATTGACCTGAATTGTCATAACAACCGGATCGTGATCCCGGAATCATTGAAAAATATGGTAACACTTCCAACAAGTGGTTCAAGTGCAGAATCCCCCGGAGTGTTACCATGAAAGATTCATCTAGCGGCGTGGCGGTGGCCACTATTCCATAACTGCCAGCAGTAATCGCGTTATTGCGTCGCGTCCAACCGCAGCAGGCAATGGCCGAAGTCCACCACGCGCTGGCCGGGGACGGGGAGATATTGTTTCGGAATCTGATAAAGCCGGTTGCGCCCGCACACGACCAGTGCCGCTTTACGCATCCCGGCCAGATGCCGGGAGGTCAGGTTGGGTGAGATACCGACGCGTTCGGCAATCTCGGTGACCATCAACGGTTCGCCCACGCTCATCTCACTCAAAATCTGCCAGCGCGTGAACTGAGCCGCTGCCGCAATGGTCGCCTGTGCATCTGGTGATTGCGCGCCGTGACCAACTCGTCCCCGACCTCACCGCCGCGCTCGCGCTCTGGCAACAAGGCTACGACCGGCATTGGCCCAGCAATCTGAGGATGATTACCGGCGCCATCTAGAAAACTCTGGTGATGGGTGCCCACGCTCCGAAGTTTGCTGGTCGTCTTACTGACCGGGTGCTCCTACCAGCCTCGGCAATGGTATGGTGGCAGTATCTCATCGCCTTTCCTGACCCCGTGCCCCACATTCCATTTCCGCGATCTACCATTTCACTGTAACAATTGTTACAAATAATTGGTAAATCAGTGTGACCCGGAAGGGAAACTGTTGACGATCCGGCGGGACTTTCGATGTAATACCGGATCCACGACGAACAGTTTCAGGCATTCCCAAATCGTGACCGGCGGGCTGTGCCAGTTGAGCCGGCCCTGCCGAATGGCGTCGAAAATCGCACGCGGTTCGGGGGCGGCATCCACGAGCGTGTAATGCCGGCCAAACATCCAGAGGCTGTGCGCATCGGAATTGGCGACGATGGGTTTCCGGTATTGGTGCGCCACGCGCACGGCACGCGGGTTAAAATTCAGCCACGGCAGGTGCACTTGCGCGTGTTCGATAGCGTCAAATAAATCAATGTGCTCGACCAGCCGCTGCCGGAGGCTCTGTTTAATCGGATAGAACGGATGCGGCGCAATCACCAGAATCTCATCGCCTTTGGCCTGCCGGAAGGCGCGCAAATCTTCGAACGTGCGAAGCGCGTTCACCTCGCGCTGGGTGACATTGTACAGCAACACGTCCACCGTCTGGATATTCCATTCGACAGCGCGGATCAACACCACGCCATGCTGCCGGGCGTAGTCAAAATAGCGGTCATCTTCCAGCACTTTCCGGTGGAGCGTGATGGCAATCGCGCCAAATCCCAGCGCGGCGGCCTTGTCGATCAACGCCGTGGCCGGGTACGGCAACCCATCGTACGGGTCTTCGCCACAATGCATGTGGAGATCAACTTTTATCATCCCACGCTGACCATCTCACCGGTGTTGAGGAAAAACAACCACTGCTCCGCAACCACGATCCCGGCCACTTGCCGGAGCGCCGCGGCGTAGGCGTGCAGTTGCGGCCGGTACCGCTCGGCGTCGGGCTGCGTGTCCGTTTTGTAATCCACCAGGACCCACCGGTCCCCTTCCCGGAACAACAAATCAATCTTGCCTTCCAATGGGCCGGCCGCGAACGGCAATTCCCGGTAAACCTCATCGGCCGCCCCCACCCGATTGAACAACTCCGACTGGAGCGCCCGTTCCACCAACTCGCGCGCCTCGTCTGGCAAGCCGGTCGCGTCCATCCGTTCCAGCGCGGCGTGCACGACCACACCAAGATCCAGTCCCGCCGCGCGCCCGCCGCCCGGCTCTTCCTCGCTCGCCTCCGCTTCGTGCGCGAGTTTGGACGGACTTGCGCGCACCGCCGACACTGTCACCCGCGCCAGCAACGCTGTTCGCTCCGTTTGCCAACGCTGCCGTTCGGCCAGCAGTTCCTTTGGAGTGCGGTGACTTGTCACCGCTTTGCCGTTCGTCTCGACAGCGGGTTTGTCGCATCCGGCAGCGACGTCTCGTCCGACTCGGCTTGTCGCAGCTTGGCCGTCCGTCGCGACAGCGTCAACAAGTTGGCGCACTCCAAAATCCACTTCCACCAACTCGCTCGCCACCGGCTCGAAACCTTTCCGGAGCAAATCCAGCCGTTCGCCGGTTTCCTTGAACCACGGAATGACGAGCTGCCGTTCCGCGCGCGTGGCGGCGACGTAGAGCAACCGGATCTCCTCCGCTTCATCGCGCTGGTCTTGATCTTTCTTGGCCGCGTCGAATGCCGCCGTCCGGCACCCCGCACACCGCAACTGAAATTCGCCGGTCGCGCGCGTCGGCACCAAACACATCTGATTATCCTGCGACTTGCCGGCCAGGTCGGCGAGCACCACGACCGGGAACTGGAGGCCCTTGGATTTGTGCATCGTCAGCAATTGAACGACGTCTTGGTTTTCCTGATTGGCCGGGGCCGGTTCTTCGTCGAGGCCATTGATAATGGTGGCGCGCAGTTGGCGGACCAACCCGCGCAGGCTGCGCCGGCCGGCCGCTTCGAGTTGCCGGGCCAGTTCGAGCGCCTTGAGCAAATTGGCAACGCCCGCACCGCCATCCGGTCCGACCGCAAACACGGCCTGGCAAAAATGCGTTCGCGCCAACACGCGTTCCAGAAACGCCGCGACGGACCCCACGTGCCGGGATTCGTGTAATTCCCGGAGCAGTTTGTAGGCCGCGTCACCCGACGCGGTGGTTCCGGTATCGTCACCCAGATAATTTAACCGGCCCGCTGCGTGGGCGAGAAAGATTTGTTCGTCCGTCCAACCAAACAATGGCGACCGCAACACGGCGACAAGGTTGAGTGTGTCGCTGGGATTATCGAGGCAGCACAGCAACGCGATCAGCGTCTGGATCTCCTGCCGCTGGTAGTACCCCTTGCCGCCAACGATGCGGAATGGCACGCCGGCCGCGCTGAATACGTCCGCAAACTGTTCGACACCGGTAAAGCTGCGGAACAACAACGCCACCTCGCCCCACCGGCACGCCTGCACCGCCACCTGCTGGTGTAAATACCGGGCAATCGCTGTAGCCTCGGCGGTGCGGGTTGCGGCAATGTTCTGGTTGGCCGGCCATTCGTGCGGGCGCAGCAAGGCAACCTTGCCGGCGGGCGGATGCCACGGGCTCAGTTCGATATACTCCGGCTGAAAGTCTGCCGGCGTAAAAATTTTCCGAAACACTGCATTGACCCACGCGACGATCGTAGCCTGGCTCCGGAAGTTCTGTTGGAATTGCACCACCTGGCCAGTCTTGCTCAATTCTTTGCGCACCCCGGCATACATCTCGATGTCGGCCCGGCGAAACCCATAAATGCTCTGTTTCGGGTCGCCGACGATGAAGAGTTTGCCGGGCACTTGGCCGGCAAGTTGCCGGACCAGTTCCGTCTGGACCGGGTCGGTGTCCTGAAACTCGTCCACCAACAGAAACTTGATCCGCTGCTGAAACTCGCCGCCCACCTCCGTGCGCAACAAATCGCGCGCTTTGATCAGCAGATCGTCAAAATCGAGGACCGCTTGGGCCCGTTTGAATTCCTGGTAAAACCCGGTAAAGCCCCGCAGCCATGCAACGATCTCGACAAGGAAATTATGTGCGGCCGCCGCCGCAAACTCCGCCAGGACCGGCTGCAAATCCTTCACGAGTGTTTTCGCGTCGCGGAACGCCGCTTCCGAATCGAACTCCGTTTTGGCCCGCGGCTGTTTCAATTCCAGCGCGCTGAGGACGGCGGTCGCGCGATCGGGCGCCGCGTCGGCGAGTTGCGGCAGCGCGTCCAGCAACGTCTGCGCGGTGACACAAAAGCCCGCCCGCTTCGCCACGCAATGGATCACGCTCCGCGCCAATGCTGGCTCGGCGGTCTGCAACCGCTGCCGGACCGCCGGCAAATCCACCGGCACCACCGCCGGCCAGCGTGCGGTTTCGAGGCGCGTCCGCTGTTCGACCAAGAGCTCCGCCAATTCGCGCAGCGTTTCGAGGCGCAGCTCGCGCACCAGCGCGTGCCGCAAGGCCGGCGGGTTCTGCGTCAACTCGCCTTCCAGCCACCGCCGCCACGCTTCATCAAACAGCAAGCGCGTCTGCAGTTCGTCAGCAACCCCAAATTGCGGGTCCACCGCCGCCTCGACCGGCCGCTCGCGTAACAGCCCCGCGCAAAACGCATGAATCGTCGTGATCTGTGCCCGTTCCAAATCTTCCAGCGCCTGCCGGAGCACGGCCGGGAGCGGTCCGCTGCTTGCCGAATGCAGTCGGTTCTCGATTTCCTCGCGGACGCGCACCTTCAGCTCACCGGCCGCTTTTTCGGTAAACGTGATGGCAACGATTTCATGCACGCGTGCCCGCCCGGTCGTCACCACCGACAAAATCCGCGCCACCAGCGCCGTCGTCTTGCCGGTGCCAGCGGCGGCTTCGACAAAGAACGTCGTGTCGAGTTGCGTCGCGGCCGCGGTGCGCGCCGGTTGATCGGCCGGAATCCGGGGGCCACTCACTCGGCCGCCTCCGTAATGGCGCGAAAGCTGGCTTGGCGGGCGTCACCGGCTTTGCGCGCGGCAAGCTTGATGATGCCGTTCCCGCAAATCACACGAAATTGACAATCCCGGCAGTTGGCCTCGGTCGCGAATTGCGCGAAGACGCCGGCGCGAATCATTTCGGCAGCGGTTTGCAGCATCCCGGTCAACGCGCCGCGCTGGTCCGCCAGCGCGGCGCGGCTGAAACTGATTTCCCGGTACCGCCCACGCAACGTGAAATACAGATAGCTGGCCTGCGCGACCGTAACGCCGGGCAACAATTGTTCCGCGGCCAGCAGATACAACGGCAACTGCAACGCCGTGCCCCGGGCCAGCGAATCATCGCGCTGACCGGCCGGCACCTTGCCGGTTTTGTAATCGAGCACGCGCGCCTGCCGGCCATCCGTGCTGAGATCGATCCGGTCAATCTTGCCGCGCAGCCGGACCGGGGGCGCGACCGCAATGCCGGTGAACCCCTTCTCAAAGTCGTGCGGGCGCCAGTCGGTGCCGAGCCGGCGTTCTTCGCGCGCAACGAACGCCCCGATCTCGTGGCGGATGATTTCCTTTTTGATTTCCCAGACCGCCGGATAGCCGGTCACGCCGGTTTGCTCGAAGCGTTGGAGGTGGTCGTCAATCACCGCGAGCGTGCCGCCCCGGTAATAGTCTTCCAAAATTTTGTGGTACAACGCGCCAAGGTCGAGGGGATCAATGCTGATGGCCGCTTCCGGCTCGTCCCAGGCCTCGATCCGCAACACGTGTTTCTGAAAATAGTAAAACGGGCAGCCAAAGAAATCCTCGAGCGCCGTCGCGCTGCTCACGAGCTTCTCCAGGCCAAACCGGTCCTGTAACACCTGGATCGCTTCCCGGCTTTCGATGAGGCCGTCGTACTTGGTCAAGCCCGGCTCGCGCCACCGGCAACCTTCGGCCGACCGGCGCGATCCCGGCCAGATACTCGTCCGCGTCCGTCGCCGCGAGGGCCGCGAGATCAAATTCGCGCTCATCCACTGCCGGGGTTTTCGGCAGCGGGACGGCTTCCGTTTCCGGCAGCAGGAACGATTTGGTCCGCGGCCGGGCCGTGGCCGGGTCGAGGCTGGGATAGCTCAGCACCAGTTGCTCGCGGGCGCAGCCACAAACGAGATCGAACAACAGGCGGTCTTCGTCGTAACCCCGACATTTGAGTGGTAATTCGAGCGACGCGCGCTCCGCATCAAGCAACAGCGGGTCTTCCCGGATGACGCGCGGGAAACCTTTTTCCACCATCCCCAACACCGCCACAAAGTCGAAGCTCAAACCGCGCGCCCCCATCACATCGCTGACAAACACACCGCCGCCTTGAAACTTTTCCGGTTGTTCGCGGCCGGCCTCAAGCGCTTGACCGGCAAATTCAGCGAAGGTGTCAAAACTGACCGGCGTCTGGACGGCGTCCAACTCAGCTAATGCTTCGATGGTGGCGATGACCGGTGCATGGTGGCCGTCGAGTTTGCGGAAGGCCGGGATGATCACGTCGACAAATTGCCGCCAACTGCCACGCCCGGGCAAGCCGTCGGTGGCGGTAAACAATTCCTCGACAAAACTCGTCAGTGGGCCGGTCTGCTCCGCGGCGCGCCGTAACCGGTCGCGCCATTGCAGTTTGCCGCCGACGATGCCGAGTTCGACCGTGAGCGCGTCCCAGCGTCCGCTCGCGCCGATTTGGCCGGCCAGTTCCATGACCGCCGCCCGGCTGAAATCGGACCGGATGGCTTCCAGCAAAAGTAAAAACTGTTTGGCGGACGGCTGTTCACTGAGCGGCCGGCCACCGCGGAAAAAGGCCCGCACGCCCAGCGCCGGCAAGGTATCGCGCAGGATGGCGTCGTATTGGTTGCGCTGCCGGCAAAGGATCGCGCAGTCGGCAAAGGTCTTCTCAGGGTTGGCACGGAGGTAGGCAAAGAGCGCGCGGACGGCTTCACGAACTTCGGCGGTTTCGCCGGGCGCGGAAACGACGGTGACTGGCGATTGGCGATTGGCGATTGGCGAAGTTTCCGTCTGGTAGCCGGCGGAAATGAACCAATCACGGAGCGGTTGGGCGTAGATGTTGTGGGTCGTGGCTGGGAAGAAGACGCTGGCGGGCGCGAGGCGCTCGATGAATTGCCGCTGGACGAAGTTGAGATCGTAGAAGCCGTAAAGGTAGATTGGAGATTGGTAATTGGTGATTGGCGCTTGGGCGGGGCTGTGGTTTGCCAGCCATTCACAAAACTGCCGGTAAACGGTGCCGAGTTCGCGGTGTTTGGCAGTCGGGCTGGGAAGCGTGGTAAGGCCGGCCTCTTGGAGGTCGGTAAAGGTGGCGAGGAGTGCGGTGGCAAAGCCGGGGGTGTCGCGGACAGGAGCAAAGTAGCCGGTACAAGTTTGCGCGAGTTGCCGACAGAGGAGTTCGAGTGCGAGCGGGGCCACGGGCAGGCCGGCCGGGAACAGGTCGGCGATTGCGTGGAAGCGGAGGTTGGCGTGGCCGGTCCGGTGCCGGGCAAGCGTGCGCTGCAGATGGAGGCCGAGCAGGCGCGTGGGGACGACGACGGTGACCGGCGCGAGTGGGCCGTGGGTGGCTTTGACAGAGGCGATTTCGCGCGCGAGTGCGGTTTCGAGATCGGGCTGGAAGGCGCCGTGGAAAAGTTTCCGTGGCGTTGGTGCTAAAGTTTTGTTAGTTCTGAGCACGTTGATGAAAATTCTGCCAAAGTATATCACACGGCAGTTGGGCATCACGCTGATTTTCTCGTTGGGCGTGTTCACGTTTGTGTTGTTGCTGGCGCGGATCCTCCGCCAACTCAGTGAAATGCTGGTGAACCGGCAAGTCGGGCTGGAGATTGTGGCGTGGTTCGTCGTCCTGCTGCTGCCGTATGTGCTGAGTTTCACGCTCCCGATGGCGATGCTGGCAGCCACCCTCTTGGTGTTTGGCCGGTTGAGCGCGGACAACGAGCTCACGGCGATTCGCGCCAGCGGCGTCGGGCTGGGGCGCGTGGCGGCGCCGGTCGTGGTGCTGGCAGCGCTGCTGGGCGGGGTGTGTTTTTACGTCAACGCGGCGCTCGCCCCCCAGTGCGGGTTTCAGTTTCGCACGCTGTTCCTGCATCTGAGCACCGACAATCCGATGGCGTTGCTGGAAGAAAATGCGTACATCAAAGATTTTCCCGGCTACGTCATCCGCGTCGCGCACAAAAAGGGTAACACGATCCAGGATGTCGAGTTGTTCACGTTGAATGACACCGGCGAGGTGATTTCCCGGTTGCGCGCGCAGACCGGGCTCGTCACCGGCAAACCGGCGGACGGCAAGCTGCTGCTGGACCTTTACAAAGTGACCGGTGACCTGCGCGACGAGAAAGAACCAAGCAACGTCCACAAGATCACGCCCGGCACGACAGCTGATCACTACCCGGTCGAGTTGGACATCAAACAGGCGTTCCGGCAAGCGCGCGCGGCCCGCGAGTTGCCGGATCTCGCATTCGGCGAAGTGCTCGACGAAATCGCGCGCCGGCGGGCGGCGGGCGTGTACCCGGCGGCAGCCTTAATGGAAGCCCACCAACGCGTGGCCGGCGCAGTGGCGTGCGTGGCGTTCACGCTGATTGGGATCCCGCTCGGCATCAAGACCAGCCGGCGCGAAACATCCATCGGCATCGCGTTGAGCCTTGGGCTGGCGCTGATTTATTATTTCACGATGGTCGTCGCCAACACGCTCCGCGGCCGGCCCGGCTGCTTCCCGGAAGTGATTCTCTGGACGCCGAACCTGATTTTCGAGTTCCTCGGCATCTGGCTGCTCTGGCGCGTCAGCCGGGTTTAGCGCCCATGCCAGTGACGCCAACGGTGCAATCAACTTGTTCTGTTGGGAAGCGGCGCTGATGCTGGTGCGTTCCCGGCGTTTACCTGCGATCGCCTGATCCAGTCGCTCGTCCTGCGGCGCGCGGCCGTGTTCACGATAGAGGTGGTGATCCACGCCGCATTCGGCGAGGGAGAAGACCGACCGACCGACCAACTGTTCCAGTTTGCGCCGGAAGAGCCACCGCTGGACCTCGTTGCGCTCGTGATATTTTATGAGTATTTTTAAGAGTGAACCCGAGCTGCCGCAACCGCATCCAGACGGTGTGATGGCTGACACCGAAGACTGCTTGTAGTTCCTTGAGTGTGGCATTGGGATGCAGTTTGACGTGGGCGTGGAGCTTTTGGGGATCGAGTATGCGCCAATGACCCCAACTGGTTTTTGGGGCCAGCGTCCAGATAGCGGTAAATGGTGCTCCGGCCAAGATCAAAGCGGCGGGCAGCCTCAGCCTTGGAGCCGCCCGGCTGATGAATTTCACCACCCGTTCCCGCAAGTCCAGCGCATAAGCTTTCATGCCGCACCAGCCTGCCACACGATGTGCCAATGCAAATATGAAATTCTATATTAGTTTGGCCGGCCTCGTTCAGAACGAGGCCGGTTTCGTGATTCAGGAGGCCGTCGATGTGCCTGGCGGTTGCCGCGTCTGACAGCGGCGTGCCCAGCGGTCGTGTCCTGCCCCGGTCCTCCGGCAACTCCCTCGGCCCGCCGCTCGTCCCGGCCTTCCTGTATAATTGACTCATGCACCGTTGGTTGACCGCGCTGCCGGTCTGGGCTATCCTGCGCAGAACGACATCCATTATGAAAAAAGTTGACCATGCCAAAATCGA
>Ga0316217_10003980_pt1 | contig 16343 bp, 7 predicted proteins | sample 1anoAmetaG_FD_203633 | JGI IMG/M metagenome (GOLD analysis project Ga0316217, IMG submission 203633) | Freshwater microbial communities from Trout Bog Lake, Wisconsin, USA - 1anoA | ecosystem: Environmental > Aquatic > Freshwater > Lake > Hypolimnion/Profundal zone | place: USA: Wisconsin...
AAATCACATTCGCTATACGCGCAGGCTCGGTCATGAAACAACCGCGACCCCACTCCGGGAAAACGGGTATGCTGAGATACAGCTTACCATCTGGGAAAAGCCCGTCATGTCGTAGAATCCTACGATATTCACCACCCGCTTACGCTGCTTGCATTTGATCGAGGCGGCCAGCAGGCGGAAACCTCAACCATCTTGCGTTAATGCACCTTCATGTGCGGCCGTTCCACGCAGGCGATCGGGAAAAGGCACGAAGCGGTTGACCGCCTCGGCGCGGGTGCGCACATGGAGTTTCTGATAGATTCGGTGAACGTGGGTGTTGATCGTGGGCATGCTCACACCGAGCGTGTCCGCAATTTCCTTGTAGGCGAAACCGCGCGCCAGCAGGCGCAGGACTTCCCATTCGCGGGGTGAAAGCACGTCCGCACCGGGCGGCTCCGGCTCCGTGCGCTGAAAGGATTGCACCACTTTGCGGGCAATGAAGCTGTTCATCGGTGATCCCCCCTCATGCACCTGTTTGATAGCCACCAGCACCTCCTCGCGGGGAGTGCGCTTGAGCAAATATCCGGTGGCCCCTGCCGACAAGGCATCCACGATGTGATCTGAATCGCTGTAAACCGTGAGCATGAGGAACTGGGTTTTGGCCATCACCGGCTTCAGTTGGCGGACACAGTGAATGCCGCTTTGGCCGGAGAGGTTGATGTCCACCAGCACCACATCGGGTTTATCCTGCGGCAGACGCGCAATGGCGCTTTCGGCGTTGCCATACTCGCTCACCAGGCGGAAGTCCGGAGACTGTTTGATCCACAGACCCAAGAACTCGCGCACCGACGCATCATCCTCGATGATGGAGACACCAATTTTCATTTTGTTAGTATTCTTTAGCATCTTGCTCCCTTTAATTCTAGTCAATGGTTCAAACGACATGCGTCGCCCGGCAATTCAGTCAAGCCGGTTGCCGATTGACCGCAGCCACCGGCACAATGAACACCACACAGGTTCCCTTTTCGTGCGCGCTTTGAATATTTAAACTGCCGCCCGCCTCCTGTAATCGTTTGGCCATGTTTTGCAATCCATCCCCGGCGGCAGCCGGGGCCGCACGCGTGGACTGGACCTTCGCTGCCTCAAGACCAAATCCGCATCCATTATCCTCCACCCGCAGTTCAAAGGCGTCTTCGTGAAGCGCCATGGCGACGTGAATTTCAGTCGCCTGCGCATGCTTGACCGCATTGGTGATCGCCTCCTTATAGGCTAGAAATACGTTATGGCGCAATTCCGAACTCAAATTCCATTTTGGGAAATGCATCGGGAAATCTATCCGGCAGCTCATGCCCATTGAACCCAGGAAGTCGTTGGTGTAGCTTTCGAGATAATTTGACAGGCTTTCCAGCGTGTCGTGCCGGGGATTCACCGCCCAGACGATTTCGTCCATCGAGCGCGTCAATTCGCAGCCGGTGTGGTAGATGCGTTTGAGAAAGCCGGCGGCGCGGGCCGGGTTTTGAATTTCCGCGCTGGCCAGTTCGCTCAACATGGTGATGCGGGTGAGTTGCGCGCCCAGATCGTCGTGGATGTCCCGCGCGATGCGGGCGCGTTCGTTTTCCAAAGCGCGCTGATGTTCCAGTTGGGCCAATTTCTGCCGCATCCGCTGCCGGGTTTGAAACCATACAATCGCTCCCGCCGCCAACGCCACCAGCGCGACGACGAAAATGCGGAACCAGAGGGTTTCCCAAAAATGCGGCAGGATCACGAACTTCAGCTCCGTGCCGGCATCGTTCCAAATCCCGTCGTTGTTGCAGGCCTGCAATTGAAAAGCGTATCGCCCCGGCGGCAGGTAGCTGTAATTGGCGTTGCGCCGGTTGCCGGCGTCAATCCACTCGTGGTCCTGTTCGGACAGACGGTATTTAAAGCGGACTTTTTCCGGCGCGACAAAGCTCAGGCCGGCGAATTGAAATTCGAGGTGGTGACGGCCGGCGGCGATGATCAGCGGCTCTTGAAAAACAGGGCCTTCGGCGAAAAGGCGATCATCCACCAACAGCCGTTCGATGGCCACCGGCGGCGGCAGGTTATTCGTGCTGACCATCGAAGGATCAATCGCCACCACCCCAACAGTGGTCGGAAAACAAAGCCTGCCATCGGCCAGTTTGCAACCCACCGACTGCGACATGCCCGCGCATTGAATGGTGGGCAGGCCTTCGCTGAGGCCGTAAACCAGGCAAGAAACTTGCGCAACGTCGCCCTTCATGCAGCGCATCAATTCGGTTTTGGGAACGCGGATAATCCCGTGGTGTGAACTCATCCAAAAGGCTCCCCTTTCATCCTCTTCGATGTGGCAAATTGTATCGCTGGCCAATCCTTGCGCCTTGGTGAGATTCGCAAAAGTGTTGTTGTCAAAACGTGCCAGCCCGCCACCTTCAGTTCCAATCCACAAACCTCCTTCACGGTCGAGATGCAAACATGCGATGGAATCGCTGCCCAGTCCATCCTTCATTCGAAACTGCCGCATCTGGCCTTTGTAGACACTGAACAAGCCCTGCCCGGTAGTTCCGCACCAGAGCACGCCGTCAGCAGTTTCGAGCAAGCAAGTCACATCGCGTAGATTCCCGGACTGGTCCAGCCTCAGGCAGTTTGTCGCACCGTCATGGAACCGCAACAAACCTTCGCTGGTTCCGATCCACAGACCACCGGTTTGCGCCGGCAATAAGGCGCGGACCGCGGAACTAATCTGCTCAAAAGCCGCAGGTCTTTGAAATTTTCCATCTTTGAGTTCAAACACACCCCGGTTCCAGGTTCCCACCCACAGCGTGCCGCGTTCGTCCTCCGCCAAACTCCAGACGTACGGGTTTTTCAAGCCCTCGGCGTGGCCAAAATTGCGCCAGTCGCCATGACGGCACTGATAAACGCCCGAACCTTCCGTGCCGACCCACAGCGAGCCGTCACGCGTTGTCGTTACCGACAAAATGTTGTGCCCCTGCCAGCCGCCGGGCGGAGAAATGTTCTCTGCTTTACGCAGACGAGCCGCAAAAAGGCCCGCTCCGCCAGTGCCAATCCACAGGGTACCCTCGCGGTCTTCGGTCAACGTCGTTATCCAGTCACTGGCCAAGCCATTGGTACGATTCAGCAGACAGGCCACATCGTTTGTCGCCTGTGTCCACAGCATCAGCCCATGATCCGCCGTGCCTGCGGCCAGGACGCCGGATTGGGTTTCCACCCAATTCTGAATCGGGATTCCACCCGTCGGCAGCGGAAACGGACCACTCCAATTCGTGTCTTTCCAGCTAAACAGCATCCCATTCCCCGCGACCCAAAACCCGCCTCGATCGTTGGCACAAATCCCAAGACAATAATCGAACCCGGAAGCCACGGGCGGTGGAATGACTTTCAGATGGTCGCCTTCCAGTTCCGATAGGCAGCCATCGTACGTCACCCAGATTTTGCCCGATGGCAAAGATGCCAGCTGAACCAACCCTCGGGCCGTGCCCGCTGGCGGAGATAATTCCAACGCGTCGCGACATCGGACCAGCTTGCCTTTGTCAGTGAGTAGCCAAAGATCGCCGACTTGATCCTGAGCCATCGCAATGATGCCGGCAACGAGGGATTGCACCGGCAGGTCGGGTTGCTCGAAACGGCCCAAACGGTAACGAGTCACCCCTCCCCTGCTGTGGCCGATCCAAAGGGTCCCGGCTCGGTCCTCAAACAGGCAACTCACGCCCCCCGGGTGCAATCGCGGCGCGTTGTTTTGGTCGAAAACCAGGAAACTCGCACCGTCGAAACGCGCCAAACCGTTGTAACTGCCAATCCAGATGAATCCATCGCGGGTCTGCAGCACCGAGGTGATGGTGTTTTGCGGCAGGCCATCTTCCACCTGCCAGCGGCGCAAAACGTAATTCCCGGCCAAATAAGTCGGTACGGCGTGCGCCGTTTCAAGCAACAGCAACACGCCCGCCAGAAAGCCACGCCAGATGTGATTTCGGAAACGCTGCACAGGCATCAACAACAGGCTACCCTACGAAACGCGTTTCCCAAAGTCGAATTCAAGGCTGGTGCAACGAGGCGGTCAGCGTGGCGTGGTTGACGTTGACCAATTCGATCCCATTGCCAGTGCCCAAATTGCGGCTGTATTGCTTGTCGTTGGCGTTGTTCCAATGTTCATGCACGCCGAGGCTCTCCAGGCGCACGCCGTCGGGTTTGTAAACGACGCCCGAGGGCGGATTGTTCGCCAGCGCGGCTTCGTGCAAATGGTGATCCGCATTTTTGATGAGCGGCATTTCCGAGCGCAGAAAATCCAAACCGACGGATTCCAGCGCCACCGGGTCCTGCGACGCAAAAATGCTGCTCGGCCAGTGGCCATTAAACGGTGCCAGCTGCCACCGGTGCGGTTGGCTGCTCCAACGGTCCCCGGAATACAAGCCGTCGAGGAGGTTCAGAACCGTCTTGCCGTTGACATTCTTGTTGCCGAACATGTCCACCAGCAAATCATAGCTGTTCATCGGATAAGCCCAATCATGGAGGTATTGATGCTGATTTCCGCGTTTGGGACCGATAATGCCCCAAGTGCTTTTGAAGATCATCGTGACCGAGGCATTGCCATAATCCGTCTTGTCCGTGGGATCATGATAAGTCTCGGATGGCGTGCAATGGCGTTTTAAAATGGCCATCGTGATCAAGTATTTTGAATTAACGATCGCCGCCGAAAGCGATGTCTCCTTCGGCCCGGGCGCGGAATAAGAAAAAGCGTTCGTCACGAAGCCGCCGAGGTTCGTGTCGTAATTCACATGCGGAAAATCGGCGACGCAATATTCCTTGACCACCGAACACTGGTTCTCGCGCGCCGGGTCGCACAGCACAATGTCGGCCTGATCCACACCGAACTGATTCACCAAGCCGTCCAGCAGCGCATAGACCGTCTGCGGCGAGGCGTCAATTTGATTGCTATGTTTGCCGCCGTTGTTCAGGTTCAACTTGACCGCGATTTTTTCACCCTTCACGTAAGGCTCACCGCCATTTTTGAATCGAAACAATGCGTCCCATGCCTGCTGAATGGTCGGCTTGCCGGCAACCGAGCAAATCGTTTTATTCATCATGGAGGTGATTTTCACCTGGTCGTTGTTGGTTTTGTCAAACCAGAAACCCGTGGATCCGTTCCATTGGCAAGCGCTCAAATCGTAGGCCCACGCTACCCGCCCAGGGAAAATGCCACGCGCCGTGCCGATGGGTTGGTTTGGCCCATCCGACGGCGTGAACGTGCCGGTGTCCTCGGCTTTGGCGGCATATTCGCAAACCGTCCGGACCACGAGCGAACAACCCAGGCACAAGCCCAGGCAAATGGCCGCCGCCGCATAGCGATGTTCCGAGAGAAATTTCCGGGTTTTGCGGAACGAGACGGGCGCCGCAAACAGGGCGATCAACATCGCAATCCCCTGGAGGGCGATGGGCAACCCGACGCGTTGGCAGGGATAATCCGCCCGCGACGGTTTCGGAAGCACCCGCACGAGCCACCAGATCAACGCGAGCACGCCGATCAGGGGTAGCAGCAAGCGAAAAAGCCAGCCGCGCTGGTTGAAGCCGACGACTTTACCGCTTTTGCAACAGACCAGGAACAGTTTGTTTTCAGCAGGCTTTGGCATAGAGGTTCAGGAATGGTTGATACGGCAAATCATTTCAATTGGCGGGAAAATCAGGAAGGAAATAATGATCATCAGATTCGAAATTCATTCGCACATGGCGGGTGGTTCCGGCCACCGGTGTTCATTCACAGTGTCTTGGTATAATGGCACAGCCGGAGTTTCCGCTATTTTGCGCGTTTTGTCATGTCGTATGAACCTATGATTCGCTTCGCACCCAGTGGTGTGGAAGCGGCGGATCTGTCCGGGACCAAAAAAGCAGGCGCTGGTTAGCATTGGTTTGTCATTTGGATTCCAATGCCGGTGAATTATGGATGACGAGCTCCTTCACATCTGCCGCAAACTCCACCGGCTTCACACCGTAGGCAACTTGCGGTTTGAGATTGTCAATTTCCAAACCGGCCACATCGGCAAATGCCAGGGCTGGGCGAAGATCATTCGTCAGGAAACTCAGGTGAATGTTCGCCAATTCCAAATCCTGTGCGTGCCGGGCGTAAACACCATAGGCCGGCATCGTGCCAAGCGTCGCCGGTTCCGGATAACGGGCGCCAAGTTCTTTGGGTTGAACACCGGCATCTTTTCCCGTGCCGCCGCCTTTGCTGATGAGCCGGATGTTTTCCAAGCGCACATTTTCAATGGGCTGTTCCGGCAGGCCCATGATCTGGATGCCGCTCATTTTGTCCACACCATCGGCGATGACATTTGAGATCAATATGTTTTTCATCCGGCTGTTGGTTTTCACGTCCGGCGCCCGACTGCGTCTGCCGGTGGTTAAGTAAATCGCATAATCGCGAATGTCAGTCATCGCCAGATTATTGACGGTGATATTTTCCAAAATGCCACCGTCCACCTCCTCCAGCGCGAGTCCGTGACAACTCCGGAAGGTGCAGTTGGCGATGGTGCAGTTGCGAAAGCCGCCACTGGCCTCGGTGCCGAACTTGATGCGGCCGCAACCGTTCTTGGCCGGTTTCATCGAGCCGTCGAGCAACGCGCCTTCCACGAAACCGGACACCTGGCAATTCACGATGGTGAGGTTTTCAGTCAGACGTATTTCGCCGAGCGCCATCGTGCTCTTGGGACAAATCCCGTCATCGCCCGGCGAATTGACGCGACAATTGGACACCACCGCGTTGCGGCAGCAATCCAGATCCATGCCATCGCGGTTCGTGTCAATCGTGACGTTGTCTATCGTCAGATTGTCACAGCCGGTGGCGAGAATGGCGAAGTGGCCGCCGTGAAAAATGGTGATGTCGCGAATGATAACGTTCCGGCAGAGCTTGAGCGCAATGGATTTGTTACCGATGCGGACGGGCGGATAATTGGTCGCATTCGGTGTTCCGAAATGCTGGTAGCCACACATTTCGTCGAGAATCTTGGGGTCGCGCGCCAGCCCACCGCCGCTGATCATGCCCTGGCCGGTAATGGAAACATTCGTGAGGTTTTCACCCCAAATCAGGCTGTTATGAAAATAGCAATGCCCGCCGTCTTGATAGGCGCCGCTGGGAAACGGTTCTGTCTCATCATAGGCGTTCATGGACGGCGGCGCGCCGAAAATCACGGCGCCCGCGTCCAGCAACAGATTGAGATGATTCGTCAGATGGATGCTGCCGCAAAGATAGGTTCCCGCCGGAATGACCACGGTTCCGCCACCTGCGCCTGCGCACGCCGCGATGGCGCGATTGATGGCCGGACTGTCCAGATTTTTGCCGTCACCGGCGGCACCGAAGTCGCGCACGTTGAATTCACTTTTTGCGCCAACCTCGCTGGCTTGTAAAACACCGCAGGTCAGGACCAGAAGGGCGATTCCAATTTCAATTGGACGATGTCGGTGACTCATAGCGGATTTCAGCTTCATGCATTATTGCGGGTTCCAGCGCTCAAGATCCAGCAATCAACAACGCTTGTCATGTCGTATAAAACATTGATCGCCAACAGGATCGCTTGCCAACAAAATTGCCGGATGGACGGATGGATCATGGTATTCAAATTGTCTTGAAACAGCTGTCTATGGAATTATCATAGAAAAACCGCCCGCTCTGCGGAAAGGAGAGCGGGCGGTGAATTTAACCAGCTTTAAGGAGTTAGCAGACGGAAGAACACGTTACCGCTGCCAATCGTGATGTTCACGTTGGTGACTGAGGCGGATCCGGGAACATTGAACCAATCGTTGGTCTTGGCCAGGCTGATCGAATTGGATTGCAAAGTTGACCCGATATAAGCCGCTGGCCACGACAGGGTCAATGTCTTGCCGCTGAGGGAGCACGCCACCTTCGTTGGGGTTGTTGGAGGCACCGTTGCGACCGTCAAGACTCCCGTGGTCGGGTTGAAGGTGAAGGTGTAGCCGGGTGGACCTACAATGCTGGAGAAATTGCCCGATCCCGCCGTTGCGCCGAACAGGGTGAAGCTGTCGCCCGGTGCCAAATAGCCCGTGCCCGTATTGGTGATCATCAAGGTCCCGGCGTAAGTGCCGTTGCCGATGCCTGCAATCCGATCGCTCGTCAGGACATGGCCTGTCTTGTTGATGCGCAAGCTGATTTGGCTGGTGCCAGTCATCGTGAGGTCGCCGTTCAGGATGAGGGCCCCAACCGCATTCGCCTCACCGGCCGACAGTGTGCCGTTTACAGTGATGACATTCCCTCCCTGCAGGATGCTGCCGGTGCCGCGCAGAGTCTGGCCTGCATTCACTGTGAAGCCTGAAATGCCGGATACATCCAGGGTCCCCCCGCTTTGCACATCAATGAGGGCGGAATTGCCGATGGCGCCGGGATCAAGCAAGTAAAGCGTGCCGTTGCTGATGATCGTGTTGCCTGTGTAGGAATTGGGAGCGGAGAGCGTTAACGCGCTGCCCGCGCCGGCCACAATCACATTGCCCGTTCCGGAAATGACTCCAGACAGGGTCTGTCCCCCGCTGGTGGCGCCGGTGGCATTGATGAGTGTGCCGTTGTTGAGAATAGCGGCCGCGTAGGTGCCGCCGCCCAACACACCTGGATCCGCCACAATGAACGTGCCGTTGCTGATGGTCGTTTTGCCGGCGTAGGTGTTGAGGCCGTCCAGTCGCATCGTGCCCGTGCCAATCATGATCACGCCCGCATCGGCCAAGCTCGTGCCATCAATAAGCGAGCCTGTGATGTCCAGATCCACTCCGCTCGGGGTTCCGCCATTGGCAATGTTGAATACGGTTCCTCCCGTTTGACTGGGAACCACCGTCTGGGCGCTGATGACGGACATGTTGGTGCCGCCCGAAACCACTACTCCACCATCCAGATCCCAAGTGCCATAAGCGGTATTGACGTTGCCGTCGGAACCCAGGGTGCCGCCCTTGAGCGTCAACACGCCCCAGATGTGGGTGGAATGAACGCCCGACGCGAGCAGGCCACCGGGGTAAACGGTCGTCGGCAAAGTGCCCACCCCCGGCCCCCAGCCGCTCAAGGAGTTGTCGTTGAAGAGTCGAACGGTGCCATTGGAGCCAATGGCGAGGCTGGTGCTGTTATAGAGGCCGGTGTCTTGGATTTGGGGGAAATCAAGATCAAGCTCGCCGGAATTCACGATGGTCGGCCCCGTGTAAGCCTCCGAAGTGGTGTTCTGGAGAGTCAGAATCGTGCCAACCGGGGCGTTCAGGCTCAGGCCACCGCTCCCGGAGATGATTCCGGTGATGGCCTGGCTGTTCGAGCTGGCATAGTTAAAGACCCCATTGTCAATGATGTTGGCCGCGTAAACGCCGCCAGAGCCGGTGTCCCCCAAATCCCCGCCCGCTCCGACGGTGAGCGTGCCGCTGGCGACAACGGTAATGCCGCTATAGGTATTGAGGGCGTTGAGCACATTGGTGCCCCCCGCATTGGTGAGCACGCCGACTCCGAGAGTCGCCTCGTTCACGGGCTGATTCAGGACCAGGAAGCCCGACCCGGTGGCTGACTTGATCGTGCCAACCCCGGCAAGCTGAATTGGCAGATTGAACGTTTCCGAGTTGGTCGAGTTGTTGGTGATGGCGCCCCCTGCGGATAAGGCCAGGAAATCATCCGTGGCGTTCGTCAGGACAAAAGCGCCGGCGTTGTTGCTGAAGGTGATTGTGCTGACAGTATAATCCTGATCCATCACCGGGCCCAGGCCGGTCTTGCCGGCAAAGACCAAGTTGGCGCCCACGAATCCCGGCCCGGAACCGCCGACCCAGTTCAGATTGGAGTCCCAGTTCTCATTAGCCGCGAGGCCGTCCCAGATTGCGGTGGCGGAGACCACGGTGAACGTAATGTTGATGATGGCGACATTGCCGTTGCCGTCCGTAATCGTCACCGGCACGGACACCAGACCGAGCGGAGTGGAGTTGGGAACAATAATGGAGTTGGTCCAAACACTGACTCCGCTGGCCTGCGATTTCTGCGAGAAGGGCGTCGCCGCTCCTCCAGTGATCGCGCTTGCATTGGCCACAACGCTGAGAATGGATGGGTTGGCGCCAGTGCCATTTGTAACGGTCATCGTGAGCACCACCGAGTTGTTGGGCAGGGCGTTGGTGGACGGATTGGCTTCGCCCACTCCCTTCGGGCCGAGGACCGCCGAATAGTGCAGCTTGACGTTGCCGCCCGAAACCACGATGGAATAATTGGCCGCATTGAGAGGCGCGACGTCCCATGCAGGCGGGGAGGCACAGCTGCCACTGATGGACGAGGCGGTCATCAGGACATAATCGGCCGTCTGATCCAGGCTGGCTGCGGCACTCGGCGCCTTGATCCGCACGTTGTTGTAGTTCAGCGTCAATGAGCCGCCGACCGCAATGTTGTCGCTGACTCCCGCGGCCAGATTGGTGACACTGAAGGCGGTTGAAGCGCCGCTGCCGAGGGTGAGATTGCCAGTGACATGCAGGGTGCCAAGGGGCAAAACGCCTTCATCGCTTGGGCTTATCATGGCGCCATTCCCCGCCGCGATGCCGTTCGGCGCATTGACCGTGCCACTACCGAAAAGCGCCTGGTTGGGCGCCAGCGACGGCGAGGATGCCTCAGAAACATCAAAGGTCGCCCCACTGGCCACGGTGATCGCCGGGGAAGTAGCGATGGCACCGGGAGCAAGCAAATAAAGCGTGCCGTTGCTGATGATCGTGTTGCCTGTGTAGGAATTGGGAGCGGAGAGCGTTAACGCGCTGCCCGCGCCGGCCACAATCACATTGCCCGTTCCGGAAATGACTCCAGACAGGGTCTGCCCCCCGCTGGTGGCGCCGGTGGCATTGACGAGTGTGCCGTTGTTGAGAATAGCGGCCGCGTAGGTGCCGCCGCCCAGCACCCCTGGATCCGCCAGAATGAACGTGCCGCTGCTGATGGTCGTGGCGTGGGCATAGGTGTTGACCCCGTCCAGCCGCATCGTGCCCCCGCCAGTCATGATCACGCCCGTATCGGCCAAGCTTGTGCCATCAATAAGCGAGCCCGTGATGTCCAGATCCACTCCGCTCGGGGTTCCACCATTGGCAATGTTGAATACGGTCCCTCCCGTTTGACTGGGAACCACCGTCTGGGCGCTGATGACGGACATGTTGGTGCCGCCCGAAACCGCCACTCCACCATCCAGATCCCAAGTGCCATAAGCGGTATTGACGTTGCCGTCGGAACCCAAGGCGCCGCCCTTGAGCGTCAACACGCCCCAGATGTGGGTGGAATGAACGCCCGCCGCGAGCAGGCCGCCGGGGTAAATGGTCGTCGGCAAAGTGCCCACCCCCGGTCCATAGCCGCTCAGGGAGTTGTCGTTGAAGAGTCGGACGGTGCCATTGGAGCCAATAGTGAGACTGCTGCTGCTGTAGAGGCCGGCGTTGGCGATTTGGGAGAAATGAAGATCAAGCTCGCCGGAATTCACGATGGTCGGCCCCCTGTAAGCTTCCGAAGAGGTATTCTGGAGGGTCAGAATCGTGCCGACCGGGGCGTTCAGGCTCAGGCCACCGCTCCCGGAGATGATTCCGGTGATGGCCTGGCTGTTCGAGCTGGCATAGTTAAAGACCCCATTGTCAATGATGTTGGCCGCGTAGACGCCGCCAGCGCCGGTGTCCCCCAAATCCCCGCCCGCTCCGACGGTGAGCGTGCCGCTGTTTATTGTGGTATCGCCGCTATAAGTGTTGAGCCCGCTCAAGATGGTGGCGTTGGGACCAACAGTCGTAAATCCACCGGACCCGGAAGAACCATCCGCCAGGGCCTGATTCAACACCACCGAATTCGAGACGGCCTGAACGCTCACAACCCCATTTGCGGTGGCATCGCCAATGGCAACTGCAACGTTCAAGGTCTCCAGGTTGGTGGAGTCATTGATCACCGGGCTGTTGGCCGACAAAGTCAGGGTGTTTGCGGTCGAGCTGCCAATGTTGAAGGTCCCGGCACCGGGGCTGAAGGTGATGCCGCCGATGGAGTAGGCCGATTCCATGTTGACGTTGGTTTGGGTGGTCCCGGCAAAAACCACCGTGTCGCCAAGCTCCGGCACTCCTCCGACCCAGTTCCGGCTGTTGGCCCAGGTGTTGTCGGGCGCCGCGCCGCCACTCCAAGTAACGCTCGGTCCCGCAATGGTAAATTGGACATTGTACGAATTGGTGTTCTGCGCGGTGTCGGAGGCCGTAACCACCACGGTGGCCGCGTCGGGCAGCGCCGCGGCGCCCGGGGCGGTGGCGATAAAACTGTTGGTGTAAACGTTCGCCGCACCTGACAAGACAAGCGGCAGGGTGGACGATCCGCCCACCGAACTCGCATCCAGCGAAACACGGTTGATGGTCGCGCCCGTGGCAAACGAAACGGCCTTGATGCTCACGTTCACCAACCCGCCATTCGAAACCGGGTTTGGAGTCGCGGAGGCGGCCGAGAAAGAAACGGCGGAACATTGCGCGGAGCGAATGGCTTCAAGCTGCGACAGATTCAATTCGCCGGAATAAATATTCACGTTATCAATCGCACCGGGCCAACAGCGATTCTCCGCCGGGCGGTTACAGAGCATGAGAAAAGTCGCCGACCCGAGATTCACCAAGCCTGATCCCGGGGCATTTTGCGAATACGTGTACTGAAGACTCGTGGCAATGTTGGTGCCTCCCGTGTATATTTGGGAATGACCGCTATTGTAGGTAATCACCAAGTAATACCACTGGCCCGGTTGAAACGCCGCCCCATTCCAAATGTTGGCGGCGGCAGTCGCCATGTTTCCATTCACACCCCATTGGATGGTGGGTGGCGAGGGATTGAAATTGCAATACACCAGATTCCCATCCGCTGAACCGGTGGTGATGGATGTGCCCTTATCAATCTCAATAAACCGGTAGTTATTATATACGGTGGTATTCTGCATGTTGATCCACATGGTGATGGTGAAAGCATTGAGGGAACCAACCGCCCCCAAAACTCCGCCCAAAATGCCGGGCCCCTGGTTGGTGGCGGAGCTCAAAAAGGCCTCGCCAGCAATCCCGTCTGGTCCCGCTTCGACACTAAAGCGATTGTCGCCAAAAACATCGGTCAACAGGCCGCTTCCGCTGGGAGAAATGCTTGGCTGGACGCTGATAGAGTTACCTGTTCCAATGGCGCCGAGTCCGTTTACCGCATAAAATGGCGTCGGGGCTTGTGCCCGCGCGACCAGCGCCATGCCGGTCAAGGTCACGGCCATTATCACGGCTTTTAATGAGTTTTTCACGATTTTATTTTTCATGATTTTATTGACTTTGTTTGATTTGATTTTCTGCACGAGATTTACTTGGGGGTTGTCGCAAGCTCCGGAGCGGCACGCGGACCAGCCATCAGCAGCAAGGGCCAAAATAAGGACTTTTTGAGTTGTGTAGAGCGTCTTCAATGTGTTTCTTCCAGATTCGATTTCGACCCTATTCGATTCAATATTTGTGGTTCGTTCCAAGGTTTAACGGTTAGCATCTTATGCCTGTCCGGGCTGCGGTGTCTAGGAGTCAAAAATGACCCCATTCACTTTTCCCTGATTCATGCTATAAATGAAGCCAGCAATTCACGAATGAATCCGCATACGAAAGATTTGACTGCGTTGGAAGTCACTGCCTCTCTCTCCAGAGCGGCTTTGGAGGCGACCGGGGCGGCAGCCACGGCAGCCGCACCTACGTCAGCGCCGCCGAAACCGTTGGCGGCGCCTGCGTCCGGCTGCGGGCAACCGTTTCGCTGGCAGAATCCTGGCGTGTTCTCCGGTGCCCGGGCGGTGCTGTCGTTGATCGGCAACACGCCACTGGTGCCGCTCCAGTTTCGGCCGGAAGGCGTGACACTTTATGTCAAATGCGAGTTCCTCAATCCGAGCGGCAGCATCAAGGACCGGTTTGCCCGCTGCGTGGTTCTGGATGCCGAAGAACGCGGGTTGCTTCGGACCGATTCGATCATCCTGGAGTGTACGAGCGGCAACACCGGCATTGCGCTGGCTATGGTTGGTGCGGCCACCGGCTACCCGGTTACCATCCTGATGTCAGACACCGCCAGCAATGAGCGGCGCCAATTGATCGAACGCTTTGGCGCAAAACTTGTGCTGTTCAAGAGCGACAGCGGCTATGCAACCGGGATTCGGTTGGCGGAGAAGATGGCCCGAGCCGAGGCGCGCTATTTTCTACCTCGCCAGTTCGAGAATCCGCTTAACGCCACTGACCATGAGCACACCACCGGCCAGGAGATTCTCCAAGCTCTGTCCGGGCCGATCGCTGCGTTTGTGGCGGGCTATGGCACCGGCGGCACTCTGGTCGGAGTGGGAAGAGCCATCAAGCGGCGCTATCCGGAAGCCACCGTGATCGCCATGGAACCCGCCGAGGCGGCCCTGCTGTCCGGCGAGATGCCATGCTGCCATGCGATTGAAGGGGTGACGGGAGGTTTTATTCCGCCTCTGCTGACGTCTAATTGCGTGGATGGTGAATTCAAAGTGCGCAGCGCGGATGCGTTCGCCATGACCCGGCGGCTGCACCGGGAATTTGGCCTGCTGGTGGGCACAAGTTCCGGCGCGAATGTTTTCGCCGCCCTCACGCTAGCTGGCAAACTGCCGGCCGGCGCCAGGGTCGTGACGGTCTTATGCGACCGCGCCGAGCGCTACTTCAGCACGCGACTATTTGCCAATGCCGACAAAACCGAAACCATTCCTTAAATAAGAATCCTATATGACTAACACTACACGAAGAAACTTCCTCAAACGCGCTTCCGTGGCCTCGCTCGGTTCGCTGGTTGGAATCAAAGCTGCCCTGGCCCAAATCGCGCCGGGTCAGAGCAGCCCGCCAAGCTCTTCGCCCACGGGGCGCAGCCAGACCTCCCGGCCGCCTAGGTCGAAGCGCGACCTCATGCTCGAGGTCATGGACATGAACACCAAGCCCAGCTATGTCCCGGCAGGCTTCTTTATGCACTTCGGGGTGCGGGGCGATGCCGCAGTCCAGGCCCACCTCGATTACTTCCACAACACGGGCATGGATTTTGTCAAAATCCAGTTCGATGAGCAGACCCTCCAACTCCCGGCCAACGTGCAAGTCAAGACGCCCAAGGATTGGGCCAAGATCCCCATTCTCCCAGAATCCTGGTTCGAGCCATCCCTATATGTCTTGAAACGCCTCATCCAGGAGGCCAAGTCCGAAGCCTTGATCATCCAGACGCTTTATTCGCCTTATCAGATGGCCAAGCAGGCTGTGCCCTGGAACGTGCTGGTGCAACATGTCAAAGAGGACGCCGAGTCGGTTTGTCGGGGGATGGAGAATATCACGCTCTCGATGATGAATTTTGTGCAAGGTGCCGCGCGCCTTGGGGTGGACGGTTTTTACACCTGCAGCCAAGGCGGGGAGACCACCCGCGTTGCCGACCGGGCGCTGTTCAATCGCACCATCAAGAACTACGACGTGATTCTCTACAAGCAGGTTTCCGAGCTGGTTTCTTGCAACTTGCTGCATGTCTGCGACTATGACGGCTCCTACGAGGAGTTTGATTTGCGCTTTCAGGACTATCCGGGGCAAGTGGTCAATGTCCCGCTTTCGGCGGACCATAAGCCGCTGTCCATGCGCCAGGCAGCCGCCATCTTTAAGCGGCCGATCATGGGCGGCCTCGACCGGCATGGCATTATCAGCAAAGGCAATGCCGATGAAGTGAAGAAGGCCACGCTTGAGGTGCTCAAGGACGCTCCGGCCAACTTCATCTTAAGCGCCAACTGCACGGTGGACCGGCAGGTTCCCATGGAGAACCTCCGCATGGCCATCCAGACGGCTCACGAATACCGAGCGTAGTCCGCTACGGCGAAGCGGCCGCCAATCTCTGACCGGGAAGCGATTGCAATCGGGCTAACCCGCTGGGCGGGTTTACTTGCTCAATGCTTCGACAGGCTCGCGGTTCTCTTGGGGTTGAGCCAGTTTGCTATGCCGCACACCGTAGGCCAGATAAGCTGCCATTCCAACAGCGAACCAGATGACCAACCGCAACCAGGTGGACCACGGCAAATGGACCATTAGATACAGAGCCGTTATCGATCCCATTGGTCCAACGAACCACACCCATGGCGTCCGAAACCGACGGGGCAGGTTTGGTTCGCGCACGCGCAGGACGACAATTCCGACCGAGACAATCACGAACGCGAGCAGCGTGCCAATGGAACAGAGGCTGCTCGCCTCACGCACCGTGAAAACGCCGGCGAAGAAAGCCACCACCAGTCCGGTCAAGATCGTCGTGATCCAAGGCGTCTTGAACGTTGGATGCACTCGATACACGAATGGCGGCAGCAGCCCGTCTCGCGACATCGCCCAGAGAACCCGAGACT
>Ga0316217_10003982_pt1 | contig 16340 bp, 15 predicted proteins | sample 1anoAmetaG_FD_203633 | JGI IMG/M metagenome (GOLD analysis project Ga0316217, IMG submission 203633) | Freshwater microbial communities from Trout Bog Lake, Wisconsin, USA - 1anoA | ecosystem: Environmental > Aquatic > Freshwater > Lake > Hypolimnion/Profundal zone | place: USA: Wisconsin...
ACCAAGACGGACACGGAAAAGGCATTTGCCGCGTCCTGGGTTAAGCAGATGGGCAACATCGAAATGCTGATCCTCACGATTGGCAGTGTGGTCTTCTTTACGCTGTTGCTGGTAACCGGCAACACGATGGCTACAGCCGTGCGGGAGCGGGTGCGGGAGTTGGCGGTTTTGAAAGCCATAGGATTCAGCGACCGCTTTGTGCTGGGCCTGGTGCTGGCCGAATCTCTGATCGTGGCGGCGCTGGGCGGAGCGGTGGGGCTGGGACTGGCGAAGCTGCTGACGTTGCTGGGAAATCCCTTGAGCAACGTGCTGCCGGTGGTTCAGCTTCCCGCCAGTGGGATCGTCGAAGGATTTGGTTTGGCCCTGGCGGTAGGGCTGGTCGCGGGCGTACTGCCGGCCGTGGGGGCAATGCGGTTGCGTGTGGTCGATGCATTGCGGAGGATCTGAGGTGGCGATTCCGGTCTCTTATAACGTGCGGAGCTTGCGGGTGCGCTGGCGCTCCACCGTGGTGGCGGTGCTGGGCATCGCCGGGACGGTAGGCGTGTTCGTCGCCATGCTGGCGCTGGCACGGGGATTCCGGGCAACGCTGGTAGCGTCGGGTTCGCCACAAAATGCGATGGTGCGGCGCGCCGGGGCAACCTCGGAGATGGATAGCGTCGTGCAACTGGATCAAGTGCGGATCATCGAAGATGCTCCGGGAGTGGCGCGGGGCGCGCAGGGCGCGCTGGTGAGCCCAGAGGTCGTAGTGATCGCTCCGTTCCCGCTGAAAGCAACCGGAACCGACGCCAATGTCCAGGTGCGCGGAGTTTCGCCCAAGGTGCTCGAAGTACGCACCGGCGTACGGATGATCGCCGGACGTTTCTTTCAACCGGGACTGAACGAGCTCATCGTGGGGCGCAACGTGGCCAACACCTACCAGGGGCTGGACCTGGGCAGCACGGTGAAGTTCGGCGGAGGAAGCTGGAAGGTTGTGGGCGTCTTCGACGTCGGCGGCAGCGCCTTTGATTCCGAACTCTGGTGCGACAGCGATGTGCTCAACCAGGTCTATCAGCGCCCGCGCAACATCTATCAGTCGATCACGGCGCGATTGACGTCACCCGGAGCGATCGCCGGCTTCAAGGATTCGCTGACCGCCGACCCGCGAGTGACGGTGCAGGTGGAACCAGAGATTGAATACTACGAGAAACAGTCGCGGGTGCTCAGTAATCTGATCCTCGTTCTGGGCAGCGTGGTAGCTACCGTGATGGGCATTGGAGCGATCTTTGGGGCGCTGAACACGATGTATTCGGCGGTAGCCGAACGGGCGCGCGAAGTGGCGACGCTGCGGGCGCTGGGTTTCGGCTCGGGCAGCGTGGTGCTGTCGTTTGTGCTGGAGTCGCTCTGCATCGCCGCTGTCGGCGGCGTGATCGGCTGCCTGGCCGTGTTGCCGCTGAACGGTTACACCACGGGCGCGATGAACTGGCAGACTTTTTCCCACCTCGCCTTTGCCTTCCGCATTTCGCCGGGGCTGCTGGGCGTGGGCATGGTCTTCGCGCTGGTAATGGGATTGGTGGGAGGCGTGCCTCCGGCCTTGCGCGCCGCGCGCTCCAGGATCGCGGTGGCCCTCAGAGAACTGTAGCTTCCAACGGCAGCGAGATGGCGCGTCGGCAGGCCAGCCTTAATTCGGATAAAAGCCGGCGGCGATCAGAGCCGGGCGGCCGTCGATCGTCACCGCCTTTACGTAGCCCCACTTCTGCGATGGCTCCGTCTGCCCGGGCTTGGGCCACCAGTAGTTGACCCAGCCGGCCCCCTTCGTCTGCGCCACTTTCACAAACTCCTCGCCGAACAGCTTGCCTTTCTTGTCCCTCTCGCCGGCTACCTGCTTCCCTTCTCGCTTGGGGAAGGCGGCATTAAAGACGACCTTCATTTCGAAGTCGTAGACAAACAGATAGACGTCGCCGGCATACCACTGGCTTCCCTTCTTCCGGAAGGCAGGAAAAGCCGCCTTGCCCTGCTGGTTGACTACCTCCGCCGCCCGGTTGACCAGCGCTTCAACCCGCTTGGCTTCAGGCGAGTTGGGAGGCTGAGGCAAAGCCGTGGAATGTCCCAATACAATGCCCGGAACGAGCAACGCGAGAACCGCGATGGCGACGATCGCCAGCAGCCGTTTCATTCTGCCTCCTTGATAAACTGCGGCTCCGCTCCAGGGAATGCGTGCGCGGCAGCAGAGCGCAAGTCAATCGTGTGTGTGAGGTTAAAACAGAAGCCCCGCTCGTGCAAGGCCGGCCGGAAGGCTGCACCACGGATTGCGGTTGCTTTGCAGGGGTTCGAGAGCGTGCAGCGCAGTGCGTGGGGGCCGAACATAGTTCGTTCCGCACACCTGAAATTCAATTCATCGCTGCGTGAAATCCCGCGCCTGGCTTCACCGATTCCACTTGTCATACGAGGCAGCGTGCTCCACTATGTTGTCCACCAATCCGGCGATCGTAGTACCCAATTGATGTTTGCGCGGATTGCGTCCTAGGAGTCGTTTTATGGCGACTGTTGCACCTGCGGCCGACGGCGTATTGAAGTTTTCCAACGCCTACCGCTGGAACATTCTGTTGCTCCTCAGTGCGTCGCAGATGATCTCGCACATCGACCGGGTCAACCTGCCGGCGGTGGCTCCGGTGCTGATACGGAATTACCATTACACGCCGGCCACGGTGGGCTTGTTGCTGTCGGCGTTCAGTTGGGCTTACACGCTGGCGTTACTGCCCTCGGGACCATTCGTGGATTGGGTGCGGGCGCGGGTCGGTTACATCGTAGCGGATATCATATGGTCGCTGGCAACGATCCTGTGCGGCATTACGACTGCTTTCGGACCACTGGCTGCCTTCCGGGCGCTGGTCGGAGTGGGACAGGGGCCGATGATCCCCTCAGCGCAGCGCATCCTGTTTGAGACCTTCCCCAAGGAGAAGCGCGCCTCGGCCGTTGGTGTGTTCTTCGCCGGCAACAAGATCGGGCTGGCGATCGGCATTCCTTTCGCCACCCTGCTGCTCGCGAAATGGGGCATGGCGTCGGTCTTCTACGTGACGGGATCAGTGGGATTCCTCTGGATGATCTGGTTCATGGCGACCTACCGGGGACAGGGGCGTCCGGCCCACGCCAAGAGCAACATCCGTTGGAGCACCTTGCTGCGCTACCGCAACACGTGGGGCATCATGCTGGCCGACATCGGATACCTCTACATCTACTACGTGTTCATCAACTGGCTCCCCGGCTACCTGGTATTGCAGCGGCACATGTCCGTGCTGAAGGGGAGCTTTGTAGGGATGACCAGCTTCCTGGTGGGATTTGTCGCCACCCTTGCCGGTGGCTGGATCAGCGACTGGATGGTGAAAAGCGGAATGCGCATCACTGTGGCGCGCAAGACGATGGTGTGCGGCGGTCTGATCCTGGCGATCATCTTCACGCTGCTGGGCGTCTATGCGCGCGAAACGTGGACGGCGGTAACCATGCTGACCTTGGCTCTGGCGGGCGTGAGTCTGGCAACCGCGGCGATCCAGGCGCTGCCGGTCGATATTGCACCGCCGCATATGGTGTCGTCGCTGGTATCGCTGTTCAGCTTTGGCGGCAACCTGGGAGCGTCGTTTGCTCCGGCGCTGACGGGATTGCTGATCTCGATCTCGGGCGGCTTCGAACTGCCGCTGCTGGTGACCGCAGGAATAGCGCTGGTGTTCGGCTGCGGATCGCTGCTGTTCATCGTGGGCAGTCTCGATGAGCGCCTGCAGGATCCCCCGGATTCCCGGACAACTGCATAATCGGGCAGCGGTGGGTGCAGTGCCTCCGAATTCGATACACACATTGGATTACTTCATAAGGAGCGTTGGGCGATGAGCCAAGCAAGCCAGGCAGCAAAGCGGAGTGCCGAAATATCGGAAAGCGCAGCCAGCCGTTCTTATCCTGATCTGCACGATCACATCGCGACCCTGGAAAAAGAAGGACTGCTGATCCGGGTGGACCGCCCGATTGACAAAGATTCCGAGATGCACCCGCTGGTGCGTTGGCAATTTCGCGGCGGCATTGCCGAGAGCGATCGCAAGGCCTTTCTGTTCACCAACGTTCACGATGCGCAGGGCAGGAAATACGATATTCCTGTGATTGTGGGCGGCCTGGCCGCGAACCGGAAGATCTACAGCCTGGGGTTGGGCTGTCCCATCGACAAGATTGCGGAAACCTGGAACCGGGCAGAGTCGAATCCGATTGCGCCAAGGGTGCTCGAGTCTGCGCCCTGCCAGGAGACCGTGATTACCGGCGCCGACCTCGATCAACCGGGTTGCGGACTCGACGGAATTCCGGTGCCCATCTCGACGCCGGGGTGGGACGTGGGCCCCTACACGACATTGTCCCAGTACATAACGAAGGACCCGGAGACCGGCGTCCAGAACATGGGCAACTATCGCGGGCAGGTGAAGGGGCCGAAGCGGCTGGGGATGAATCCTTCGCTCGAGTTGCGGCCCGGAATCTATACCCACTGGCAGAAATACAAGAAGCTGGGCAACAAGCGGATGCCTGCGGCGGTGGTGCTGGGCGCGCCGCCGGCGATCACCTTCACTTCGTGCAACAAGCTGCCGGAATCCGTAGACGAGCTATGGGTGGCGGGCGGCCTGGTCGGCGCACCGATCAATGTGGTGAAGGCCAAGACGGTCGACCTGCTGGTTCCGGCCGAGGCCGAGATCGTGGTGGAAGGCTATATCGACACGGAATGGCTCGAGCCCGAGGCGCCCTACGGCGAGTCGCACGGCTATGTGAATCTGCAGGAGTACAACGCTTTCATGGACGTAACGGCCATCACGCGAAAGCGCGACGCCATCCTCACCTCGATCATCAGCCAGGTAACGCCGAGTGAATCCAGCCTGATCAAGAAATTGTCGCTTGAGCCGCTGCTGCTGAAGCAGTTGCGCGAGGGCATGGCGCTGCGCTGCGTCAAGCGGGTTGCCCTGCATGAGCCGCTCACCAATCTGCGCAAACTGGTAGTGCTCCACCTGGAGCGCGGCACTCCGTCCGTCGAGGTGTGGCGGGCGATGTATGGCCTGTTGGGACTGAATCGCGCGATCGGCAAGTTCGTAATCGCCGTGGATGAAGATATCGACCCGGAGAATGCCGACGCTCTCTGGTGGGCGCTCGCCTACCGCTGCAACCCGGCGCTGGACATGCAGGTGCTGCATCACCGCGACCAGGGACACGGACCCGGCAGCGACCGCAACAACGGAGAAGACGCGACGGTACTGTTCGACGCCACGCTGAAGGAGCAGTTCCCTCCCGTCTCGTTGCCCAAGCGGGAGTACATGGAGCGCGCCCGCCTGATATGGGAGGAGTTGGGACTTCCGCCGCTCAAGCCGCAGATGCCGTGGTATGGCTATTCGCTCGGGGAGTGGGGAGAGGAATTTGAAACCATGGCCCAGCGGGCGGTGCGGGGCGAATGGGCGCGCACGGGAGAGGAACTGATCGCCAAGCGGCGCAATGATGTGCAGATGAACCAGAAGATCAAACACTGAGACATCCGTGGCCCGATGCTCCAGTGTTCCAATAGAAGCCCGCTCCCGCTTAAAGCGCGAGCGGGCTTCTCATTGAATTACGGATTCACCTTCAGCTTGCCGGAACTGATGTCCTTCACGGCCTTGTCGGCGGCGGCCTTGGCCGCCGGCGGCACCTTGAAGCCCGGGTTGTAGATCATGCGCAGCCCGCCGTTGGAGAGCCGGGCCATGTAATTTACCCCGCCCAGCTTCCCTGCCTTGCGGTTGGCGATAATCTGCTTCAGAACGCCCGTCCAGTCGTATTGCTGCGAGGCAACCACCACCTGCGGGGCCAGCGAAGTCTGGTTCTGCTGCGTGCCGAACCACAGCACCTTGCCGTTGGCCTTGGCGACAGCGATGGAGCCGACGGCGGACTCTGAGGTGCCGGTCAGCACATCGGCGCCTGCAGCAACGTGGGTGCGGGCGGCCTGCGTCATCTGGGCCACGTCGGAGAAAGAACCGGTCCAGCTCTTGGCGACGCGGATCTTGGGATCAACCGAGGCGACGCCCTGTGTGAAGCCGTCCACATAGGTCTTGGCATCGCCGACCTCCAGCGGTCCGGTTACGCCGACAATCTTCGACTTGGTGAGATACCCGGCCAGCACGCCGTTCACGTAACCACCCTCTTCGGCAGCAGCGTTGTAGGCATAGACGTTGGCCAGCCCGAAGGTTTTGGCGTCGGTTCCCCAGGCAAACGTCGTCTTCGGAAAATCCTTGGCAATATCTTCCACGGCCGATTCGTAAAGCGAGCTGTGGGCAATGACGATGTCGTACCCTTGGGCGGCATAGTCGCGCAGGGCAGCCGCGGAATCCGCCATCTTGAACATATTCTCGGTGTAGGCGATCTTCAGTGCGGCCTCACCACCCATATCCTTCTGCACGGTCTTCAACGCGTCGAACATGGCTTGGCTGAACGCCATGTCGGTAGTGGCACTGGGCATGATAATGGCAACGCGGAGCGGACCGGCGGCAACGGCCGGCGTCGGGCGCAAGGCAAAGAACAGGGCAGCAGCCACAGCGATGGCGGCCAGGATTGAGAGGCGGCGGAGTTTCATCGGCTAGGCATCCTCGATTGAAGTTATAGGAAGTACAACTGCAAGAAAAAGCGAGTGTAACAACTTGCGAGACCGAGCGGGAGAGAAAGTTGGGGAGCGGAATGCGGTCCCCGATGCTCCCCGCCGCTATCCTAATATTGATGGAAGCCCCGCCCCGTCTTCTTTCCGAGCCAGCCTGCATCTACCATCTTGATGAGCAGAGGACAGGGTCGGTACTTGGGGTCTCCGAATTCGTGAAACAGTACGCGCATGATGTTCAGGCAGGTATCGAGTCCGATCAGATCAGCCAATGCCAGCGGGCCCATGGGATGAGCCATGCCCAGTTTGAACACCTGATCCACCGCCGCCGCATCGGCCACCCCTTCCAGCACCGCGAACATCGCCTCATTTAACATCGGCATCAGCACCCGGTTGGCGACAAAACCGGGCGAATCATTGACCGCAACGGGCGTCTTGCCCAGGGCAACAGCCAACTCCATCACCCGGTCGAACGTCTCTTGTGAAGTAGCCATTCCCCGTATGACTTCGACCAGTTGCATCATGGGAACGGGATTGAAGAAGTGCATGCCGATGACCTGCTGCGGCCGCCGGGTCTGCGACGCAAGGCGCGTGATGGAGATAGAGGATGTGTTGGTCGCGAGTACGGCCTCGGGGCGGCAGATCGAATCGAGGTCGCGAAACAGTTCAGCCTTGAGTTCAAAGTTCTCGGTGACCGCTTCCACCACCAGCTCACACGCTGCTAAAGAATTGCGGCCCAGCGCGGGCGAAATGCGGGCGCGCGCTGCCCCGACATCCTCCAGCTTAATCACGCCCTTGGCTGCCTCGCGTTGCAGGTTCTTCTCTATGGTGGCCAGTCCACGGTCAAGCCATCGCTGCTCGCTGTCGATTAAGACTACGTGGTATCCCTGGCGGGCGAAAACATGCGCGATGCCGTTGCCCATGGTGCCCGCTCCGAGTACTCCGATACTCTTGAGGTTCATTCCATCTCCATAATCAAGCGATTGTCAGCCTGGGTCGATCGCCCGAAAACCGCGTTCCCCAAAATGATATATTGTGCTCTTCTGAAACGGATCGCTTACGTTCCGGCAGGAGCCGGCGCTACCGTGGGTGCGGGAGCGGTCGTCGGCAAGGCTGTGGCCGAGGGAGTTACCGTGGTCGGCATTCCTGCCAACCCCCCGGTTCGCCATATTTGAGGAGTTCCGATCTGGCTGCCTTAACGAAACCATCGCAACCATGTCGCCAACAGCTCAGGTGTAAACTAACAACCTGAAACAAATACGCCCGGGTGGCGAAATTGGCAGACGCACGGGACTTAAAATCCCGAGTTCCGCAAGGAACGTGCGGGTTCGACCCCCGCCCCGGGCACCAGATTCTTCAGGCTCATCCCGCGCTGCCGATTCCGGCACTGCAAGATACCCTCTCAATTGCGTTGGTTGCGCAGCTATCGGACACGGCTACCCGAGGCAAAAAAACGCGCCGGACCCAGTCGCTGTAGCCAGGGCTTCCGACGCGTTGCTCTTGCCGGCAGGCAGCAGGCCGGCCCACTGAAATCGGGTTAACGAACTGTCTGGTAAACCTGTTCGATGCTGGTTTGATCAATGACCTTCCGTTCGCCGGCCTGGCGTTGCGCGATATCCAGGGCGCGGCCATGCCCCACTTCGTCGCGGACGCGACCACTGAGCTCCACCGTACTATCGGTGACGGTGGCAACCAGGTTCGATTCTCCGAAGTTAATATCGCTATCGAACTTCGCCTGAATGGCCTGTTGAACGACCCCCGAATCCGCCTGCGATTGCATGGTCATCTCCGTTGCCTCGCCCTGCGAAGCGTGGAGAAGAGGCGCCACACCGGCAAAAACCGCAACCACTGCGGCAACTAGAACCAGAGTCCGCAAACCGTTGTACTTCATCCTGCACACCTATCCTTTGCCCAAGGTCCCTGCCGGCAACACCTTTCAGCCGGTGTGCGTCATTCGATTAGGCCGCAGGCAAAAAGGGTGCACCCCTGGCGGACAATATTTGCGCCATGGCGGAGTGTTTGCGCGCGCCTGCGCGAACTGCCCTACCGGCCGCGCACCGCCAGGCAGATGCCGACACTGATGAGCACAATACTGATGCCGATGCTCAGGCTGATCGATTCTCCAGTCAGTACGGCGCTGATCAGCACCGCCACGATAGGCGTCAGTGCCAGGAGCTGCCCGGCATGGGAGGCGCGCATCACCGAGAGCACCTTGGCCCACCATAGGTAGCAAAGCACGGTTGCGCCGAACCAGTTGTAGAGCAGGACGCCGGTTACCGTGAGGTTCCATACGAACGGTTTGCGCGGTCCAAGGAAAGGCACGGTTATGGCAACGAGTATGCCGGACCACAACACCTGCCAGAAGGTCTGGGTCCAGAACGGAGTCTGCCATTTAAAGCGGCGATACAGACAGGCGCCCAGCGCCCAACTCATCGCCGAAAACAGGATCAGGCCGTTGCCGATCAGGACCTTGGGATCATGCCAGTTGATCAGCGCCGGGTTCAGGAAGATGACCAGGCCTGCGGTGACGACTACGCCTCCGGCCAGGCTCAATCGGCTCACCCGCTCGCCGTTGATGAGCCATCCCAGGGGCAAGGCCCATAGCTGCATGGTGTATATGAGAACTGCGGCGCGGCCCGGTCCCAGGTAGGCGAGGCCGAATGCGCTCACCCCCAGGCAAAGTCCGATCTGCAGGATGCCGATCACGGCCATCCAGAAGCGCTCGCCGGCGCGGGGGATCAGCGGCTGACGGCTGGCCAGCGTCATGACGCCCATCACCACCGCCGCCCCACAAAAGCGCCACAGCACGAAGCTGGGAGGAGAAATGAAGCGATACGCGCTCTTGATGAGGGTCCAGTTGGCCGCCCAGAAAAGAATCAGGACGCAGAGACGGGCATAAACGAAGGAAACCGCAGGACGCTCGGGGGGGGTCAAGAGTGCAGCCGTGGAAGCCATGATGCCGCATTGTAATCACCACCACGCCAAAACCAAGCAGAAAAGAGGACGCTTCGCGACGATAGATAGTATGGATGCCGCCTCCCTCCCGGACAGGAAATGGCCGGTGGGGCCGCCCGCGTCAGGCGAAGAATTTCATTCATGCCCAATCTGGGAATGCCTGTCGCCCAGCGCCGCAAGGATTTACTGTCCCAAGAGCAGCGAACTGGAGCAGACTATGGGCGCAGGCAGTAATGGGACACACTCACCAAGGAGGGACAATCATGGAGGCGGCAGCGATTCCAACTGCGAGGGAAATCCACAGGATGAAGATTAATTTAACTGAAGCCGTCACCGATGGTCTGGAAACAGCCAAAAAGGTCGGCAAGCAGACCAGCGACGCAGCTGAGGAATTGATGGATGACACGGCGGAGCGCATCCGTCGCCATCCGGCCGAGACGGTGGTGTTTGCCTTCGTCGTCGGTTTCCTGATCGGCGGGTTTGTAAGCTGGCTGACCAGAAGGAGCTAACAACTAGGTTGCCCTCATAATTTCTATATGGGCCGGCCTGCTGGCCGGCCCCATCTCTTGCGACGACTCCCGCGCTGAAGTAGTGCTCTGTCTTGCCAGGTCGCCCCTCTCTTGAATGCTTCACAACTCTGCACGGCTTCACCGTACGAGCCGCAGCACCTCGAGCTGGCGCAAGGCGTCGATATGCTCTCCTGGATGAGGCAGCGCCGGTATCGCCCCGCGCCGCTGTGCATCCTGCGCAATCGGCAATCAAGAAAAGGCATTCAAAATTCCAGTCGGGCCAAAAGGCCGAAAGGCCGTATTCTTCTCGACTGGGGTGAGACTTTGGTTTATCTTTTCGCAGGCTACCCTATATCCTGACGGCACCGTGGTTTGGTTCAGCCAAGCGCGGGGCCGGCTTGAGCCACCGCGCGGCGTGACCGCTTTTCCGGTCTAGGCTCGTGAGCACCATCATTTTTGAGTTGTATGGAGGAACGCCCGTGTTGAAGCGCTGCTTCTGTCTTTTAATCTGCCTGGTGATTCCCACTCTGATGCTCGCGCAATCGGCAAAATCGGCCGGAGCGGAACGGTTTTTCATGCCCAAGGACGCCTTCTGGGGCTATGCGCAGTTTGACGTGGCGCCGCCGCACAACGAAGTGGATCCCAACATCTGCGCCGCCAACGCGCGCAACTACGGCGGAAAAGACGCCCCCTGCAACGCCTTCGGACGCTACATGATGTCTGGAAAGATCGAGTTCCGGCCGTTTGGCACAACGCCGCTGCGCCGCCTTGTCATCTGGACCGATCCGGTATTCCTGTTTGGAAAGAACGTGCCGCAGGCACTTTACACCTGGTCGATGCAGCCCATCGGGGCGGAGCAGTCCTGGGGCGTGGGACTCGATTTGCCTTACCGTTTTGAATTGCGCGTATCGCAGCATTTCATGTACCAGCGCCTGGGCGCGATCAATAAATACCTCGGCGCGGCCGACCTGGGACCGAACGGCCCGTATGGCCGCTATAACACGGTAGGGGTGCGCAAGTACTTCGGCAAGCAACGGGAAGGCGTGCAGTAGGTGCGGACGAAGGAAGCCTGGTGAAGGGCCCGATGCCGGCGGGGGCGGATACGCACAGCGAAGGAAACGGACAGAACGCTCCGGAGCAGCGCCGCATCCTCGGCCTGGCTGTGAAGTGGTGGATCCTGATCTCCGTGAGCACCGCCAGCTTCATTGGCGGACTCGACGGCAGCATCGTCAGCGTGACGTTGCCGGTAATGCGACACGATCTGGGCACCAGCGTCGCCGTCATTGAGTGGGTTACCACGATCTACCTGCTGATCATGAGCGGCGTCCTGCTGCCGTTCGGCCGCTTGGGGGACCTGAAGGGGCAGAAGCGGATTTACACCCTCGGCTTCGTAATCTTCGGCATCAGTTCGGTGTTGTGCGGCATGGCCTGGAGCGCGCCGACCCTCATTGCGGCGCGGGGCATGCAGGCCGTGGGCGGCGGCATCCTGTTCGCCTCGTCCCCGGCGCTGGTGACACGCCACTTCTCGGCAGCGCAGCGCGGACAGGCGATGGGGATGCAGGCCACCATGACCTATTTCAGCCTGATGGTGGGTCCCATCCTGGGCGGCTGGCTGACCGACCACTTCGGCTGGCGTTACATCTTCTACATCAACATCCCCGTCTGTCTCATCGCGATTGTGCTGACGTCAATCGTCATCCCGCACGACAAGCCGGAGGCCGAAGGCGAAGGCTTTGACTTTGCCGGAGCCGCGCTCTTCATACTGGGACTGGTAGCGCTGATTCTTGCCCTGAACCAGGGCCACGCCTGGGGCTGGACCTCGCTGCCGATTGTGGCCTTGCTGGCCGTGGCCGTGGGACTGCTCGTCGTTTTCGTCTGGTATGAAGGACGGACCGAGCATCCCATGCTCGACCTTACCCTGTTCCACCGGCGACGCTTTTCGGCCACCTCCTTCAGCGCCCTGATGAATTATTTCTGCGTCAATACCGTGCTTTTCCTGATGCCGTTTTACCTGATCCAGGGACGCGGCATGAAGACCGGCATGGCGGGGCTGGCCTACGCGGCGCAGCCGGCCGTGATGATGGTGTTTGCGCCCATCGCGGGAACGCTTTCCGATCGTCTCGGAGCGCGCGGCCTGGCCAGCGTGGGAATGGCCTTGCAGGGATGCGGATTGCTGCTGGGATCGCGGCTCAACGCCACTTCGCCCATCAGCCATGTCGTCTTGGCAATCGGGATCGTCGGGATGGGGACGGGGCTTTTTGTAGCGCCCAACAACAGTGCCATGATGGGTTCGGCGCCGGCGAACCGGCGCGGCATCGCGGGCGGCGTGCTGGCGACCGCGCGGAATTGCGGCATGGTGCTCGGCGTGGGCTTCGCCGGCGCCATCTTTACGACCTTCCTGGCGCGTGGAACCCCTGCGGCTCTGTTTGACGGCGTCAGCGCCGGGCTGGCGTTTGGAGCATGCGGCGCGTTGGCAGGCTGTCTGGCCTCACTGGTCAAGCCACGCCCGCAAGACCAGGCGGCGTGCCGCTGACCTCGCGCGGCAATCGATGATGAATCGGAGATTGAAAGGAGAAACCCCAGTGTCAAGCGCCGATATTGCAATGGACTGGAAGCTGGTGGCACAGGCAATTGATCACACCGTGCTCAAGCCGGAAGCGACGCGCTCCGCCATTGAGAAGCTGTGCCGGGAAGCTGCCGAGTATGGCTTCTGGTCGGTCTGTGTGCAGCCGTGCCATGTCGCTCAGGCCAGGACTTTGCTCCGGGGAACCCGGGTCAAGGTCGCCAGCGTGATGGGCTTTCCGCACGGAGCCAACCTGACGTCGGCGAAAAGAAGCGAGGCCGAAGGATTGGTGGCGGCGGGAGCCGATGAACTCGACATGGTCATCAACGTCGGCGCGCTGAAGTCAGGCGATGCGGATTACGTGCAGCGCGACATAGCCGCTGTCACCGGCGTGGCCCATCCACATGGTCTGCTGGTGAAGGTGATCATTGAGACGGCGCTCCTTACTGCCGAGGAAAAAACGCTGGCCTGCCAGTTGGCGGTGGCGGCCGGAGCCGATTTTGTGAAGACCTCCACCGGCTTCAACGGCGGCGGCGCTACCGTCGAAGATGTGCGCCTGATGCGCTCGGTGGTGGGAGATCGCGCACGGGTGAAAGCCTCGGGCGGCATCCGCAGCGGGGCCGACGCCGTGGCCATGCTGCAAGCCGGGGCCTCGAGGCTGGGTACCAGTGCCTCCATCGAGATCGTGCGGCAGCTCGGTGCGAAAATCTAGCGGTGCGTAAATCGCAACCGGCTCCGCGCTCAGTTCACAGTCCCAGTCCGCCATCCACAACCAGCGTCTGTCCGGTGATGAAATGCGATGCGGTGGCGAAGAAGAGCACGGCTTCCAGCACGTCGTTGACGGAGCCGGCGCGCCGCATGGGCGTCTTGCCAATGACGGAAGCAACTTCGGCGAGCTGCCGGGTCTTGCCGGTGGAGATCATTCCCGGCGCGATGCAGTTCACTGCGATGCGCGGGGCCAGTGCCTTGGCCATCGCCTGCGAGAGCATCGTCAAGGCCGCCTTCGACGAGCAATAGTGGACGTGGGAGGCCCAGGCTTCCAATCCGCCCAGGGAACCGAGGTTGATGATGCGTCCCCGCGTGCGGCGCAGGTGCGGCACGGCGGCACGCGAGACGAGAAACGGCCCGCGGGCATTGATGGCGAATACGTTGTCCCATTGCGCGGAGGTCATCGTTTCAAATTTGACGGTCTCAAAGTAGCCGGCGTTGTTCACCAGCACATCCAGCCGGCCGAACTCGGCAACCACGGCACCCACCGCCTCTTCGACGTTCTGCTCATCGCGCACATCACAGCGCACGGCAAAGGCCTCGCCACCGGAGGCAAAGACGCGCGCCACGGTATGCTCGGCCTCGCGTTGCGAGGTGTGATAGGTGATGGCTACCTGGGCGCCTTCGGCGGCAGCCCCCAGGGCAAGGGCGCGCCCGATGTGCCGCGCCGCACCAGTGACAAGAACAACCTTTCCCGCAAGCCGCGCGGCGGCTTTCGCCTCCGCGGCGATCATTCGATCGGCAGCTTGGGTGCGCGGGCGCTTCACTTGTAAATCGTGTGTTGCGGCTGCGGACGATTCAGTTGGATGACGAATTCTTGCGCGGCCTGACGGATGTCGTAGTCCTGCCCGTAGGTCTGGTAGCCGCTGGCAATCACCTGGATGCGCAGCTTCCCATAGGGAATACTGCTTACCACGGCGCGGCCCTCGGCGTCGGTCTTGAGTTGAAATCCGCTATTGAGTTGCTGGCCGCGCCCGTCCACCGGATGCAGGATGATCGAAGCGTTACGTACGGGCTTGCCGCCATCGGCCTTCACCACGCTGAACTTCAGGTCCGATAGCGGCTCCTCTGCCTTCTTGTCCGCCGCAAAGGCAGCCGTGAAGCACAGGAGGATCACGAGAGCAACAGCGAGTCTGCGCATAACAGCCACATTGTACCCAAGATGCTGGAACGCCGGGTGGCGGAGCCTATTGCGAGGCTTCGATGGCAGCGGCCAGCTCTTCCCATTCCTGCAGCAGCTCTGCCAGCCTGACCCGCGCCGCCGCAGCCAGGTCGGTAAGCCGGCGCGTCTCCTCGACGCTCACATAACTGCCGAGCGACGCCTCGGCCAAGGCGATCTCCGCCTCGGTGCGGGCAATGCTCTCTTCCAATTCGTCGCAGCGCTCCTGCATCTGGCGCAGGCGCTGAGGATTGATGCGCCGCGCCGGGTCAACGCCCGCCGCCGGCTCCGCGGCTGACGAGACATTACCGTTTCCCCGCACGGCGGCGGCTGGAGCAGCTTCGGCCAGCGCCGCGTTCTCGCGCTGCTGCGCGTACTGGAAGTCCTCGTAATTGCCCGGAAAGACCAGCACCTCACCATTGCCCACGGCGAAGATCTTGGTGGCAAGCTTGTCGATGAAGTAGCGGTCGTGCGAGACAAATACGACGGTGCCGGTGAACTCCTGCAACGATCCTAAAAGCACATCCTTGGCGCGCAGGTCGAGGTGGTTCGTAGGCTCGTCCAGCAGCAGGAAATTGGCAGGATGCAGCAGCATTCGGGCCAGCGCGTACCGGTTGCGCTCGCCGCCGCTCAGGACTCCGATTCGCTTGAAGACGTCATCGTCGGTGAAGAGAAAACAGCCGAGCAGACTGCGCAACTCGGTCTGGCTGCGCCCGGGCGCAAAGGACCAGATGTCGTCCAGCACGCGGGCATCGGTATCCAGCTCGCGATATTGGTCCTGGGCAAAATAGTCCACCTGCACGTTATGTCCCAGGCGGACCGACCCGGCCGTGGGTTGCTCGCTGCCCGCCAGTAGTTTGATCAGTGTGGACTTGCCTGCGCCGTTGGCGCCCACCAGGGCAATGCGGTCACCGCGTTCGATCACCAGACTTACGTTCTGGAAAACCGTAAGGACCCCTGCGGCTTCGCCGCCATCGCGTGCCACCACCGGATACGACTTGGCGACCCCCGTAAACTCAGCAACCGTGCGCCCGCTTGCCGTGGGCTGCGGGAAGGAGAAGCGCACGGTCTTCTCGTCCGGCGGAATCTCCACGCGCTCGATGCGCTCCAGCTCCTTGATGCGGCTCTGCACCTGCTTGGCCTTCGTCGCCTGGGCGCGGAAGCGGTTGATAAAGGATTCCAGCTGGTCGATGCGATCCTTCTGGTTACGGTAGGCCGCCTCCAGCTGTTCGCGCATCGCCTGCTTCTGGCGCAGGTAGCTGTCGTAGTTGCCGCTGTAAAACTGCACCCGCTGGTTCCAGATTTCCGCCGTCTTTTCGACTGTCACATCGAGGAAGTAACGGTCGTGCGAGATGAGCAAATACGCGTAAGGATAGGCGTGCAGATAGCCCTCAAGCCAGTTGCGGGTCTCCAGGTCAAGGTGGTTCGTGGGCTCGTCCAGCAGCAGCAGATTCGGCTTCTGCAGCAGCAGCTTGGCCAGCGCAATGCGCATCTGCCAGCCGCCGGAGAACTCCTCGCAGGGACGCAGCCAGTCGTCGCGGCGGAAGCCGAGTCCGGACAGCACGGTTCCTGCCTGGGCCTCCAGCGCATAGCCGTCGCGCGAGCGGAATTCGCCGTCGAGCCGCTGGTAGCGGTCCGCCACGTCCCCGTAGGCGCGGGAGGCGGGATCCAGCTCGGCCATCTGATGGGCGAGCGACTCCATCTCCCGTTCCATCGAGTGCAGGTCCTCAAAAACCGACATGCACTCGGCAAAGACCGTGCTGCCTGCGGCCGACA